>Ga0310690_10001729_pt1 | contig 37897 bp, 28 predicted proteins | sample AusTroGonzalo_MG_2_FD_207661 | JGI IMG/M metagenome (GOLD analysis project Ga0310690, IMG submission 207661) | Bovine rumen microbial communities from tropical cattle in Woodstock, Queensland, Australia - Gonzalo_04 (v2) (version 2) | ecosystem: Host-associated > Mammals > Digestive system >...
GTTTCCAGATTTTCTACGTCTTCATCAACATCGGTGGTTTCTTTGCCCCGTTCATCGCTCCGTTCCTCCGCGAGTGGTGGCTGAAGGCGCATCACCTCGTCTATAATGCTGATATGTCCGGTCTTTGCCACCAGTTCCTCGCGAACGGTCAGGAGACCCAAAAGTTCACCGAGACTATGGCCGCCGTGCTGCAACCGGGTTACAACTTCACCGACACGGCTGCTTTCTGCTCCGATTACATCACCGTTTTCAACCAGGGTGTGCATTTCTCCTTCATCGCGTCTGTTATCGCAATGGTCATTTCGTTGACGATTTTCATTATCAACAAGTATAAATTCCCGCAACCGGCCAAGAAAGAGGTCGCTCAGGTGGTGGAATATACTGCTGAGGAGAAACAAGCCATGGCTACGGAAATCAAACAACGTCTGTATGCCCTTTTCGCAGTGCTGGGTATCGCCATCTTCTTCTGGTTCTCTTTCCACCAGAACGGCCAGTCCTTGTCAGTGTTTGCCCGCGACTTCGTCAAGACGGACGCTATCGCTCCTGAAATCTGGCAAGCTCTGAACCCCTTCTTTGTGATTGTGCTCACCCCGCTGATGATTCTTTTCAACAAGCGAGTCACGATGTCCACCCCGCGCAAGATTGCTTTGGGTATGGCCATTGCCGGTAGTGCATATCTCTTCTTGATGATCTTCTCTATCGTCAAGAACTATCCTTCCGGTGAGGAATTCCGTTTGTTGGACGCCGCCCAGATGGCTGCTGCCGGTCTTGCCAAAGCCGCTCCTTGGGTGCTGCTCGTCACCTACTTCCTGCTGACTGTCGCTGAGTTGTTCATCTCTCCGCTGGGTCTGTCGTTCGTCTCCAAGGTGGCTCCGCGCCACATGGTGGGCTTGTGCCAGGGCTTGTGGCTTGGTGCCACCGCCATCGGCAACCTGATGATCTGGCTCGGACCGGTGATGTACAACGCATGGCCGATCAAATATTGCTGGGCCGTGTTTGCTGCAGTCTGCTTCGTCTCCATGGCCGTCATGCTCGGCATGGTGAAATGGTTGGAGCGCGTGACGCAATAGTCGGTTCTTACCATTATTATATATAAAGAGAGACCTGTCGAGAGATGGGTCTCTCTTTTTGTTTCAGGTTTCAAGTTTCAGGTCAAAGATCAGATAACAATACATGGTGTTAAAGAAATTGTTATTTTTGCCGCAGAATTGATTGCAACTATAACGAAATAATAGAACAATGAAACTGACAACGACATTAAAAACGTTGTGCATTGCGATGTTGCTGTGCATAACGGCCTTGACAGCCTCTGCCCAGTGGTCTGTGGGCGTGAAGGGCGGTTGGGATCGCACCACCATCACGCGGTCTGATGCGGGCCGCATTGACGAATCCTATATCGGATTCAGTGGCTTCGATGCGGGAATCCAGGCCCGTTACGGTTTCACCGAATGGTTCGCCCTCCGCGCCGACCTCAGCCTGATGCGTAGGTCGTACCGCATGGAGCGCAACCTCAACTACTTGGATCCGGTCTTCACCAACCACCACAATTACTACCTTATGCTGCCCGTGCTGGCCGACTTTTCCTTCGGGGGCGAGAACTTTCGCGGACATGCATACGCCGGTGGCTATATGGGCTGCTGGCTGCGTGAGCGCAGGATTGGAACAACCTACTGGATGACCGATTATTACGTTTATTTCAATGATTTCGACGAAGTGCGTGAATTTACAAGCGAGGACAACCGTTTCTGCGCGGGCCTCGTCGGCGGCCTCGGGCTGAGCTACAAGCTGGACGACCACTGGGGCATCAACCTCGACGCGCTATACTACTACGACCTTACCTCCCACCACCGCAGTTCCGAGCACCTGCGTGACCCCCGATATCTCAATACGTTGTCCGTCACCTTCGGCGCATCTTACATTTTTTAAAAATATTTTCCTTAAGCAGCCTCGGAGAGGCAACACGCGCGAAACGCAATTAACCCCACACAAGCGGAGCGCAGTGTGGGGCCATCAAAAACCAAAGTCATGAAGAAAATCATCACAATAGCAGTAATATTAGTCCTGATAGGCACCTCCTGCCGCAAACAGGCCGATTACATGCCCTATATCGGAGAAAACGGGGAACTGGCATACAGCACCTATACCGAACAGTTCGATTATCTCTGGAAAGTCCTCAGCACGGGCTACGTCTTCTGGGATGTCGATACCACCGACTGGGATGCCGCGTATAACCGGTATTATCCTAAATTCCAGGAACTTGACAAGAAATACGAGCAGGTCGGATATGTTTCGACGGATGAGTTAAGGGAGCTTTACACCGGTTTGGTGGGCGGTATGGTTGATCACCACATGTCGTTCAGGGTCAGGAATTTGCATCCGGCTCCCGATGACCAAAGTTCCGCCGTTTATATTACCCCGTACAGTTTGGAGATTCCCACTCGCGACTACTATTTCGAGTCGGCGGGAGATGAAAGTATGGGTATTCAGCTTTTTCTGCAAAACATTGAAACTCAATACACGGTTGAGGTTCATGAAGAGTGTACAGATTACGCGCCCGAATTAGGGATGACCATCCGATACCACTATATCCTCTTCAAACTGCCTGATGGTCGGAAGATTCCCTATCTGTGGCAGTCATCGGCGGGCATTACGCCCGTGATGTTGCAGAACGGGGTTGGTGCGCAGTTACTCGATCACTATTTCCGGGCCATCGTGGAGACTCCACGTAACGAGTTGGCGGGCATCATTCTCGACAACCGCTGCAACCGGGGCGGTTATCAAGATGACCTCGATTACCTTGTTGGCAATTACCTCAACGAACGGACGGAAATTATGAAGACTCGCTACAAAGAGGGCCCGGGGCGGCTGGAGCATTCCGTCTGGACACCCTACTATATCGAGCCCAACAAGACGTATCATCGCGACATCACGGCGGAGAACATCCCGTATGTGGTTATCTGCGACATCAACTCCGTGAGTATGGGCGAGATAGAGCCGATGACCATCAAGGCGGTGCTGCCCACAGCCCACACCATCGGGGAACGCACGCACGGCGGCACTGGTCCGCTGCAGCCTGCCAACTGTATCGATCTCAACTATGGCGGTCCGTTCGGTGACCAGTCCCTCGCCTGCGGCCACTACGTCTATACATCCTCTTTCGAGGCGCAGATTTGCGGCAAGGTTTGGGAGGGCATCGGCCACACCCCCGACGAGATTGTGTTGCGCAAGAACTACAACGGCGATTTCCGTCCGCAGTTAGATGCCGCGATGCGGTATATTCAGGAGCGGTAAGGGCGCAAGGGATTAAAAATAGGTAGAGACGCCACAGAATTAAAACACGTAGAGACGCCACAATGTGACGTCTCTACATTTGAGCGGAAAACGAGACTCGAACTCGCGACCCCAACCTTGGCAAGGTTGTGCTCTACCAACTGAGCTACTTCCGCTTGCTGAATTCGGCGGCAAAAATACACTTTTTTTGATATGGTTCGACAGGTTGGAGAATTTTTTTTCAATCGTGTATTTCATCGTCAAATTTTATGCAGATATTAATCCCGCCGTTCCGAAAAAAATGTTATCTTTGGCGGCTCAAAATTTATGCGTAAAAACTAACCTAATTGGATATATGTCAGAACAAATAAAAGGGAAGATTTCCCAAATCATTGGCGCAGTTGTGGATGTTCACTTCGATGAGAAAATCACGCTGCCCAACATTTATGACGCGCTTGAAGTGCGCAAGGAAAACGGCGAAAAGCTGATTTTGGAATGCGAACAGGACATTGGTGAGAACACCATGCGCTGCATTTCGATGGAATCCACCGACGGTCTGCAACGCGGTATGGAAGTGGTCGCCACCGGCCGCATGATCACCATGCCCACGGAGAACATCAACGGCCGTCTGATGAACGTCATCGGCGAAAGCATTGACGGTATCGGCGAGATTCAGTCCAAACGCCGCAACGACATCCACCGTCAGCCGCCTACATTCGATAACCTCTCCACTACTCAGGAGGTCCTCTTCACCGGTATCAAGGTTATCGACTTGATCGAGCCTTACGCCAAGGGCGGTAAGATCGGTCTGTTTGGTGGCGCCGGTGTGGGTAAGACGGTGCTCATCATGGAGATGATTCACAATATCGCTAAGAACTATGGCGGCACGACCGTGTTTACGGGCGTAGGTGAGCGTACCCGTGAGGGCAACGACCTGTTACGTGAGATGCTCGAATCCAAGGTCATCCGCTATGGCGATGAGTTTATGAAGAGCATGGAGGAAGGCGGCTGGGACCTCTCGAAGGTCGATATGGCTGAACTGGCCAAATCGCAGGCTACCCTCGTTTTCGGACAGATGAACGAACCGCCCGGAGCACGTGCCCGTGTGGCTCTTTCCGGTCTGACGGTCGCTGAGGGCTACCGCGACGGTGACGAGACCACTGGCGGTCGTGACATCCTTTTCTTCGTGGATAACATCTTCCGTTTCACCCAGGCCGGTTCCGAGGTCTCCGCTCTGCTGGGCCGTATGCCGTCCGCCGTGGGTTACCAGCCGACGCTGGCCACCGAGATGGGTACTATGCAGGAACGTATCACCTCCACCAAACGCGGTTCCATTACCTCAGTGCAAGCTATTTACGTGCCTGCCGACGACTTGACTGACCCGGCACCTGCTACCACGTTCTCCCACTTGGATGCCACCACGGTGTTGAGCCGTAAGATCTCTGAGTTAGGTATCTACCCCGCCGTCGATCCGTTGGATTCCACCTCCCGCATCCTGTCGCCCGACATCGTGGGTGAGGATCACTACAATACCGCCCAGCGCGTGAAGGAATGTCTGCAGCGTTACATGGAGTTGCAAGACATTATCGCCATTCTCGGTATGGAAGAACTTTCCGAAGAGGACCGCAAGACCGTGCACCGCGCACGCCGTGTGCAGCGTTTCATGTCTCAGCCGTTCTTCGTGGCTGAGCAATTCACCGGCCTTTCCGGACGTTTCGTCAATATTGAGGATACCATCAAGGGCTTCAACATGATTTTGGACGGCGAGCTCGACCATCTGCCCGAAAATGCCTTCAGCTATGTGGGTACCATTGAGGAGGCTATCGAGAAGGGTGAAAAAGAGTTGGCCGCAGCTGCAAAATAACGCGCTATGAGACTGGAAATTATCACCCCTATGAGCACCCTGTTCACTGGCGATGTCACGCTGGTGCAGCTCCCTGGCATTGACGGTCTGTTTGAGATACTGCCGTCACACGCCCCATTGGTCTCCGCCTTGAAGGAGGGTCGCGTGAAGATCGAGGATGGGCAGAACGAGCCGCAGTTTTTCGACATTCGCGGCGGCGTGGTTGAGGTCAGCCACGACAAGGTTCTGCTGTTAGCGGAATAGGAGACGTAAGACGTAAGACTTGAGACGTATAATGTGAGACGTTGGCAGGAATGCTGATGTCTCACTTTTTTTTGACAACGGTAGAGACGCAATGCATTGCGTCTCTACAATTCTGGGATATCTCGATGTCTGATTTCCGGCTGTATTGCATCCTCCACGCACAAACTCCCGATTCTCGTCCGCCGTAGCGCGGTAAGGTGGGCGCCGCTGTTGAGTGCCGTGCCGAAATCGCGGGCGATGGCACGGATGTAGGTGCCCTTTGAGCAACGGATGCGGAAGTCGATACCCGGCAGCTCGAAACGGGTGATTTCGAACTCGTAAATGGTGATGTTCTTGGCGGTTAGGGCGGCCTCTTCACCCCGACGGGCAATCTCGTAGGAACGCTCCCCTTGGTGCTTCACGGCGGAGAACATCGGCGGCACCTGCTGGATGTCACCGGTGAACGACCGAGCGGCTTCCTCTGCCATCTCTCGGGTGATGTGCTCGAAGGGGAAAGTCGCGTCAATAGGTTTTTCCAGATCGAAACTCGGGGTGGTCGCGCCCATCCGGAAGGTGCCAGTGTAGGTTTTCTCCTGAGCCTGCAACGTATCGACCTGCTTGGTCATCTTGCCCACGCAGATGAGCAGAAGCCCGGTGGCCAACGGGTCCAGAGTGCCCGCATGGCCCACCTTGACCCGATGTCCAGCAGCGCGGCTCGCCATTTTGCGAACCTTGCCCACCACATCGAAAGAGGTGCATTTGTAGGGTTTGTCAATCAGCAACAGATCACCTTCCGGGTTGATGTTCAACGCCGGCAATTCGAAGGTGACGTCGTGAATCATCTTCTTTAGCATAAACCGAGGATGATGGCCAGGATGCCGATTATCACGCAGTAGATGGCGAACCAGATCAGTTTGCCCTTCTTCACTATGTTGATCATCCATTTGCAGGCCAGACAGCCGGTGATGAAAGCGGCGATAAAGCCCACGGCAAGGGAGAAGGCTGAGATGCCGTCCATGGCGGTGCTGAACCCTTTTTCGGCAATATCCATGACATCCAACAAAGCCTCACCCAACACGGGCGGGATGACCATCAGGAAGGAGAATTGCGCGATTTTTTCTTTCTTATTGCCTAAAAGGAGTCCCGTGGCAATCGTTGTTCCGGAGCGGGAAAGGCCCGGCATCACAGCCACAGCCTGCCCGATACCGATGATGAAGGCGTGCAGCGGGGAAATCTCTTCCTTCTGACGCGGTTTGGCGAAGTAGGAAAAGGCTAACAGCGCAGCCGTGACCAACAGCATGATGCCGACAATCAGCAGCCCGGAGCCAAAAATCTCCTCCACCGTGTCTTTGAAACAGAACCCCACGATGGCGACGGGAATCATGGAAATCAGAATGTTGATGGCGTATTTGGTGCCGTCATTCAGCCCTGCATAGCTTTTCCACGACTGCTTGGTGAACAGGTCCTTGAAAATCCAGACGACCTCCCTCCACAGGATGGTTAGGGTGCTGAGCACGGTGGCCACATGCAGGGCCACAATCATCGTCAGATTCGATTCACCTTCCAGCCCGAAAAGATTGGACAAAATGGTGAGATGCCCGCTACTGCTGACGGGCAGAAATTCGGTCAACCCTTGGACGATACCAAGGATCAGGGCTTCTAACCAGCTCATAATGCGGTATTATTCGTTGTCGGTTTTCGGGGTTTTCGGATGCCACATGATGGCCACAATTTCGGTCACCAGACCTAAGAACATCAGAATCGGGGCCACCACAAGACGGCGCGTGTTGAAAATCTCACCGTCGAACACGTCGTCCGGCACTTTTCCGCCGCTCAGGCAGATGTAACCAATGATAAGCAACAGGGCGCCGACACCCATCAGGATGTAATTCATTTTGCGGAACAGAGGCGGACGATTGCCTCTCTCGTTGGGCATGATTTCGTTATTGGAACTCATAATATTTTGGTTGTTAATTATTTACAGATAAAGTCTTTCGTCGTTGATACGGATGTAGCGGTTTACGGAGAAGGCGGAGATCAGCATCGTGAACAACATGCTGAAAAGCAGCACACCGGCCAGGATGATGACGATGTAGAGCATGGCCGAAAAATCGACGAAGTCGGGGGCCATGTTGTTGCCCCAAAGCAGCAGCAGGGCGAGCAGGATGATGGCGATAATGCCGCCCCAGACACCTTGCAGCAGACCTTTGGTCACGAACGGCCGGCGCACGAAATTCGGGGTTGCACCCACTAACAGCATACTCTTGATGCTGAACCGTTTGTCGAAAATGTTCAGCCGGATGCAGTTGGCCACCAACAGCATGGAAATGACCATGAAGACCAAGCATATCGCTAAAATCACCCATTGGATTTTCTTGAAGTTGTTGCTGATGGACTTGACGATAAAGTCTGGATAATCAACATCTTGTACGATGGGATAGCGCTTCAGCTCTTTGGAAATTTTGTTGAGGGAGTCGGAGTTGGCATACTGCGGTTTCACGTTCAGGATGATGGAGGCGTTGATAGGGTTGGAGATAACTTCGGTGTAGTTGCTGCCGATAATCTGCTGTGCGGTGCGGGTGTTTTCTTCCCGCGACGACACCCGGGAATTGTCAATGTAAGGTTTCAGCTTGATCTGCTTCTCTAACGCGTCGATGTCGGCCTCTTTGATGTCGGAATAGAAAAGCACCTCCATTTCGATCTTTTGGGACAGATTTTGGAGGTATCTCATCGAAAAGAAGGCGAAAAAGGCGAGCGCGCCGATAAAAAACATGGTGAGCGCGATGCTGAATATGGAGCCGAAAGTCGAGAGCCTGAGCCGCGCTTTCGTGATGCTGTCAATGGAATCCGGATAGTTTGCCATAATCTAATTTTTCGGCCGCAAAAGTACAAATTATTTGGTTATAGTTTAAGGTTTAAGGTTTAGGGTTAATCTAAAACATTTTCCTTGAGTAGCCCCGACAGGGACAAGAGCTTGGTAGAAAGCAAATCATCCGGTTACAGGGAATATCCCGAAAATGGCGGAGCCGCTGCCGGACATGGCGGCATAGAGGGCGCCGTCGCGGTAGAAAGAGTCCTTAATTTCCCTTAATTCCGGGTGTTTCGCAAATACGGATTCTTCAAAATCGTTGACGACCACCCCCTCCCATGTCTTCACATCCTGTTGTAAAGCATTGGGTATGAATACGTTGGATTCTTTCGGGGTGATGCCGGCGTAGGCTTCCTTGGTGGAAACGTGAATGTCGGGTTTAACGATTTTTAACCGATAAGCGGAGAGGTCCAGCTCGATGGGGGTCATCACCTCACCGCGCCCCGTGGCATAGACGGGTCGGTTATAGAGGAAGAACGGCACATCGCTGCCCAACCGCAGGGCGTATTCGATCATTTGAGGCTCCGTGACAGGCAGTTGGAAGATGTCTTTCAGCATGTTGAGGGTGAAGGCGGCATCGGCGGATCCTCCGCCTAACCCCGCGCCCGTGGGGATGCCCTTGCGCAGGAACAATTCCACCCCGGTGATGCCGAAATCTTGTTGCAGCATTCGGAACGCCTTGACACAAAGATTGTTGTCGTTGTCGCCCAAATCCTCAGCACTCTCCATCCGGAAGACAAAATCTTCCGAAGAAGGGGCGACGCTCAGCGTGTCAGTGAAAAAATCTGTGGGGTAGAAAACCGTTTGCAGGTCGTGGTAGCCGTCGGGACGTTTGCGCACAATCTGCAGCCCGATGTTGATTTTGGCATTCACCCGCGCCGTTGCGGGCTCGAAATCCTTCCTCATATCTTGATATTGTCGAAATTCTTGCCGAAAACGCTGGCGGTTTTCGAGATGGTGATAAACGCATCGGGGTCGATGTCCTTGATGATGCGGGTGATGGCGCTCTTGTCGGTTTTATGCGCCACAATCAGCAGCACGTCGCTCTCCTGTTGGTTGTAGGAACCGTAACCCTTTAGGAATGTGGCGCCGCGCTTCAGTTGGGTGTTGATATGCTGTGCGATCTCGTGGTTTTTCTGGGAGAAAACCATGAACTGGTAAGTCTGTCGGTAGCCGTCGATGACCAAGTCGGAAACGATGATGGAGACCAACAGCACGACAAAGCTATAGACCAGTCTTTGCACATCGTGGAGCACGAAATAGGAGCTTCCCACGATGAGGATGTTGGAGAAAAGGCTAACACGGCCGTAGGAGATGTTGCGGTATTTGCCGATCATCAGGGCGATGATGTCAATACCGCCAGTGTTGCCGCCCCAGTTGATGGCCATGCCAATGCCGCACGCCGCAATGGCCGACCCAATGATGACGCTCATGAACATGTCATCTACAATCGGTTGGGGAAACAGCGGCTGGAAAACGGAGAAAAAAGCACTCATCACCACCGTGCAAATCAGCGAGTTAACGCAGAATTTGGTGCCTAAGACCTTCCACGCGATGGCGATGAGGATGGCGTTGAGCACAAAGGTGGTGACCCCGATGGGGATGGTCTTGGTAGCAAAGTAGAGAATGGAGGCTATACCGGCCACGCCGCCGCCCGACACCTCGTAAGGTGTCAGGAATGCCGACCACCCAAAGGTGAACAACGCTAATCCCAAGAAGATGAAAAAGTAGCTTTTCACCTCTTGGAATATCACTTTCGCGGTCAGTTTTTTCTCCATAATAGTGATCTGTGAACTGTGATTAGTGAATGGCCCATCGCCTAAATCTCCGTTTTGTTGCTGGAGATTAGGTCGTTGAGCCAGTTTTTGAACAGGGTGATGAATGCGCCGTTGAAGATGTGGCGGAACATGTAGCGGTCTTCGCCATAGTCCTGCCGGATCTCTTCTGGGTGTACTAACGGCATGATGGGGTGGGCGTTGCGTTTCATCCGGCGGAGCTTGCGCTTGGCCTGTTTGCGGAACCCCACGTTGGTCACGAGGTTCAGGTACGGGGTGATGCACAGCCCTTCGTGCGCCCAGATGTGGAAATTGTACTGGTAATCCCAGTAGGTTGCGTTGTATTTCTTGAGGGCGTTGAACCGGTTCATCCAGTAGGCTTTCTGTTTGTTCTGCCTCATGTACGGCTCAATCATCTTCTCGAAACTCTCCTTGTTGTACTGGTCCATCGACAGGGAGAAGTCCGACCAGCGGTTCTTCCAGGTGGCGAAACCCCACGTGGAGGCGTAGGCGGAGAAGAAATAGGAGGATTCACCCTTCTTCATGCGCTTTTTGTACCGTTTCCGGCTGCGGTGACGCCAGTAGAAGCCGCCGATGCTGTAAATCCGCTTGTCGGTGCGGTACTTGTCAAGCAGCTGTTCGCAGTAGGGGAAGAAGTCGTAACCCGGGACGGTGTCCTCAAACAGGATGATGCCTTCGTCCTCTTGTTCGAAAAACCACTTGATGGCGGTGGCAATCATCCGGGACTTGCCCAGATGATTGTCTTGCCATAAGGTGTGCAGCTGGCACGGCCACTCGGGCTGGATGACTGCGCGGGTTTGGTAGCTGCGCATCCGGTCCATCATGGAGCCGGGCTTGGGCGCATCGCCCGCGACGTACAGCTGGGTGGGCTGCACCGTGCGTAAAACTTGAAATACGTCGTGCGTTTCCTCTATCCTATTATATAGTATGAGTAAAACGGGAACTTTGAACATAATTTATGCCAATTCGTGAATCACAAGGCCGGAGCGAAGCTTCGGTTCGAACCAGGTCGTCTTCGGGGGCATGATGTTGCCCGTATCGGCGATGTCGATAATCTGCTGCATGGAGACGGGATAGAGGGCGAAAGCCACCTTCATCTCACCGCTATCGACGCGGCGTTTCAGCTCGCCCAGACCGCGGATACCGCCCACGAAGTCAATACGCTTGTCGGTGCGCAGATCCTTGATACCTAAGACTTTGTCGAGAACCAAGTTGCTGAGGATGGTGACATCCAAAACACCGATAGGATCGTTGTCGTCGAAGGTGCCGGGTTTGGCGTTCATCTTGTACCAGTGGCCGTCCAAGTACATGCTGAACTCGTGCAGCTTGCTGGGTTTGTAGATTTCCGTACCCATATCCTCCACCGTGTAAGCTTCGCTGACGGCGTTGAGGAATTGCTCCTTGCTCAGACCGTTGAGGTCTTTCACCACGCGGTTGTAGTCGATGATGTTGAGCTGGTTGTCGGGGAAGATGACGGTCATGAAGTAGTTGTACTCTTCCTTGCCGGTGTGGTTGGGGTTGTGCTCTTTCTTTTCCTGTCCCACGAGGGCGGCGGCGGCGCTACGGTGATGGCCGTCGGCGATATACATGGCGGGCACCTTAGTGGCGAAAAGTTCCACCAGTTCGTCAATGAGAGCACGGTCGTCGATAACCCAGAAACGGTGGCCGAAGCCATCTTCCTTGGCCACGAAGTCGTAGATGGGGGCCTTGGAGGTTACGGAAGCCACAATCTCGTCAATGCGGGCGACAGCGGGGTAGGCGAAGAACACAGGCTCCACATTGGCATTGGTGATGCGAACGTGTTTCATGCGGTCTTCTTCCTTGTCCTTACGGGTCAGCTCATGTTTCTTGATGATCTTGTTGACATAGTCCTCGCTGTAGGCGCAGGCCACGATGCCGTACTGCCATTTTGCGTCGGGGGCGGTGGGGTTCATGCTCTGGGCATAGATGTAGAGTTTCTCCTCCTTGTCCTGCACTAACCAGCCGTAATCCTTGAAGCTGTTGTAGTTTTTCACCACTTGGAGATACACTTCGAGGGAATGCTCGTCGGTGCCCACGGGCAGGTCGATTTCGGCCTTGGTCACGTGCAGCAGGCTGTAGGGGTTGCCTTCGCACTCCTTGCGGGCCTCTTCGGAGTTCAGCACGTCATACGGACGGGAAGCGAGCTTTTCAACGATTTCTTTCGGAGGACGGAATCCTCTAAAGGGTTTGATTACTGACATATCTTTTTGGTTTATTGATGAATATAAAAACTAAGTTTGAAATTCGAACATCTGAAACAAACGGCAAAAATACATTTTTTTTGGTTTAAAAGTTAAGGTTTGGTTTAAGGTTTAAGGTTTAAGGGGGTTAGACAACATACTGTCATCCTTAAACCCTAAACCCTCAACCTTTTTCGGACGCTCCCGCCACCGCCCGTTAGGGCTTCCACATCTGTGACTCCTGCGTATGTCGTTGTTTCCATCTCTTGCACACCGTGCCAAAGCGGGGGGAAATTCCCCTCCTTTGGAGGGGTGCCCGAAGGGCGGGGTGGTCAGGCCCTACCCGAGCGCGACCGTGGTCAGATACTGCGAGCGGCCGTACCGGTAGCTCCCCTCGTCGGAACGCATCATCAGCGTGTAGGCGTAACCGTCGTCGGAGGAGCTCTCCGCCCCATCGGAGCCGCCGGTAAGGCTGAGTCCCGTGGACGTGAGCGACATCGGCACGGCGTAGATGTGCGCCACATTGCCGCTCTCGGTGGTCTGCGTGTCGAGACTGATGACGGTCTCCCCGGCGGGCACCACCTCATAGACAGTGCGCGTGTAGAGGCCCACCTTGGTGTCGTAAACCACCGCGATCATCATCACGGCATCTACCTTTTCCGGCAGGGCACCCAACGTTCCGCCCACCAAGCCGTCCGTGACGGCCATCTCGTTCACCGTGACCGGTGCAGCCACCCCCTGCGAGAACACCAAGTCCTTGGCGTTGAGCGTGGCCGTGACGGTTCCGTCTGTGACGCTCACGGTTGCGTGGCGGACGATGTTGCTGGTGAAGAGCGGGCGGCGGCTCCGACGATCGGAGCTCATGCCCACCAGCACCTCCTTGGGCACAATCTTGTTAATCATGCCTGCGAGGCCAAATTTGGCACGGTTCAACATCTGCGCCTCGGTGCGAGGGTTGAACACTTCTTTTTTGTAAGACGTGATGACTTGTTTGCCATTCACAACTTTGAAAACTAAACCGCCAATGCGGCCGGTCCACTGACTGAGACCATTAAAATCTGTTTTTCCCATAATGTTAAAATTTTTTGGTTAATGAAAAATGGTTAATTGAAACTTGAATCTTAAACTTGAAACTTGAATCTTGAAACCTGAATCTTGAATCTTGAATCTTGAAACCTGAAACTTCCAATATGTCAAAGAACGCTGAAACCTTCCGGAAGGATTTCGACGGCAAAAATACAACTGCGCGTATAGTGAAACCTAGAAAGAATCTTGAAAAATTCTTTCTTTCAATTTTCTATCAGTTTTTCAGCGACTTACAACGCAAAAAAGAAAGTTGAAGAAATTCTTTCTTTCAACTTTCTATCTGTCTATCAGTGATTTAACTATGTTTGGAAAGAAAGTTCCGCCGAAGTTCGTCAGGGCTTCCATCTCCAGCGCACCCTGTCGAAAACACCTGTTTACGGGCAGTGCGTCGTGCTGGAAGCACGAAATCTCAATAACCCCACACAAATCCAATGACTTATAAAACGCAAAAAAACATCCAGAACTCTATATGTTTTCAGAAAAAGAGGCAGCGAAAATTCTCAATTTTGAAGAAGATGTTACGAACTAAACTCAATCATACACAAAAGCTCCTAGCAGACTGAACTTAATCAAATCAGATTTCCACATCGTGGAATCCGTGCGAATAAATATATTTGACGGAGAACTATTTTTTTTATTATTTTTGCACTTGAAAAATTATCAAAATTTCAAAGGTGTATGGATAAGATTCTGCCTCTGAAAAATGTCATCATTCATCATCCAAGACACTCTCCTCATTCATATTCGGCAACAGTGCAGCCGCTTGGTCCGTCGGCAGAGCTTCAACCTCCCGAAGTTTACGGTTGATGGCTTTTGTGCGTGTACCTTGAAGTTGTTCAATGGTCGCAGAAGCCGTATCAATGTTCTTCTTGGCCTTCTCAAGTAGGTCGCCGAATTTGGAGAACTCTGTCTTAACCGCCCCAAGGGTGGTCCAAACATCGTTGCTGCGTTTCTCGATGGCCAACGTACGGAATCCCATCTGCAGACTGCTGAGCAGAGCGCCTAAGGTGGTCGGACCAGTGACAAGCACGTTCCATTTGTCTCTCAGCTCTTGTGTGAGGCTGGAACGACGAATAACCTCTGCATAGATGTTCTCAACGGGCACAAACATGATGGCGAAATTGGTCGTATCTGGAACGGAGATGTATTTGTTGTTGATGTCTTTCGCCATTGCGATTACCGTATTCTCGAACTGCTTGGCCTTCGATTGTATCTCCGACGCGTTTCCTGCGTCAATGGCATCGATATATTGGTCATAGACATCCTTCGGGAATTTGGAATCAATGGGTAGATATACCGTTCTGTTGGTGTCATCCTTGCCGGGCAACTTGATGGCAAATTCCACCCGCTCTGAACTACCGCGAACAGTAGCCACATTCTCATCGTACTGTTCAGGGGACAACATCTGTTCAAGCAATGATTTGAGTTGCAACTCGCCGAAATTGCCACGCAGTTTCACGTTGGTTAACGCGTTCTTCAAACCTCCGACATCGGAAGCAAGGTTCTTCATCTCACCCAGTCCCTTTTGAACACTTTCAAGTTGTTCACTGACCAACTTGAAAGATTGTCCGAGACGGTCATTCAAGGTCTTTTGGAGTTTCTCGTCAACGGTTGCCCGCATTTCATCCAACCGCTTTTCTGTGGTTTGGATCAAGGATTCTTGACGTTTGTCCATTGCGGCAAACCGCTCCTTCTGTGCTTCAACCATTTTCTCGGTATTCTTCTCGAAGCCTTCCTGAAACTTTTCCGACATCGTAGTCAACTTCTCCTCGACAATGAAACGAAGCGCGTCAAGCTTGGTTTCCGTAGTCTTGATCAAGTCCGACTGACGTTTCTCCATCTTCTCAAAACCAGCATTCTGCGCCTCAACCGATTTGTCCGTGTTGGCATCGAATGTTTTGAAGAATTGCTCGAACGATTTTGTCAGCGTCGTGTTGGTGGTATCCTTCATGTTTTCAAGTTTGGACTCCATGGTGCCCACAAACTCTTTGTTGCGCTTCCCCATGTCATCGAAGCCTTCCTTTTGGAAAGAATTGAGCTTTGCGACATTGTCACCAAATGCGGTCTGAAAGTCCGTAAACACTTTCTGTGTCTCCTCTCGCTGGCTCTTGGAAGTTTCCGAAGATTCTTTCCTCAACTGGCTCACATTTTCTGTGAATTCGGAACGTAATTTGTCCACCGTACCTGAAATCTCCTCACGCATCTTCCCAACGTTGCCCGACAGTTCGTCTCGCATCTTTCCCATGTTGTCTGACAGTTCCTCCCGCGTCTTCCCAACATTGTCCGACAGCTCTTTCCTAATTTTGTCAATGTTATCGGACAACTCTTGTCGGGCATTTCTGTTCTCCTCCGAGATTTTACTCTCCAAACGGTCAAAGTCTTTTGATGAAACATCCGATGTGGTTTCCTGTCTGGAGAAAACCTTGACCATAACGATGACAGTGCAGACGGTGCAAACCGCCACCAATGCTAAAATGATGTATATGAATGTGTTCATAACGATTGTGGATTTGATTATTACTGTTGATTTCCGGCGGCAAAAATACAACTGATAGGTTCAGTCATGTTGAACCTATCTGATTCTTAAAATAGACACGTAAAAATTACGCAATCACCCCATGTAGCTTCTCCACATATCGCCTTATTGAAACAAGGTTGGTACCGAAAACAGTGTGGAGATCCACGCCTCGGAAATTTTCGTCGGTGAGGAGCGTTTCAGGAGTGATGTCGCCGTTTTCGCATACATAACCGATGATTTGGTTGAGATATTCTTCCTGAAGACTATTCAACACAATGTCACTCAGAAATTCAGAATACTTTTCCTTAGCAATGCGTCTGTCTATGCCGATGATGGAGCGGATGAATGCTGCCACTCGGTCACCACAAATCATCTGTCCCTTCTTGACATAATCCTCATATTCCTCTTTGGTGCCGAGTTCCTGCCAACAGATGCGTTCCAACTCCACAATGTCGGCTGGAGTGAGTTGCTCCAAACGGTAGATTTTGTTTATTGCTTCACTGTCTCGGTGCTCTTTCAGATAATCCAAAATGCGAGTGTGATAGTCCGTCTCGAATTCGGGTTTTTCAACGCCCTCTTTTTCCTCCATTGTGTCGGAGATGTTGATGTAGAACGTCTCATGCTGCGAGCCCAATGTCACATATACGATACCCCTCAATTCTAACCTGACATCTTCCAACCGCTCGAGCGAAGCGGTATCCCAAAATGCGAAATTGCTAACCTCTATGATGATATCCATCTTCTCCATCACGGCGGGAATACTGGCCTTGCGCTGAAGCAGTTGGCCTATGTCGGAGACTTTTTTCTTGCTACGTCGGGCATTCACCTCTTTCGTAAGTTTGGAAAGTTCAATATGCAGCATCAATGCGTCGAACATCCGGCTCCCATTGTCGTCCTGTTCGTTGAGAATCATGGGCGCAATCTTTTGTTTCATGTCCAACGCATCCAGTTCAGAAAGATAGAGCCATTTCTGTCTCTGCTTGAATCTATCGACAACATCCAAGTGCTTTCGGACAGAAATATGCTTTTCATTCAGCTGATTCACCTGCTCATACAATTCGTCTTTCAAGCTGGTGCATAGTTCTTGTGCAAAGGTGTCCTGCTGGTATTTTTGATGTTGAAGAATCACCGCAATGTCAAGCATTAACCCGAAAAGGCGTTCCGACAGCGACATCGTGGGTTGGGGCTCGTGACCGTTGCTGTTCTCGTTGAAGTACTCAAAGTTTTCACACCAGTCGAAGATGTAGAATTCCTTTTTGTCGGTGCCATCTGCGAATATACCTGGACTAAGGCGGGTACCGCGCCCAATCATTTGGATGAACTTAATCTTGCTATAAACGGGTTTGAAGAACACAAGGTTCAAAATATCAGGCACATCAATGCCCGTATCAAGCATATCTACCGAAACGGCAATCTGCGGCATCTTCTCCCGCACCTTAAACTTGTCGATGATATCCTGCGAATAATTCACGCTATAATCCACCAATTGACAAAAATCGCTGCCAAATCGAGGATAAAGCGCATAGAAACGATCTACAACCAACTGGGCATGCTTGTGGTCGTAAGCGAAAATGATGGTTTTGCCTAATTTGTCGCCGTTGTTTACTTTCAAACCGTTGTTCATCAAATCCTGAATGACGATGTCAACAGTGGAAATGTTGTAGATATAGTCGAACAGTTCTTTCTTTTCAATATCGCGCGGGGTTTTGGTTTGGGGCAACCCAGTCTTCATTTCCGCACGCGCTTTCTCATACTCCCAAGCTTGATCCAGCTGTTCTTTTTCATCGTCAGTCAAAGAGTCATACAAAATGCCTTCCCGCAGTCGTCGGGTGGTTCGTGAAATCGGATTATAACCCACAAGCCACTCATCGTTTTCGGCCTCCGTTTGCGTATAGGTGAAATTGGGCTCGTTGCTCTCAAGCTGAAACAGGTCAAAAGTACTGCGGTCAACCTCGTCGCGGGGCGTTGCGGTTAATCCTACCAAGAAACTGTCAAAATATTCAAAGATGGCCGTGTATTTCCTAAAAACAGAGCGGTGCGCTTCATCAAGGATAATGAGGTCAAACCGACCGATAGAGAACTCTTTGTCCTCAGCATCAATGTAGTGGATCATCGTCTGGTAGGTGCTGAACATTAGACGGGCGCTCCGACGGTTGTTCTCATCCTCGGGCTCGGTGAGTTTGCAAAAGGAGTAGTTGTTCAGATGTTCCCTGAAATTATCGTAGGCTTGTTTCACCAACGAGGTGCGATCGGCCAGAAACAGCACGTTTTTCACCCATTGATTACGCAATAGGACATCGCAAAGCGAGATGGCCACGCGGGTCTTTCCTGTTCCCGTAGCCATTACTATCAAAGCCCTTCTATGCATTTCGTTCAGGTGGTCGCAAACAGCACGGATGGCTCGCTTCTGATAGGCCCGGTTCGTGATGGAATCCTTGATGGCCAAATCTGTCATTTTCTTCCGTCCTCTACGCGAAAGGATCAGTTCCAAATCGTTGATGGTATGGAAACCCATCACAGGACGAGGCGGATAGCCCAAGCCGTCGATAATTTTTGTGTGGAAGCCGTTGGTGTAATAGATAACGGGGCGGACACCGTATTGATTTTCCAGACAATCGGCATAAAGTTCCGCTTGGTGTTTGCCTCTTTTTTCGTCCACGCTGGTTCGTTTGGCCTCCACCACAGCCAGCGGCTTGCCGTCTTTGCCGTAAAGCACATAATCGCAGTAGCCCTCCTCTTTGTTGTTGGGCATTCCTTCCACGCGAATCTCTATTCCGGCTTTAGCGGCAGCGGGCAAGTTTTCTTGGGTGAGCACTTCCCATCCGGCTTCCGCCAGCAGCAGGTCAATATATAATCTGCGCGTTTCAGCCTCTGACAGACCGTTCGGAAACTCTTTCACCGGTTCTTTGGCGGTTAGCGCTGTTTTGTCAGCGGCTGCCACAAAAGTATCGCTGGCGTTCACCCCCACGTCGGCGGGAGTGAGTATTGGATGCTCAGCCGTTTTGGGTATTAGATTCTTGTCGAAAGGATGAACTTCGTTGACTATTTTTAGCTTCAGCAGAATGGCGCCGACCACATTGTAGATGTTGAGCAGCGCAAAGAACGACTCTTTCTTCGTCACGCTCACCGTATGCGCAGCCCGGTTGCCCACTTTGCGCACATAATGAACCGCCATCATCACGCGATCATCGTTGACAAACTCACGAAAAGGCTCACCTTCAATCAGCTCAAACAAAGTGGCCCTTTCGGGTCGGTCAAAGTTTTTCAGATAATAGAGCGCATAAACGATGTATTCCAATGCTTTTCGGGAATTGAGGGCACTGAAATCAGGTTTGCTGAGCTGATACTCTTCAGCCGCTGAACAGAAGGTGTAGAGGTCGTTCAGCCCCAAATCCTTTATGTAGTCGAAGTTGCGCATAATCCTCACTTGAAATGTGCTTTCACGAATTCATACCAACTGCCGAATGTAGCTATATGTTCCGTTTCCTCATAACGCTTGATCAATTGTTGAAGATAGGCTGATTGCTGAACGTCAACCGTATTGTTTTTCGAATAGGTCATATTCCGTTCTTCCAACATTCTTTTCAAATACCGAACATGGAAACGAGCCGTTGTGGCGAACCGGTTTTCATCCATATTGCCCATCGCTTCCGGATTATCTTCTCCCACATTATAATAGCGGATAAATTCCAAGTATTCGGGGTTTTGCGGATTTTCTTTGAACACGCTTTGATTGCCTAAGAACCACGTCTCCATACAAACTTTTTGCTCAAAAACCACCAGTTCGGCATTTTGCAAAGACACACCGTTCGACTGCAATTCGGCATTGATTCTATCCAAATGGAATTGACGTGTCTCCTCTTCTGTATCGAGACAAACCAATAGATAGTCGTATTTTGGTCCGCCTTGTGCATTAATCGCATTGATGTCCAGAACGGCATTCTTCACATGCGTATAGATCGACGGGATACCTCCAGCGCTGAAGATGTAGTAATTGTTTTCATTCACATCCCAAGCGCTGTCAATACGAGTATAGCTTGGAGCCAGCACAGAAAGCCATGCCGGATAAACAGACATTTCGGTCTTGTCTCCTTCAACGACTATGTAAAAGTTCATTTTGTTTCTGGATTAGGTTTCTTGATTATTTGTTTTGTCCTGTTCTGTATTCCGGGGTTTGCAGCAGTTGCATAAACGCCTCGTGTTTGGAATGTTCCCCGATATGGAGTTCCTCGGCGGTATGCACATGCACATCGCTTCCGTTGCGCGTGAGAATCTTCCAATCCTTGACAGGGATGGCGTTGATGATATAGGGGTGGTGGCTGGTCATCACCACTTGAATGTCCGCTTCCGGCTCCATAATCAGGTCGGCCAGTTCATTGATGCAGTTCACGCCAAGCCCGTTCTCAAACTCGTCAATCATAATCACATCGCCATCATTTGCCAACACTAAGGTGATAATTTGCAGCAAAGTGCGCATCATGCCAGAAGAAATGCCGTCTTGTCTAATCCATGTGGGAACGTTTTTCTCTTTAATAACCAGAATGGGAACAAGAGTATCATTGAAAGTTTTCGCCAACGTGAAATCCACTTTCTCAACAGTAGGGAATATTTCTTGAAACTTTTGGCAAATCAGATCAAATTCTTTCAACTTACTCTCGCGAAGCAAGAACAACCTCTCCAATGGAGAAAACATGCTCAAAGCCTTCACAAGCATAACATTCAGCGCATTCCGTTTACTCACATCAACTACGGGTGAAACGCGTATTGACGTATCTGCCGCATTCAAACTATAACATTGGCTAAAACCTCTGTAAATAGGGGCGATGGTATCTTCTCCTTTCAGAAGTTCCACGGCACTTTTGGCAGCATCCAACTTGACCATTTCACTGCCCTTATAAGCAAAAGAGTTTTTGGTACGTGACACAATGGTTTTCCCGTTGTCCGAAATGAATTCTTCAACAAGCATATACTTGTCTTCCTTTGTATTAGGGATAAACATGTCGCTTTCTTGTCTGGCCTCAAATTCCCCTTTCCAAACATATTCATGTCCATCCTGCTCAAACATCACTTCCCACTTTGACCCGTTATAAGATCTTCCTTGAGCAATCTGGCGCAACGCATTTATAAAGTTCAACATACGGGTTTTCCCCACACCTGATGCACCCACCAGAAGAGTAAGCATAGGGTTGAACGGAACTTCACGAACATTCCATCCTGATATTGTGTCCGCTGAGCTTATCGACTTGAATTTCATATAGCCTAATAAATTACAAGTTGCAAAAATACAGTTTTTTTGATTGGGTGACGTTATTCTCCGAAATAATACTCCATTCGGCTGTTGAACAGGGTCTGCGCCTCACGGATGGATTGGTTAATCAGTTCTTTCTGCCGCTCGATGGATTCTATCTTTTGGGCGAAGGATTGTTGGAGGGAAAGAGGGGGAACAGGAATTGCCAATCCTCCATATTGCTTTGCGTTGATGTTTGGCTGTGCAACTGCATTTTGAGCATTTTTAATAAATGCCTTGTAATATTCTGACTTTGTATAGTAAAAGACATATTTAGGCATCACCTTAGATTTGTCAGGTCTCATCTTAATCAGATAGCCAGCATATATGCAACGTCCATTCTTTTCTCTATGACAATATGTCTTACCAACCGTAGCCCCACTACGGGCGAATAATATATCACCCTCTCTCAACAAATATTTCTCATCTATTTCGCTAGGAGACTTAATGTCTTCATTCAAATCTCCAAGGTCGTTAATATCTGTAATCCTAACATACCTTGTTTGTCCATCGTATTCAATTGCGGATGCACCAGAACCATACGATAGCTTATCTGTTGAAATATTATCAATCGTAGATATTACCCATCCTTTCGTATTGGCGATAGGGTCGCCGAACATATCATAGAAGATGGCCTGCGCGAGGTTGTCCAGCTCCTTGATCTGCTGTTTCTTCTTCTCAATGACGAGGCTCAGTTTGTCCAGAAGTGAACATATCTCTTCCTGCTCTTTGATTGGCGGGATGGGAATAGGTATAGACAACAATGAGGATTTTACAAGATGTTTTATTGTAACGCCTTTGGCATACTTAGCATCTAATGTACCATTATCTTTCAAGTGTCTTAAGTAAAATAGGCAAAAACGCGGGATTACTTCTCCTTTAAACCTAATCCTGTGAAGAGCGTTTTGATACTGGATAACGGTTTCATCATTCCAAATAGCAGCTCTACCCACATCCCCACCTTCACAGACAAGCAAATCTCCTTTTTTTACTGAATAGCGTTCTAATTCTGATGGTTCAAACTTGGCTGTTTTCAAAACAGTTGTATCTATCCTATCCCATAACACATTTATTGCGCATAAATATGGGTAATATTCTCCATTATCAGTCTTTGAGTTCAAAGTTTTTCCCAAATCACTTGAACAAACCTCACCAAGTTTCTTATATGTCCAGTCTTTTTTCATTAGTCTAATCGCAATGATGGTTCAATATACTTGTCATCTATTTTGAAAAGTGCTTTATATCGTTCACCGCATTCTATAACAACAGCACTGAAAGGGCTATTATTAAAAATATTTTCAGTTATATAAACTTCTTTGCCTTGCTCAATCATTTGTTGTTTTACAACTTCCCCCTTCTCTATTTCGAAATCTACATGTATAATAAATCGTGCACCTGTCACATTAAATTTTCGTCCATCTGTGCTTTTTATATAAATACCAGAATTGAATTTGTGAATAGCTTCAGTAACAAAAGGTTTTTGGCCGTTATCCAAATAATATTTGGCAAGTTTCATCTGTGTTTCTATTGAGAGAAGCTTTTGACATATATCGGTTTGAAAATCAAACAAAGAATCATCACTTGTCTTATAACAATTATATGAATCAAAAACTGGTACATCTTCAGAACTGTCACTTATATCGAAATCCAATGAGAGCTTATCTTCTATCAAGTATTTTGGTATTGGCCTATATATTTCTGTGTTTTGAAAGATTTTGTCTAAGGGTATGTCCTTCAGTGTGCATAACTCTATACCTTCTTGTTTCGCTCTAGCTTTTGCATTTGCAGTATATCCAGAAGTTGACACTAATACTTTTCGGTGTATTTGTGGAAGATATTTACACTTTCCACCAAACGCATCAACAACCTGAATGTCAACTGCTTTTTTTGAATAATCCTTACATTCAAAAGCAATCACGTAAGGTAACTCTTGGACATAAGTGGTGACCAAAACATCAATTTCTCTATTAACACTCGTAATATCACATACTTTCACATTGGTTTCTATGGCAACATCCTGCCGATCCTTTAATGTCTCTTGAATCAAGGCAACCAACTGTTCTAATGCCGCACCTTTCTTTGCCATAATTACATATATTTCTCCCTAAACTCTTTTATTGCATCTCCAATCTCCCCCTGCAACACCTCAATCCTCCCCAACACCACCTCCGGCTTCTCATACTCCACCTTCACCCGTTCCACCTCTTTATATTTGTTGATGGATAGGTCATAGTCATTGTCTCGAATCTCCTCCACGGGAACCAAGAAGGATTGCTCTTTCCGTGTGCGGTCCGCCTCCGCTTCAAGATTCCTGAAACGGGCAATCACATCGGGGATGTCATTGTCGGCAATCGGGTTGCGCTTGTCGTCCAACGAGAAACCGTCGGCCTTCATGTCGTAAAACCAAACCTTGTCGGTGCCGCCCGCATCAGTTTTGGTAAAAACAAGGATTGCCGTAGAAACTCCCGCATACGGCTTGAACACACCCGAAGGCATGGAAATCACCGCTTGCAAACGTTGTTTGTCAACCAACTCCTTTCGGAGGGATTTGTGCCCTGAACTGTTGCCGAACAGCACCCCGTCGGGCACGATGGAGGCGCAACGCCCGCCCAATTCCAACATGCGGATAAAGAGCGAAATGAATAACAACTCCGTCTTCTTCGTCCTTGTCATCGCCAATAATGTGGGGTTCACTACATCATGATCCAAACTGCCCGAGAAGGGAGGATTGGCCAGACAGAGCGTGTAGGTGCTCTCTTTGGTGTTTTGATTAGAAAGACTGTCCTGAGCCACAATGTTGGGGTTGTCCACTCCGTTTAGCATCAGGTTCATAGAACCGATACGCAGCATTTTGGGGTCGGTGTCGAAGCCGCTGAACATTCCCGTACGGAAATGTGTCAAGTTCTGCTTCTTCAACAGCTCCTGGGTGTAGTTCGCTTTCAGATATTTGGCACTCTCCACCAAGAAACCAGCTGTTCCCATGGCGGGATCGCAAATGCGGTCGTCCACCTTGGGCTGCATCAGCTCCACCATCATGCGGATGATGTGACGTGGCGTGCGAAACTGTCCGTTGGTGCCCGATTCCGCCATCTTTCCTAACACATACTCGTACACATCGCCCATCGTGTCGCGGTCGTTCATGTCCAATTCCTGAATGCCCTCCACCACCTTCACCAGCGTGCGAGGCTGCTGGATGAGAAACACGGCGTCATTCATAAAACGACTGTAAGCGGAGGTCTCGTCATTGCTGATATTCTTGATGAAGGTAAACACATCGAATCGCACCGTATCGAACATTTTCTCAGGCGTGAACTGACGAAACACATTCCAACGCAGGTTACTGTATGGAACGTCTTTGTTGGTGTCGGGGTTATGCCAATTGCCCTTTTTGAACACCGCCTTTGGATCCTCAAAATCTTTCAATCCCATCGCCTGTGCAGTGGCCTCCTGGTTGAGTTGCGCATCGTCGAGCATCTTCATGAAGAAGAGATAGGTCATCTGCTCCAACACATCAATAGAGTTGGAAATACCGCCCGTCCAGAAGCTTTTCCAGATGGCATCGATTTGGGACTTTATTTTACCAGTGATCATAGATGATGATTATTTGGTTTTGATTTGCAAAAGTAGCATTTTTCAGAATAACAGTTGCAGGAAAAGCAATGTTTTTTGCAACCTACTTCCACTTTCCAAATGAATCTCCGGGGTTCTTGCCAATTAAAGCACCACCTACGGCTTCCAAAAGCCAGCCGAAACAACCAATGAGAATGTAAATAATCATAACTCCAAAATTTTGATGAATAATAACGTTGATTTTCGGCGGCAAAATTACAACCGACAGGTTCAGTCATGTTGAACCTGTCAAGCATATGATTGATTTGATCGTTCATACATGCCTTTTACCAGAGCGTTTTTGCTTTCTGTTGCGAACAAGTATTTCGTTTTCTTCAAATGCAAGATGCGACAAAAATGGTGAAATCACACACTTTCGATATTGGAGTAGAGCCTCCCCTACTTCAATACACCATTCTGCAGAAAGAGATGTGACATCGTTATTCCTAATACGAATAGGTATTTCTAAAGACATATCATTTGTTAACGAACTTATAGGTATAAAAACGCCCTTTTCGGTCATCAGAGCATGCGTGTTAGGAGATGTAAAAGTTTGTGCTTTTACAAAGTTTGAGTTATGAAGAAGAAGATTTCTTTTATTTACCAACTTTGTTAATCTCTTGATTGGAAGGGATTTGTCGTTGACGACAAATTTACCACCTGAAACTATAGATGGTGTCTTAATAATCTTATCTCTAAAATGGTAGTTTTCATAATCTTGTAGACGATCCAAATACAAAGGAACGTGATACTTATTGAAGCAATGAACTGATAACATTAGGTTTAACGAATATTCTAAAGTTGCAGAGCATAATGTAACGAAAGCAAAAAACAAATAATCACATTCTTCTCCTTTCCCTTGTTTAATATCATTCAGAGCAGATTCGAGACGAATGAAATATTCATCGGTTTCATTTACCAAAACATAGCTTTTACCACCATTTAGGCATAATGAAAATTTAAATTGTAACTCTTGCATTTTTTCCATAAGACAAACGAATATATCGCACATGGATTATCCACGTTCAAATCTCCTTAACTCTCTTTGCAAATCTCGGGTACACATCGCTCTTTTTCCCTGTGTTGGTCTCCTCTTCAAGGACAATTACCATTTTCCCTTCAATTGCTTGTCCGTGTTTTGTTGGCATCAAATAAGGACCACAATGGTAAAAACCATCACTGTCCTTTTCGACGATGTATGTGTATGGAAGAATCGTATCGGTTTTACGTTCAGGTTCAGCAGTCTTTTTGTCAGTTTTTGCTGTTTCTGTGTCCATCTGGATAGATTCAACACATTGCCTCAATGCATCTTTATCGCAATTACTGTCAATAAACTGCTTCCACCAGACCAACACAGTGGAAAGGGAGAAGAACAACGATCTGAACAAAAAAGGCGCAATGCCGTTTCGCATATCTGCATCCGCAACCCCATGATGAGAAGCTTCCTGAGTGCAACGGAGAATATGTCGAATAGACTCTTGAACATACGGAGGGATATACACTTGCATTTTGCTGTCACACAGAAACTTACTTCTTTCATTTAATGAGTTGATCCCAGAGCGAAGCAAACCGACTTGTTCACTTTTTTCAAAAAGTTCTTCTATCAACTTGCGCATATCATTCAAATATTCCGTTTTCTTCGTATCGTTATGCTCGACTTGTACAGCATAATTCAGCAGACGATCGGTAATATCTGAAGAATCAAACAGATATTTCGGCACACCAATGTCAAACAGTGGAGCATATTTCAGCTTTACTTGGCTTATCTCCCTTTCGTTCACAGCGCGAATAATCGCATCAAACAATCTCGTGTTGTCCAAACCCTTTTGGAAAACCTCGTACTCTTCGTATGTTTCTGAAAACCATTCACTCTTGAATGTGTCTGGTTGACCAGAAAAGATGAATGTTGGAATATAGTCTCCAGCTTCTTTCAGCTGCTCTAGACGTTTTGTGACTTTACGCAAGCCCTTTACCCCTCCAGTGCTGTCAAGAGTATCGTTTGTCGAAACTAGAAAGCGGGCATCTAAAATGATTGCGTCAAAATCTTTAGGATGTTGCAAATGCGCCAAAGCCTCTTCTGCAGACTTGCATGCCGTATCCATATTGATTCCTCGGTTTGCAGCGGAATCAGCTACTTCTTGTAATGCTTCGGTGTCAAACTCGTCATCTACCCACAAAACTTTATATGCCATAACTTATTGGTATTATGATACTATCAAATTGATTTAACTATAAAACGACTACTTACTCAACAGGGAATCTTAACACATAACAAGTCGGATAGGAATCCTCATAATCCGTCAACAATTCAAACTCTCCCTGGAAAGCGGTCATTATCTTGAGAATATCATGCCCGCCGATTCCACTTCCTTGGTGATTTCCGGCAGACCAGTATCTTTTTGTGAATTTTTTCACATCCACATCATCGGGGAAAGGTTGGCCATTATTCGAGATAAACAGAGTGAACCAAGTGTTGTCGTAATCATATTCCACACGAACAGTATTACTCGGATTGGTATCTTCAAATGCATGTTTTTCAGCATTAGACAGAATATCGTTCACAAGAATCCTGAACAAATCAACATTCGTCTTAATGGTCATCTGTCTGATTGACTCATCTAACAAGGCAGATTTGTTGAGCATAAATCTGTCTGTTTCGTAAGCTATGCAATTCCAAAGATTATCAATGGTGACAGATTTCAATGGGTATTGAGACACATCCAAAAAGTCTGCCCCATGTTTCAAAAGCACGGCAATATGCTGGACACTCTGTTGAATCACATTGAGCTTGTCGCCTAAAGTAGAAGCCCTGCGTTTGTGAACAATGGTATCTAATTGTCCTGTCTCTGCAAAATAATTGTACAGATTATCTACCGCCGCAGTGATTCCAGCAACAGATTTTCCCATTGCATGTTTCAATGACTTGAACTCCTCCTCTTTTTCAGCGTATGCTGTCCCATACATCTTATCCAACTCTTGCTTCTTTTCAGCATATCGTTGGCGAGCTAATTCTCCCACGATATTTCTTTGTGTGGTAATATCTGGCAAGTTAATCCACACATTAAGAAGATCATCTGAGTTGATGAGCATCCCCGCTCGATAGTTGTCAATCTGATATGACACTTCGGGTTGAGTTAATGCATAGCAGATGTATGCAGGAAGTACTTTGGTCGTGTCCACTTTGAATGCCAACAGGTTTCTTTTAACATAATAGTAGGTACTTTCAGGAACTTCCACATAAGTGGGCCTCAAAGTTCCTTGAATAGGCGATAACAACAAGGCTTCCCCGTGCAGTGGAATCATCATATCGTTGACGGGTTCCATTCTCAAATCTGATATGTCTCTCCGATACTCCACCACATCCGACGAAAGCATATCAACGCCCAACACCAATCCTTCCAAAACAGATACGGTCTCTCGTTTGAATCTCGTCAAAAGTTCTCCCAACTTATAAGTAGTGGTTCCATCTTGTTCAGGAAACGGCTTATAAGTAATGGGATTCAAAGAATAGTTGTTCTCGCTAATGGAGGAATATGGGATGCTAAAACAATAGGCTTTGTCATTATTCTTGACAGCGGAAAGAATAGCGTCAAATTGGGGAAACACTTTGCCTTTGCTCCTCTTAACCAGTTGAGTGGCATCGCAAAATACAATTTCTGTATTTGCGCATTTGGATAGTTGAATGATGCACGTATTCACATTGGTTCCTCGGAAAGTGCCCCCAGGCAAACTGATGACCTTTTCCACCCAGCAGCTTTCTACTATCTTTTTCCGAATTTCAACGGTCTTAGGCGACCGATTAAAAGTGAATCCAGCTGGAAGTACCACTGTCATTTTGCCTTTCTCCTCAAGGTGGTCCATACACTCGTTGAATAAAAAGTCATAAAGCAAGGTTTCTTTTTGGGGCAAAAAAGGAGGAATAGTGAGGATGGTATCAAATAGCTCATCCTCTGTCCTTTTGAAGAACTGAAAAGAATCTCCACAGGTATAACGAACTGATTCCAATAGTCCTTTCGCATCCAAATGGAATGATCCAAAGGAAAAAACGGATTCATCAATCTCATCTCCATAATAATTGGAATGTGGGAATAGACCGGCGAACGAAGCCAAACCTGCAAAAGGATTGTACAATTTGTGAACGGTGTCGGACTCGACAAAACCAGCCATCAGTTTGGCAATCTCAGGTTGGTAAAACTCTTGGGAAGATGCATCCGAGCCATAAAACTCCATAATGAAATCAAGACATTCGGCGTAATGTTCCATCAATATCTCTTCTGACTCTTTCATCGAGGCAAGAACATCATTTAGCTTTTTCACATTGTCCCAGTTGGCAACGGAAAAAGGTTTTCCTTCGTTACGAAGTGTCGCAATTCGCAACATGATGTTCAAGAGGATGTCTTTCGTGTCGTATTTGTTACGAAACTGTGATACAATGGAAAAAATATTAGTTTTGATATCAGAATCGGAATCGGGAACGAAATAGTGGTCTGTTGAAATAGAGAAGTTGTTAGCAGCCAATGTTTCTAGTGACAAGATTCTGACATGCTTGGAGTCGGCGTATAACGCCAACTCATCAATAATGTCTTGATACGACTCTAACCATCTCTCATCATCAACATGGTTGAATTTGGCGAGAACAATCTTGTCATCCTGTTTGCTTTGTGAGATGAAGAGCAGATAACGATTGTTGAGGCTAATCGCCTTCTCCAAGAGGTTCTCCTTGACAAGATGCTCAATAACAGGTTGGCACGCTTCCATATCTTTTTTCATGGCAAATGTTACGTATCGTCCCCCGGGATTCAACCTCTTTTTTGACAGTTGCTCGTACTGGCGAACATCTTTGTGAAGGTCGATGATGATATCGGTCCCTCCCTGAGATGCTTCATCTTGATATTTGATATCTAAAACAGATTTATTAAAAGCCTCAAGAATCACATATTGGGCGGCAGAACAAATTGGATCATACGAACTATTATGATTTATAACCTGAAAATCCATTTCAACATCAATGTCGTTTGAGCGTAGACCTTTGTTGCTGATTAGAGTACCCCATCCGGTGAATGATACACCTTCGTTAAGACCATATGAGAAACCATCTCCGCGATAATTAATGTCTCCTAAATCATCCTTCCGAATTACAATCTTCAAATCATCAATATTGTTTAATTGAGATTCAATGAATTCATACAGGGTTATGTAGGATGGTCTGATAACATTAGTGCATATTCTTTCAATGATCTCGGGATAGTAACTTTGAAAGGCAGAGTCTTCAATCGTGTCAATCATTCGGATTGCATTTAGCATCTGTTGATAGTTCGCATCTGTAATCCACTCCTTTGTACGGAAGATGTCAACGCAATATTCCATGGATTGAACTACCGTGACTATTTCTGGGGCGTCACCACGATCATCATTGTCAATAATTTTGTCTGTCAATATTTTATAATCTGGATCATCCTCTTCAAAGATTGCCAAAAGTTCATGATTATAATTCTTTTTAAAGTAAGGAATTATAAAGCGAAGTGCCATAATTACTTCATAACCGACTGCACTTTCAGGATAAGCTTCGCGCAGCCTATCCATAATTGCCAGATATTCATCAAGTTTTTCAAAAGCATCATATTTTGCCAAATCCAAAGAATAGCCACACTTAACAATAGTCTCCTTGGCAATTTCATGCGACATGAGTTCATTCCAGGGGTCATAAAAACACACAAAATCATTCGCATTTCCTTTTTGAGGCACGATTTCAACCCAATCACTGTCTTCTACATCTACATAGTGTACTCTCTTTATCTGCCCGTTGTCAAATAATTTCCTCAAGTAGGTGTTTCTCCCATCAATTTCAGTTTCTGTCACACCAGCTATAATGTACCCGTCAGGGTTGAGTTTCTCAAGTATTGATGATGCTTTGCTGAAGTCAAAAGCGTGGTCCAAATAAACATCGTATTTCGATGATTTATTGTTGTTTGTCGAATTAATGAACAATGTGGTTCCAGACTCGTTCATATCAAAGCCCTCATATTCCATTTCAAAGATGTATAGATCATCAAGATCTTCAAAATCACAAGTTATGGTGTTATTCCAAAACTTTTCTCTTTTCTCGCTCATAAGTGATGATAACGTGGCTTCTCCCTTAACATATATATTCTTATAATCTACTTCGGGATGTATAAAATTTGTCTCAAAATAGGACCACAATGGACCTCTACTGTAGTATCTTGTATTATAGTTCAAGGTGTCAATCATGCATTTGAGATAGTTTTTAACAAACACATCGTAAGGAATCCTGCCTATGGTTTCATTATATATTCCTTTGATAGCTTTCTTAAGCTCGATCCCATTAACATTTTGCTCAGAATTAATGTCTGACGTGTCATATTCGAGATGTTGTAATATTTTAGTAGCTCTCCCATTTGTCCCCGTCAGTTGCCATTCGGAAGTGACATTTTCACGCTTCAAATAAAGGAGCGCGATTTTAACAAAATAAGCATGCTGAAAATCCGGATATTTAATACGAATGCCTTCCATTGCATCGTTGAACTCTTTAACCACTGACAAAACCTGCTCTTCAGACCAAGAAATATTTTCCATATCGCAAAAAATTAATTTAACATCGATTTGACGATGCAAAATAACAACTTTCACGTTCACTCATACTGAACCTATCCCCCATACCTCTCCAATCCTTTCCCAATCCTCATCTTTATCTTCCCCCGAAACCATTCCGGTTCAAGCACTTCCATGTTTTCGCCGAAGGACAGGATCAGTTGCTCCAACTCATAGTTCAGATACACTTCGATGGTGATGACAGCGCCGGTGGCATCCTCACCGACCTTCTTTTGCGTGCCATGGAGCGGTTTGGTGCGGACGTACGGCCACGAGACCGGGGAAACCCACAGCTTGACGAGCGTGGGCTCCGCGTTTGAATCTTTGGACACCCCGATCATCTCGTCAAAATAGTCGGCGAAGTTGATGCCAGCGGTTTTGAACGGCACATCCGTCTCTTTGATGCCCAGGATACGGTCGAGGGCGTAGTTGGTCAACGTCTCATAACCCTCATTCCTGGCAATCAGGAACCACCGCTTGTTGTACTGTTTCAGATAATAGGGATAGACCACGTATTCCACTTCCTTGTCCTGCCTGAAACTTTTGTAGGTGATGCACAATGTCCGTTTTTCGCTGATGGCGTTGAACAACGGCGTGAAGTGGTCCAGCCCTTCCAAATCCATGTTTTCGTCAAACCCGACCACCTCATCCGTGGAAACCTCATCGATTTTCAACGAAGCACCCAAACGGTCGGAAATCTCGCTGATCCAGTCGAACTGCGGCATTCCCTTGAACCGTTTCAGCAAGCAGAGTGTCTGGATGAGCTGTGCCGTCTCCTCGGGCTTCAACAGCGGTCTGTAAATGGAGAAGTCGGGATCGACATAGTGATAGCGGATGTTCCGCCCCTCCCGGAAACTTTCCACATCCGCATTCGGGGCGTATATCCGTTGAATCTGTTCTATGTCGCCGCGAATGGTGTTCATGGCCAACACGGGCGGGAAATCGTGCAATTCCAACTCTTCATTGCATAATTCCATCATCTCCGCCATCGAATACCTGCGGTTTTTATCACTCAGACAGCGGTCAATGACCTTGATGCGGACATCTGCATTTTTGGAATTTGGCATAACACGATACTTTTATTGCAAATAACGCCGCAAAAGTAGCATTTTTCAGAATAAAAGTTGCAAGAATGGCGATGTTTTTTGCGATGTGGTCTGTGAGGATTGTGAACTGTGAATGGCGAATGTTATGTATTTCCTTGCCGTAATCTCACCCTCGTCATGATGCAAGGAGAGCAGCGTGATATTCAGGTGGGTGAATATACTGTACGCTGTGTGCCGGTCACCGATTGGCTGCTGAAACACAGTCACATTGAAGCCTGACATTAACATAGCCATCCTCCTCGCCCAAACTGACGAGATAGTTGTTGACGACTCTGTTTCCGAGATTGTATATCATTGTTATTAGGAATAGAACGTTCCTTCCGGATGCTCCGCCTGCCACTGGTTCTCAATCTCCGACCCTGGTCGGGTGTAGAGATAATCGCAGACGGGGTCGCCGGTGGCCAAGGTCTTGTTGCGGTGCAGGTTGGCGCCAATCATGCTCGCGACGGTGTAATCCGTGCGGCACATGATGGGGAGGATGTCCATGTGCCCGGTTCTTTTGGCGAGAGCGCACAGACCGCAGGTGGTGAAACGCATCGTGCTGAAATCGGGCGCGCCTTTCCCATAGTCGGAAGTCCAGTTGTATTCCGACTTGAACCTGTTTGCCCTGTCAATCCTTCTTGCATATTTCTCTTGGAACTCCGGGCTGAAGAATTGCATGTTCCGAAACTTTCTGGCCATCAATGGGATGGCGTATGTGGCGTTACACATCTGGCTATAGAGTTCATCCGTCATACGGCCATACAATTCCTCCACGGCTTCATAAATGGCAAACCATACGGCACCGCCAGTCAGATTCATCTTCATACAATTCTGGCGGTGTGAGCCAATGGAGGGTGTTTCTCGCAGCATCTTCTTGAATCTCGGTTTTGCATTGCGCTTGATGATGCGTCCATCCCATTCAGGATGTACTTTCAACAGCTCCTTCACGCAGGTTTTGCTCACCACACTAAATGCAATCCGATCCATTATCTCTATTTGCATACTTCTCTTTATTTGATGCCGCAAAAGTACAACTTATATCTTGCAAGCGGGTTCCGAAAACACGAAATCATCTTCTGTTTTATCGGAGTTGATCGGACTTACATCGGACTTACATCGGACTTACACCGGCGTTAGACCGATGTAGAGACGCAAAATTTTGCGTCTCTCCGTACGCTGTCTCTATTTTTCTTTAAACTTCTGCCCCTTCTGCAAGTCCGCACCAAATAATGCACGATATTATGTCGGCTTTTTTTCTGAAAATTTCGTACCTTTGCGGCTTAAAAAATACGACCTATGAACTTGGTTAAGACACTGAAAAATAAGTGGTTATACAAATCTTTCGTGCTGACGGCGATGATGCTGCTGTCGGCGGTGTGCGTGATGGCACAGCCCCCGGGCGGCGGCTTCCCCGGTGGAAGACCCCCGGGAGGATTCCCCGGCCGTCCACCAGGAGACCGTGGCAACTGGAACCCGCAGTCGCCCCAGCAGCCTCCCCAAGTGAAGCAGAAGAAGAAAGTCCGCGAAGGCTCCACATTCAAGGTCGTGGGCCTCCTGCGCGATTCCATCGCAGGCACCCCGTTAGCTTACGCCAACGTCGCGGTGCTCGATGCTGAGGATTCCTCCCTCATCAAGGGTACTTCTGCCAACGGCAACGGCTACTTCGAAGTCGATGGCATTCCGCAGGGCGAATGCATCCTCCGTGTGTGGTGCTTCAACTATAACCCGCGGCATATCCCTTTCACCGTGAAAAACAACACCAACTTGGATGTTATCAAGTTCATGCCGATTTCCACCACCCTGAACGAGGTCACCATCAAGTCGGAGAAGCCCTTGTACGCCCAGGACGGCGAGAAACTCATCTACAACGTCAGCGAGGATGCCTCCATCCAGACGGGTACCACCGAGGATGCGTTGCAGAATGCGCCCGGCGTGGAGGTCGATGTGGAGGGCAATATCACTTTGCGCGGTGTGTCGAGCGTGGAGATTTGGATTAACGACAAACCTTCCAAACTTACAGAGGAAAACCTTAAAACGTACCTCCAAACCTTGCCCGCCAATGCCCTGGAGCGCATCGAGGCCATCACCAACCCGTCGGCCAAGTATGCCACTGACGCTGAGGCGGTTATCAACATCGTCACTTCGGCACACGTGAAGAGCAACCAGTTTGTCAGTTTCGGTGTGAATGGCTCCAATCAGCCGTTCATTTCCCCGTGGGTCAGCTATATGTGGACAAAGGAAAAACTAAGCATAAACTTCTTTTTGTCAGGACGTTACAACGCCCGACGCAATACGGATGAGACAACCTCCTACCAGCGCCGCGATGCGGAAACGGAGGGCGATTATGATACCACCTGGTCGGCCAAGACCTCCCAGATTGACATCAACCGCAGGGGCAGCGGCAACTTCTTCCTCGGAATAAACTATGAAATTGACACCACCAACGAGATTTTCTTCGACGCCGGCGGTTTTTACAACTACAATGCCACCCGCCTGACCAAGTCTGAGGACCAGACCTACTACGATATGTATGAGGAGGAACCTTACGACCAGAATTACATCGATACGACCCACAGCAAGACCAAAGGACAGTCTATTTTCACGCACGCGGGGGTCGATTACACCAAAAAGTTTGACAAAAAAGGTCACAATCTGCGTATCAGTTTGAACACGCGTTTCAATCACAACGCCAGCGACCAGTGGTATAACCGTTTCTATGATACCTATTATGACCTCGACGAGCACCGTTATCTGCTGACGCGCAACTATGGTTTCGGGGGCAGCTTGGATGCCCGCTACAACCGTCCCTACAGCGAAAAAGGGGAGATGAGTTACGGTCTTCGTGTCGATCAATCCTCAATGAACAATGATTACAAACGTTACAATGATACCCTCGGCTTGCTGGTGGATACGTTGCGTACCTACCATTTCAACGGCAGTTCGACCAACCTGAACGGCGATGTGAACTGGACGCATCGTTGGGGCGGTTTCACCCTCAGCACGGGCTTGGGCCTCGGGGTGTTGCGTGATGCTTACGAATATATCAGCGATATGCCGTTTGCGGATGCCGGCGCGCCCATTTACTTTTCGGCACGGCCTTCCATCCACCTTTCCTACCGCACCGAGAGCATGCACAACTTCAAACTCAACTACTCCATGCGCATGTCCCATCCGGGCGAGGAGGATGTGAGCACCTTCCGTCGTTATGGCGACAACAGCTATTCCACTGGTAACCCGACGGTGAAGAGTGGTTTCACGCACAGCATGGAGGCCGGTTGGCAGAAGTATTTCACCAAATTCGGCAATGTCGGTGTGGAACTTTACGGGCGGATGAGCACGAACGAAATCAGCTCGCTGACCGACTCCAAATACGATGAGTTCCTGGACCGCGTGATCAGCTATTCCACGCCCTACAACCTCGGTTCTTCATGGCGATACGGTGCGTCGTTGAATGCCACCTACCGCCCGACCGGCTTTATCAACCTGCGACTCTACGCCAACGTCTATGATTACGGTTACAAGATGGCTTATATGCGTGACGGCGAGATGCAGTACGACCAACGTGACAAGTGGTCATGGAGCGTGCGTCTGAATTTCTGGGCCAAGGCTTTCGACTGGCTGCAGTTTACCGCCTCGGGCTTTTACAACTCCCCGACGCTCAGTTTGATGAGCGAGCGCAAAGCCCGTTATGCGCTGAATTTCGGTCTGCGCAGCGATTTGTTTAAACGCAAACTGTCCATTTTCGTAAATGTGCAAGATATCTTCAACTGGGGTGGCAGATACGGTTCCGGTTCTGAAAACACGAACCCGTACTATCTGAGCAACAGCACCAGCAAGATGCTGAACAGCCGTTACATCTCGGCAGGCATCACCTTGCGTTTCGGCAAGATGGAATTGGAGAGCAAGGCACAGCAGACTGGCGAGAGCGAGTCGGGCGAGACGATGTAGAGACGTGCCATGGCGCGTCTTTACCTACAGACGACGTGAAGAACAACAAACGTTAAACGAATGAAAAAGATAATTGGAATAGGCAATGCGCTGGTGGACATACTGGTGCATATTGAGAATGACGAGATTCTGGACCGTCTAGGATTGTGTAAGGGCGGGATGGAAATGATTGATGCCCAGCGGAAACGCGAGATTTTGGAGGTGATTGCCGGGATGCCGCAGACAATGGCCACAGGTGGTTCCACCTCCAACACCATGCACGGACTGGCCCGCTTGGGTGCGGAGGCCGGCTATATCGGCAAGGTGGGTAACGATGACCTTGGTCGGCTATTCCGGGACGAGTGCCAGCGGTATTGTTTGAGACCTCATCTGATTAGCAGTGAGGAGGATACGGGCGTGGCTATCACGTTTATCTCCCCCAATGCAGAGCGCACTTTCGCCACCTACCTCGGCGCTGCTGCCACCATGCAGCCCGATCAGGTGGATGCGGAAATCCTGAAGGGTTACGACCTCATTCACATTGAAGGCTACCTCATATTCAACCACGATTTGATTTTGGATGTCTGCCAGAAGGCCAAAGCCTGCGGGTTGCAGATTTCGATGGATATGGCCAGCTACAACCTTATTGAGAGCAATCTCGACTTCGTGAAGATGTTGCTGCGCGATTATGTCGATATTATCTTCGCCAACGAGGAGGAAGCCAAGGCTTTCGCGGGTGTGGAAGGCGTTGAGGCGCTGCATACGCTTGCAAGTTACTGTCCTGTGGCCATTGTGAAGGTCGGCAAGGATGGATCCTACATTGAAATGGACGTAAAAGTCACCGCTATCGAGCCCGTGGATGCGAATCGGATTGATACTACCGGCGCTGGCGATATTTACGCCTCGGGATTTCTTTTTGGTTACATAAACGGTTATGATCCGCTGCGATCTGGGAACTTAGCGTCCTATTTGTCCGCGCGGCTGATTGAGTATGTGGGAGCCAAACTTCCCGATGACGAATGGATGAAAATAAAAAAAGAGGAGCTTTAAGTTCCTCTTTTTTAATGCTTTAGAGCCACTTGTGAGACTTGAACTCGCGACCTACGCATTACGAATGCGTCGCTCTACCAACTGAGCTAAAGTGGCTGGTTTTGCGGGTGCAAAAATACACTTTTTTTTGATTCCCGCATCGCTGAAAAATTTTTTTTATCAAAACGATATTTTTCACAGTTATTCAGATATTTTGTATTTTCGCAGTTTCTTTTTCCAATCAAAAATGGGCAAGAATCTGTATATCATCGGAGGTTGTAACGGAGCCGGCAAAACGACGGCTTCCTATACCATCTTGCCCGAAATTCTCGACTGTCGTGAGTTTGTAAATGCCGATGAAATCGCTTACGGTCTCTCCCCGTTCAATCCGGAGGGCGTGGCGGTGGAGGCGGGCCGGCTGGCGTTGATGCGTGTGGCTGAGTTGCTCGAAAGGGATGAGACTTTCTCCATTGAGACGACCTTGGCGGCCCGCACGTTGGTGAAATTGGTGCGACGTGCCCA
>Ga0310690_10001731_pt1 | contig 37848 bp, 60 predicted proteins | sample AusTroGonzalo_MG_2_FD_207661 | JGI IMG/M metagenome (GOLD analysis project Ga0310690, IMG submission 207661) | Bovine rumen microbial communities from tropical cattle in Woodstock, Queensland, Australia - Gonzalo_04 (v2) (version 2) | ecosystem: Host-associated > Mammals > Digestive system >...
AGTCATTATTTTACCTCCTCGTGAGAATAACAACGATCATGGCATTCAGGGCAGCTGAATGTATATTCAAATTCATTCATTCCTGTCTGATAGCTTTCACATTTATATTTAGGCGCATTAAATTCAGTTCCGCATCTGGAACACGCGAATTTCAATTTTATCGCAGGCTTCATAATGTCGACTTCGCCGATAGTCGCTACCGGTTGTTTTTCAGTCGGACCTAAACAAGTTACAGATTCAATCTTTATAAAATGACTGTACTTGGTCTTGGCGAACTTGATAATTGCGTCGTTCAATTCCTTACCAACTAAATCGCTTTCGAAATAGTCATTTGAATGATGGTCGTCCCAATCGTCGAATCCCATCATACCTTCATAAGTCTGGTAGTGAATGCGTACTTGATAACCTTGTTTCATATTACTTCCCTATTATTTTATCGAATTCTTTAGACAATGCCAAAGCCGGACGCTGAATTTTCCACCTATTCTGTCTCTTACGTTCAGCTTCATAGTAAGTATTTACCCGTTTTTGGCGTTCAAGAATTTTTTCATTCCATTCTTTATCCTGTATTTTTTCTCTAACAGTTTGATCAATCATGTCAATGCCGTCCCATAATAACCCAAAAATAAGGCAGACAATTAACAATATTATTGGTCCAGCCAATACCATAAAAAATACATATAAAGCAGTCGCTATCATATCACTTAGCATGTTATTTCCTCAATAGGTCGTCGAACCTTGAACGGATAGATTTTACTGCTTCTTCCTTTTTCTTTAGGCGTTCATCTACACTGCCAAGATATAATATGGCAAAAATAATAGTAAGTATCGGGCCCATCATCGCACCCATTCCTATAATAATCATTTCTATAGGACTTTCAAACTTTATATGCCTGTAAATTACGATAGCATTGATAATGCCACAAATAAACCAGATTATATTCTTTATAAATTCTTGGTCAATCGTCATACTGCCTCCCACATAGAATCGATTATCATATCCCACATCTTACAATAAGCATCTAATGCCATAAATCCGTCTACTTTGACTTTTACTTCATCTTTTAAAATTTCTTCTAAGGCGTATGCGATTGGATCCGGGGTTTTCTTTATAATATCATGTATATATGAAACTACGCCTTTTCCCATAGCTACGATATTCCGATAATGTTCATTATCGAAACCTTGATCGGTAGAACGAAACTTAGTTTCATCTTGCCATGACTGATATTCCTGTAAGAATTTTGCTTTAGGTATGAATTCCATCATTATTACCAAAATATAAAAAGTTTATTTCCAAATCAAGCGCCTGATATGCCTGTTCAAGTTCATAGAGGTCACCAATTACAAAACGTTTACCGTTAAATTCAATCCAGTTATCGCCGGAATATCTATCTTCGCGGTCATTAGTTATCAATTTAAAAATATTCGGAATAACAGGAATTGCACTGCAAGAATATCCCATATGCTTGTCTATTTCTGGCGGAAACGGCTGCATTGTCGTCCAACACCAGTTATCACGATAATGCATGAAAAAACAAGGAACAGATATTTCATTCTTTTGCATCAACTGTGGATAATATGGTAATTTCGTAATATAATCCTTAAGGTCATACTTATAATCTGTTACGTCAACAATAATATTGCCTTTCGAAAGACCCATTGTCGGATAATAATGGGCAAGCAAGTCCATATTTGGCGGATCATCTGGCGTAAGCTTCCAGTTAATACCGTGAGTATCTCGAAAATCACGGTCCCTAAGCTTTAATGCCGTATGATGGTGATTGTATTCGACAACAATTGCCGGCATTTGCTTGGTATCTTTACCTTCAGCTCGCCATTTTTCAGCAAGTTCATCGTAATCCATTTAACCTAATACCTCAAGTTCTTTTTCAAGCTTTTTATTTTCCCGCTTAATAAATTCTTTCTTTAGCGCATTTCGAATTTTAGTAACCTGTTCTGCAATTAATTTAACTGTTATTGGCGGCTGTTGATAAGTTTCATACAGTTTTACCGGTTCAAACATTTTATGCTGCTTATTATATTCTATAGTACGAAGCATAAATCCGTCCGATAATGACCATTTGGCAAAATATGCCGTATGTTTTTCCGGCATTTCAATCCAGTCCTTATTACCTTCGCAGTTATCGATAAATGGATGCTTTATTACACCATACACAGCAGTATTTTTTATAATGATTTCTGCCTTGGCTTTTTTGAACATGTCGATTGCGATTTTCTTCGTTATAGTCTTCCTAGCCATATTATTCAGCCTTCAGTTTCTTAAAATATTCTATCTGTTTCTGTATATTCTTAATCGATGCTTCAAGTTCTTTAATCTTATCGTCTATTGCTGACTCTACTTTAATTTCCTCATAATGTTTCTTAAACCCTTGTGGTCCACGAGATGTAATATTCACATAAGTATACGGAATATAAAACGGAGTATCGTCAAAATTAATTTTACTTACGACAGTATTATCCGGAATAAAATAAACACCGTTTAATTGATAATATGTTTCATCATGACTGTAAAATGGTAAACAACCATATGTATATCTTAACCTTTCTTTTTCATCATGCGTTACGCCATAACAATCTAATGCGTCAGCATAGCCAGTATTACCACGTGTATGATGAATTTCACTCGGATCTACGACATAACGACTAGACGACAATTCCGCCCTATAAGTACCGGTCTCGGGGTCATATTTTCTTCCACCACGAGCATAAATTTCTTGAATCTGGAAAAGAATAATCATTAATCTTCCTTGTGAAGTTTTTCTATTTCTTTATTAAGCCATTTCTGATACTTTTCGCCCTGTTCACGTCCATAATGATATGCAGCAGCAATAAAGCTATGAAGAATAGCTACTTTCGGTTCTTTACTTTCGGTAAATTCCTTAAAACAATCATCTGCAAAGTTAGTTAAAGCTTCCCAGTATTCAGTTCCTGGAATAGTCTTTCCCTTATACTTTTCAAAATAAGATTCTAATAATTCTTGTTTATCGCTCATATCGTTAATCCGTTATCTGACAGGCAAAAGCATTGCAAGAATGATAACCATCATTTTCGTCCATGAAATTAATTTCATAACGTAAATCATCGATTTCTTTACCTGCCCATTTTAAAGCATTACAGAGATGTTGCCTCTCGGTTTCAGAGAAATCAAGAGGTTCACCTTTCTTTAACTTCTGGTAAAGCTTGTTTAGGTTTTTCCTATGCCAGCCTTCCTGTACTTTTGCCCATTCTTCATTTGACATTACTTTTTCTTCTTTTTCTTAGATTCTTCGTACTTCTGTACAATTTTTATACGCTTAGCCAATGTAGCAGAACGACTAGACCGGTCTTCGATTCTTTGTATGTCATGCAATCTGCTATAATAATCGTCAGAATTGTCCTGGGTGTATTGCTTTAGTTCAAGACCAGCAGCAAGAATCTTAAGCATCTTCGAAAACGGCTTCTGTTTATACTCTTCCATTATAAACTGTGTCTGCGGAGTAGTAAACCAGTGATTGGTATCTTCTGCATTGACGCAGAATCGATTAATAACATAGTCTACTTCAAGCTTATTGGTTTTTGCGTTTTCAAGAAAACGACCAGGACTTACACACTTCTTGACAAAATGGAAATAGAACTGCTTTTTACCGTATTTGGCAATAACGGCATAGTCGTCACGAATAGGATTATAATTGTCGCCTAAACGTTTCATGGCTTCTTCTTTAGATTCTTTCTTTGATTCTTCGATAACCTTAAAACCGTGTTCCTTAATGACATCCAAAATTCCCTGATATTCCTTATCAGTGAAACGAACTTCGGTTGCATAAACCTGATCGAACGCAGCGAAAACATTATCGATATGCTGGTCACCGGTTCCGTAAAGATCTTCATAGAATGTTTTAATCTTATCTTCACGGAACATAGAAGGATTAATCTCAAAAGCCTTCTTGAGTTCTTCTAAACTTTCTTTTGCTGAATTTTCTGATACCAATGCGCCCATTATTTTACCTCTTTATAAGCGTTAAAAATTTCTTTAAAATCATTCTGTTTCCACTCGAATTCGTTTTTTGTAAGTTGTTCGAGCGTTGTTTTCATTACTTCCATACTGGTTTCTCTTAAAATTCTTTTGCTTTGCCAATCAGGAGTGTCCCATTTAGTTTCCGCATGGTTAAAAACGACCTGGTTATTGGCCTTAAGACAAAGATTGAGAAAATCGATAAAACCTTGATCAGTTTCTTTTTCAAACTTAAAAACATCGTCATTGTACTTTACGATTACGGTTTTTCCATCGACCTTGATATTACCGATTTCACCGTCATAAGAATGAGGACGTTCGCCGGTATAGATTGTAAGTTCATCCTTCTTCATGTTCGGAATAATACCAGCGAAACGATTACGCTTGAAATCCCATTCCAGTTTCAAAGACTGATGAATCCTGGTAAAAATCGCCTGCTTGAACGGAGGACGATGATCCTTATCATACCAGCCAGAACCATAATCTCCAAGTTTCTGATAATAACCTTTTCCTTCAAGATACTTCACGACATCATCTTCAAACGGATCAATATCGAGCGTCATCCAGACCTCGTTAATCTTTGCGACACGGTGACAATTTAAATCCTTGAGCTGTGTTTCAACACAAGTAGTCCAATAATTATCTCCATGGAACGTATCGTATTCGATATGTTTACCGGTAGTATCTACTTCAATCGCTTCGTCAAATAACGTATGAGTATAACCATACGGAATGGTATTCAACAGTTTCTTTGACTGAAAACGATATGACGAAAGCTTATCGGTCGGTTTAACTCCACCAGAAACGATATACATCTTATTAAAAACTCGGGCCATTACTTTGCTCCTTTTAAAAGTTCATTCCATCTCGTAATAAGTAACTTAGAGTAGGTTTCACTACTCATACTATAGCTTCCGCAACTGAATGCGTCATTGATCTCGATAAGGGCGGTATCGCCAGTATCTAAGATACCGACATCAAGGCAGTATGCACTCGGTGCACCGGCCTTAGCCCAGTCTCGTACCATTTCGTTGACTGTAACTCTCGATACCATGATGTCAGGATTACCAGAATAATTGCAATAGTCCAACGGTACATTATTGACTACGGGGACTCTATACTCTGTAATCCATCTGACTGGCTCGGAGCATACGATATTCGTTCCGGCGCTTGCTCCCTCTGTAAGCATCCAGTCATCTCTCGAATTCAATACGAATCCGGTAAATTTTTTCAGTTTATCCTTTGGCTTGATAAATACCGGCTCCATGAGATAATCGTTGAACGCCTTATCCTGCATATAACCGAGTTTCGTTTCCCAGATTCGTCTATGCAGATATTTCTTTAATGGCTCCGGATAATCGTCATGTTTATAGTCAATTCCAAGTTTCTTCATCGCATTGAACATGACAGGAATTTCGCCGGCGATAAAGTCGTCCTTGGTAATCTTAATCTTATTCTGAAGTAAGTGTTTCTTGTAAAATAAAAAATAATGGCCAGCGCCGAAATAGTCGGCAAGCTTCTGCTCGTCGCTTCCAAGAGTTCCCTTATCATTTCGCTGTAAGTAATTCATTATAATACCGATAACGTTTCGTCAAGCTCTCTATTTTTACGTATTTTATAATATCTTGTCAGGTCATACCTAAGCTGTTCAATATGTTTGGTCATTTTTTCTTTCCAGCCAGGTTTTCCGGGAACGATATAAGTAGAATGCGCCGGTATTCGGTCAATCATAACTATACCGCTCGGTTTTAAACCATTAAGTTTAAAAATTTGATAACCTATATTTGGCAAGAAATAGACAAATATCGCAGTAGATGTAAGAAAATCATCCAATACTGGATGCGTAATTGCACCAGCAACTTCACAAGGCATAGTTTCAAAGTACGGAACGCTATTCCTCACAATAACCATTCCGATTTCTTTCAGAAACTGCTCAGCCGCATTGACATCTGTCAACAAATCTACCATACTGATGAATATAGAAAAAGGGCTGACTCTTGTCAACCCTTTTTAGTGCAAAATGATTTATTGATTTTCGAACTTGGCCTTCAGACGCTCATAAGTGGCGCGTTCTTCCGCTTCTTTCTTTTCTGCCGCCTTCTTACGGGCATTCGCAGCACGTTCGCGTTCACGTTGTAACTTTTCTTCCGCCTTTACCTTTTCGGATTCGATATATGCAGTCAAAGCTTCGTCGTTATAAAGGAATTCTTTCTTGAACGATACATAGCCGATATAGTCACCGTAATGGTCAGAGTCAGATGTACCGAAATCGATTTCATCTTCCTTATCGCCACGACGAACCTTAGTATCATAACCGTTCATTTCTGCCTGAAACAGTTCATGGTCACCGCACGGACCGACATGATACGGTTGCCAGAGTTCAGTATAGAGACGATTATACACATGCTGGGCACGCGTAAGCATTCGGTCATAGATTTCAAAAGTAGAATCGACTTCTTCCTTAGTTACCATATAAAACTCCTTTTAATATAATATAGAAAAAGGATTGACTTTTGTCAACCCTTATTTAGTCGGCAACATAGGAATTGAACCTACATGTAACCAATTACTCTTTCAACGCCTTATCAGAGCGAGGAGATAGTTGCCGATAGTCGGTATCATAGGAATTGAACCTACATGCAACCAATTACCCTTTCGACGCCTTATCAGAGCGAGGGGATAGATACCGATATTTTAGTACCCGGTAAAGGAGTCGAACCTTTGACATACTGTGTGTAAAACAGTCACTCTAAACCTACTGAGTTAACCAGGCATTTAGTACTCGATAAAGGATTCGAACCTATGACTTACGCTTAGTCGAAGCGTCACTCTGAACCAACTGAGTTAATCGAGTATAGTAGCGGCGTCGGGAATCGAACCCGAATGCCAGGATTGAAGGTCCCGTGAACTAACCATTATTCTACGTCGCCATATTTTAGTAGTCCTATACAGATTCGAACTGTAGTAACTTGGCTGAGAACCAAGTGGCCTTGACCACTAGCCGATAGAACCATATTAGTGCCGCCCTCCCGTAACGATCGGGAATCCTCGGATTTTCAGTCCGTTGCATAGACCATCTTTGCTAGAGCGGCATATTACCAGGCTCGGAATCGAACCGAGAATCTTTTGTCCTTTCGAACAAACGCTCTTACCATTTGAGCTAACCCAGCATAGTGGAGGCAGCTGGAATTGAACCAACTGAGAGGAACATTCTATGCAAAGATTGCGGAAAGTAACCTTTGCCCCCATTAGTGGATCCAGTGGTATTCGAAACCACAACCTTCGGTGTGCAAAACCGATGCTCTGCCAAATTGAGCTATGAACCCATATTTTAGTGGACAAGACGGGTCTCGAACCCGTAACCTTCTGCTTGCAAAGCAGCTGCGCTACCAAATTGCGCCACAAGCCCAAAAATAAAACTGACCTTACTAATCTCAACGCGTCTTATTGACTTTCAGTTAGCGCATACAGGATTCGAACCTGTGACCAGCGGCTTTTCGACCGCCTGTTCTACCACCGAACAAAATGCGTTATCAGTTTTAGTGGACACATATGGGATTCGAACCCATGACGTTTTCCCTGCCAGGGAAACATTCTACCAACTGAATTAATGGCCCATGATTTTTAGTAGCGCTGTCGGGACTCGAACCCGAATTTCCGACTTGAAAGGCCGGTGAACTAAACCAGTTATTCGACAGCGCCATAGTTTGTTCGTGGACAAGACGGAATTCGAATCCGTGACCTCCGCATTGCAGGTGCGGCGTTCTACCAAACTGAACTACAAGCCCATATTAGTACTCCGTCCCGGATTCGAACCGGGGTTATCCGATAGAAAGTCGGATGGCTTAAACCGCTGGCCGAACGGAGCATATTTTGTAGTGCCTCCCTTCCGTAACGATCGGAAATCTCAGGATTTTCAGTCCCGCGCATAGACCATCTTTGCTAGAAAGGCATAAAAGAAAGGTTCCTGTTGTGCACAGGAACCGTAAATTCTTCATACTCTTAGGTAATCGCTTTACTTGAACCTGTGCACTGAATTGTCAATCGCAAATACACGTTCTGCAAATTCTGCAATACGTTCTGCTGCGACCGCGATGAATTCAATGTTAAAGTTCTTGTTCATTTTGTTACCTTTTATATTATATATAAAAAATTTTTTCCAGTTTTCGTTTTTATTTGATTTAAATATAGTAAAAAGTTTTTGGTTTGTCAACCCCTTTTTAAAATATTTTTTAGGCGGCGAGACTGGACTCGAACCAGCAACCCAAAGTACCCATTAAATAGGAATCATCGGTGCTAGAAAGCGGATAATAAATTATTAAACTTTTGCTCTACCAATTGAGCTACCCGCCGCGTGTTGTTAAAGCGGAATGTAAGTAAACAATAAAAGAAGTTTTTGAATAGGAACATTCATTTGCTTTAACGGTTGTAAATATAGTAAAGATTGTTTGGTTTGTCAACCCCTTTTTTAATTAAAATGCGTTAAAAAACTTTCGCACCTTATCAATCCAGGTCGGAACATCCCAACGAGCTTCAATCTTTCGACCATCCGGTAAAATATCAGTTTTTGTATAAGATTTTGATTCCCAATGTCCATAATCAGAATAACTGATGTCAGCATTGTTCTTTTCATCATATCTATAATAATGGTCAGTTTTGTTATTCTGCTTGCCGGTATTTGGATAATAAAAATTACTGTATTCACGTTTATGAATGACACGATTTTTACTATCATATGTAGTATATGTAAGCGTTATACTTTCTGATTCATTTTCATTACGTGCCATATAGAAAATATGCTTTATGCAACGATTCAATTTATCATACTCGTTAATGTCACGATGGAAATCGGTCACCTTATTGCCGTGCTTACATGTATATTCATGATAGATACGATTGTTATTTTCATCATAAGTATTTCTTGTATAAATATCACCATGTTCTTCATCAGAATAAATAGTCGATGATTCAATGATATTACCGCGTTCATCCTTGATTTCAGTTGTCTTTTCGGCGTCGTAATTAGTTGATATGCCGTTTTCAATAACAGTATATGTCTTATCGTCGTTAAAAAGCGTAATACATTCAGACTTCATGAAACGAACATTATTAATTACATCAAATCTTCTACGACGAATCCTTTTATAAGAACCATCTTCCTTATATTCATATTCTGCACAGACTGAAATCTTACCTTTGTGTAAGTGAACATATGCTGTTTCCTGTCCCTTTTCATTATAAAAAGAACGCATGCCTCCATCAAGAAGATAATCCTTTTCACAATATATCTTACCAGCAGGATTGTAATAATAAACAGTATTCGGTTTCTTCTTACTGATTGTATGAGCGATAGACTTGAGTTCGATTTTATCGATGATTTTCTTAAACATTGTATTACTCCTTGGTTTTAGATATAATATAATAAAAGGATTGACTTGCGTCAACCCTTATTTTTAAGTCAATTCATCTAATTACTTATCGCCGCATTTATATTCGATTAACTTGAAGATCGCGTCTTGGTTCATCATGATTGCTTTCAGGTCAGGACCGATACCGGGAGATGTCGTTTCCGATTTCGTAATGACACCTTTATATGGTTTATAAAGTTCTGCACCCATAAGCATACACACAACTACACCGAGAATAAATCCCATGAGTAACTGTTTCATATAATCTCCTTATTTCCAGAAACAATATAGACACTGATGTCCACATCTTCCCGGTTTGACGCCAAGAATCTGTTTTTTCATAATACACATACATTCCTGACGCTGTTTCTTTTCTGGCATGCCGTAATCCCAAATATCTGGCGGTTCAATAATCGCCAAGTCTTTCATACTTGCACACCCGATTTTCTGGATGAAATTACAGTTGAATTTCTGTTCTGCACAGCATTCGAATACGAAACTATCTGTGTACTTAGACAGAATGTCCGCTGCCTTATCAAACACGAGCTGTGGGGCCGTAAAACTTTCCCACCCTAGAACTACATTGGCTGCTTTTAAACGAGCCAGAACGTGGTTATATAAGTCAATAATCGATACTCTGCAACGCAAGATAACGTTGTTCTTCTTGCAGAAATTTCCCCATAAGTTCAACGTGGATTTCACGTTATCCATACATTCCGGATTAAAAAGAATAATCGGATCTATACGTAATACATAATGAGAAAGATCGAAACCTCGTTCATGAAGTTTCTTGAACTGCTCAAATTCAAACTGAGGTGGTTTTACGTTAGGTTCAAGAATTGTTCCGCCTTGTCCCGTAACGGTATGATGAAAAATGACCTTATTCTGAACGATAAGGAGTTTCTCAATCATTTCGTCATTAAGCTCTTTCGAAATAATGATATTGGCGTCGAGAAGTTTCGTTTCCCAGTCCGGGACGAAACATGGGTCAAACGTCTCTGTAATTCCTACTGGTCGCATTTTTCACCTTTCATTTCAGACTGTTCCTGTTCTACCTGTTGCTTGAACTGAGGCGATTTAGAAATAAGATTAGCCTGTGCAGCAATTTCAATAAGGTTCGTACATAAAAAATTCGCCATGACCTTTTCTTCTACAGACTTTGTATTATCGGCTAGAACCTTAAGCCTATTGGCAGTCGCTTTAATTTCGTCGATCGCAATCATGCTACCTCCCAGTTAACAACTGGCTTGTCAAGAATATCATCATAACCGATTTTCAAGCGCGGATTACTTACGAACTTACGGCCATTAGCCGAATTAAGAATTTCGTTAATTTTGATTACGATTGCAGTATCGACATCAGTCTTACGAGACGCAAGCTGTTCGATAAGTTCGTTATTGTACTTAAATTCGGTAGTTTCCGGCATTTGATAAGACCATTTGCCGTTGGTAAAGATTTCTCTGATATTGAACGCACAGACAATATCTGGAGACGGAGTGTTATTGGAATGGTCGTATATATTTACAGTAATATACATTATAGACCAACCTTATCAAAACGTTGCTGTAAAAGCTTGACAGCCTTATTTTTATATTCTATAATTTGTTCTTTAGTAAGAATCTGCGGTTTTTCTTGTTTTTCGCTAATATTAAAACGGTTTGAATGATAAACATTAAGGCAGATATTCGGACTTTTCAAATTCATCATTATTTCTGCATCAGGTTCAACGTCAAATTCCCACTTAATAGGATCATCTTGATGATATGCGTTAAAAACCTTTTTAATCTTTACAAGACGGAAACCGGTATCGCCGTCATATGAGCCGCTAAATGTGCCCTTGAGCTTGACCCATTGACCTTCGTACTTTTCTTTGAACTTACAGACGACATTCTCGTAATATTCTCGATTTTCGAGTTCTTCTAATTTTTTAGAAATATCTTCCTGTGCAAGACGAAGTTCATCGCCGGTTAAACCGTCTAAATCCAGTTTCTTGTATATCTTTTTCATCTTTTACCTTTTAATTGATGTAATAAAATATAGTAAAAAATACCCGTTTTGTAAACGGGTATTTTTCGGTGGGAAGGCAGGATTTGAACCTACGACCCGCTGATTGATAGTCATTAATAGGAACTTCATATGCTTTTCAGCGAAAAGTAATAAAGCTGCTCTACCACTGAGCTACTTCCCACATGTAGCTGGCAGAGAAGGACTCGAACCTCCACGCCGAATGGCACCGGTTTCCATATTAATTTTTAATAATAGGAACGGCTTTTGCAATATTGCGAGCGGTAAAAAATTACCGGAGCGTCTACCAATTTCGCCATCTGCCAGTTTTAAAATCAAAAAATGTGTCTGATACGATTCACATACCTTTTTAGAAGACTTAGACACAAAATATAAGCCTTGAGCGGACACGTTACACCTAATACGCTCATAGCCGACCCATTCTCCAGGGTTAGGGCCTATATGTCAAGTATCATTGCGCATTGATAATCCGGGTGAAGACTCCAGATACACATAGGACTTTTTAAAAGCTTGGCGGGAAGTAAACCTTCAAATTAGCATTTTGATGCTCTTACTGAGCTAATAGGAACTTCCTATGCCAAAATTTTTCGGATATTAATATTTTACTATCAATATCCGGTTAGAATCACCTACAATTTATAGTTTGACGAGAACCGAATTGTTTGCTTTCTAACTAATTTTTTCTCGCAGTACCTGGGAGTCGAACCCAGTATCTCAGAGGTTATGGGCCTCGAATGGTATATCCGTTCCACTCGTCTGCATCAAAAGTGGCAGCTACCTCGCAAAACTGCCTGCGTATATTGCCTCAGTCCTCACATTTTTACTACAATATACTTTCGTGAGTATTGGCGTAGGTTTTTAAACTCAAAAATATGGTAAATGGCCGACACTGTTCAAGACACGCATTCAGTTCCTCGTGCACTAGGCAGAACTCTGGAATTTACTTAGTGTCGGCCTTAAGGCACACTTACCGTACCTGCAGTCTTTTCTTTTAAAGTAGAAAGAAAATATATGTAAAAATAAACTCAGTTGCTTTAAAGTAGAAGAACATGAAATAACTCGGCTGCTTTGAAGTAGAAGAGCTTTGAAATAACTCAGTTGCTTTGAAGTAGAAGAACCTGAAATAACTCAGTTTTTTGTGGAAACTTTGAAAAACCATTTTTATATTAATTAAGAACTGCTTAATGGAGCACTTCCGGACTTATCTATTTATATGCAACCAAGGATCCTGTCCTAAAAATGCAGCGTATAAAGCTTTTAACCGATATAGGGGCACATGTTCTGTACTGGAACCAGCCCACGTACATATCGTCCACAAGCAGTTTTTAATTAACATAATACTCTCTATACTCCGCCTGATATAGATTCAGTGCTTAACAAGTTCTCAATAGGAGCTACCTATACAAAAGGCTATAAACCATTTGCCTGACATATACTTTAAATATGTCCAGATATTGAACCCGTCGAGCGTTATAGGGTCCGGGCGATAAACACAGCACGTTACCGGACCTTCAGAGAAAGCATTCAATGTGTGTTCATTGATTTTCTCATGCACTTAAGTAAAACACGTTATAATCTATATGCTTACAGGCTACCTTATTTCAAGGTCGTTTAAGAAGCACTAATGGTGGTTAACCCATAGTTTATCTTCGCGCACTCTTATTTCAAGTGGTCTCACATGGCATATATTACAGAGCCAATATTACACCTTTGCGACCATCATTCTTAAATTCATAATTCGCAAAGACAGATTCCTCATCCCAGAGTTTTCCCCATCTGGGTTAGCCCGCTAGCATGAACATGAATGGTGCAACACGGGTTCTCCTCACATATAGACTATACTCAATCTCGTTCTTTCAATCTACCGAGACACTCGCTGGTGTCTCAATCATTTACGTCATATAATATAGTAAATGTTCTTGTCTTTGTCAACCCTTTTTTATAAAAAAATTTTTTTTATGCCAGGATTACAAGTTCTGCCAGTCTACGACACGGTTCAGGAATATCCTTTCGCTTCAGAAGCATTTCACAGACATTCTGATACATTCTCTTTTGTGCATTTTCCTTAGGCTGGTCCCAAGAATTATAAACCATATCTGCAAGCTTAATCAGCAAAGCGTCTTTCGAAATCGAACACAGCTTTTCGGTCATATATTCAGTCTTACCGAGCTGGTCGATAATATGACGGTTGTTCGTCAATTCCAAAACCAGTTCTGCCACTTCTTCGCTACCGGAAATGACAGCGATTTCTTCATAAGACGTATCTGTATCTTCCAGAAGGTCATGACCGAATGCGGCATTAATCTGGTCGTTTGTTCCGCCATATTTCTTGACAAGCCAGGCGACTCCGCGAGGATGTACAAAATACGGCATTCCACTGCCCTTACGAGCCGCATGTGCATGCCTGCCTTTCGCAAAGTAATACATGGCACGACATTCTACGGGAAAATCCTGAGACTTGGATTTCTTAAACATTGCACTGAACATAATTATTCCTCCTCGTGTTTCTTTACTGCTTCGACTACTTTATTATATTTCTTTTCAATCGCTTCTACGGCCTTTTCCCATATCGCTTCTCGTTCAATACAGAAAAGACCATAATTACGAGTTTCTGCACATTCGCGCAATTCAATTGCGAGCTTGAGAGCACGTTTTGCCATTTTCAAGCGAGTAGCCCACAAATCACGTTCAGCGAGAAGCAGACAATGGTTTACGGACCAATAATTAGGAACTTCGCCTTCATCCCATTCAGTTTCATATTTTCGAATCATAAATTGCTCCTTGGTTATATAAAGCAATATAGAAAAGGGCTGACGTTCTGTCAACCCATATTTTATACATTCATATTATTAAAATATTCTTCTAATTGTTTAATAACTCCATATTTTGGTTTTATTCTTAATGTATCATATCCATGAAAATTTGCGTCTAAATCTTTATCTATATCTTTTTGTACATATTTATGCCAATATTCGCCGTCAATTTCAATAAACAAATATTTTTCTTCTATATAAAAATCTATATATCTATTAAAATTTTCAGAAATAAAATGCCAATTATGTATTGGATTATAATTATGTTCTTTTAGCCAATCATAAGTCAATTGTTCTGGATAAGTCATTTTATTATGATTTCCAGCCAATTTTGCATTTGGATGTTTTTCCGGATGTTCTGCATATAATTTCTTTTTTCGCTCTGATTGTTCTTTACGTCGTTCTGGAGTCCAACATTTACGATGATCACTTTGTACAGTTTTTCCAGATTTTATATTATCAGAATATGTTTGTGCATATTTTGCAATACTTTTATTTGTTTCTTTTGTTTGCCCTTTATTCCAAGGTACACCGATAAATTTACGTTTTCCATTTTCTAATACATAATTACCACTAATTAAATTATGTTGTTCAATTTTATGTTCTCTTAATAATCTGCGGGTTCTAAAATTTAATAAACATTCCGGACATGTCCAGCCATCTGGTTTCGCTTTAAAATAAGTACGACCTGTATTATGATTATTATGATTTGTTAATTTACCATTTTTATTTGCTTGCCGACCATTATATTTGCATGCACAACTTTTAGAACAAAATCTATTTTTACTTTCAAATTCAGTTCCACATACTTCACATGTTTTCTTATATATTAATTTCATATTATAATAAAAAGACCTGATGTGTAGCGATACCATCAGATCCAGTAATGTAGTTTCCTACAGTTACTAATATTATTTGAAAATCTAATCGCTACACTGATTTTCTATTTTATTTATAGCGATTATTTTTCTATTTTCGTCAGGATAGCTGGATTCGAACCAGCGATGTCCTTTCGGAACACTAGCTCCCAAAGCTAGCCGGGTACCAGGCTCCCGAATATCCTGTTTTTAAACGGCGGGAGATTCATTTAGGTGATAAAGTAGCGACCTCTAACACCCATCGCAATTAGACATCAGCATACTATCATATGTACACTCAAATAGCATACTGTAATAATCAAAGAAAAACCCTAAGAAACGGTCATGCGATGTATTGTTACCATTAGATGGTTTTAACGCTGATGGAGAGGCACGATCTCCCAACCTATTCATTACAAGTGAATTGCACTACCAATTGTGCTACATCAGCAAAACCCCTTTTACAATCTAGGAACGGGGTAAGTCTTCCTAGTAAGGACCTAGTTTGTTTTGGCTCTAGGTCACCATTAGCTCTACAGGGAGGGCTCGAACCTCCATAGGATTTTACTCCATACACCTGATTAACAGTCAGGCCTCTTACCATTAGAGTACCGTAGAATAATTTTATTTTTATGTTAACAAATATAGCAATTAATGTTCTACTTGTCAACCCTAAAAATAATTTTTTCGCGCCTGGTGAGAGATTCGAACTCCCGACCTGATGAGTACTAAACACCTGCTCTTTAATAACCAGCTGAGCTAACCAGGCAAAAAATTTGGCGGGCCGTAAAACCTTTTGATTACCAATCAAATGCTCATTGAGCTAATAGGAACGACCTATGCCGTTATCAAGGTAGCAGGATTCGAACCTGCGATGTCACGAGGACGCTAGCTCCCGAAGCTAGTGGCAAACCAACCTGCCGCTACCCTGTTTTAATTTGTTCGTCAGAGTGGCTGGACTCGGACCAGCGACCCCTCGCATCCTAGGCGAGCTCTCTACCAACTGAGTTACACTCTGATATTTTAGCTGTCTTGGTAGGTTTCGAACCTACAAACCGAAGTGCTGCATTAACAGTGCAGTGCGTTTACCAGTTCCGCCACAAGACAATAATTTAGCTCCAAGGGAAGAATTCGAATCTCCATAGGCTTTTACACCATACACTGAGTTAACAGCTCAGCCGCTTACCAATTAGCGTACCCTGGAATATAAAAAAGAAATCCTGTATGGTTTCAATCATACAGGACTTATCAAAAAATCGGTATATGAAGAAACCTAATCCAAAAGCACTCCTGGATTCGTCGGGTTAGTATTATTTGTGTTCTTCATAAAAGTCATTTTCTTATCTCTTTATATTATATATAAAAGTTTTTTCCTGTTTTTCGCAAAATTAACGGCGGGCAGTAAGAACCGTAAACCAAAGGAGTAAAATAGGAACTGCGTATGCCGTTATGTTTTACATGTTATAATATAGTAAATGTTTTTGTGTTTGTCAACCCTTTTTAATCAACTTTTTTAATATTTTTTATTTCGACTTGCTTTGAAAAATATTCAAATAAATCGATGGCCGCTGCCGGATATTCCTTAGGATAATTCCTGGACCAGTTATAGAAAACGAGTTCAAGCATTTTTACAACTTGCTTGCTGTTAATATATTCTACATTGGTCAGATATGAAATCATCTGAGTAATATCTTCATGTGTAGTTCCGACGTCATTAGTTATCTTACGATAGACATTAAACATCCTCTGGCGAGCCGAGACGACATATTTCTTATACTTGTTCAGATAATAACGAAGAGTAAACATGTAGTTCACAAATTCATGTTTATCCGTACCATAGAAAATTGTCGCTGACGATTTCAAGTTTCGCGGGATATGCAATATAGCGACTTTTCTTCCGTTAATGTCACACCTTACATAATAATCGCCAGGATATGCATCTTTCGTATTAATCGGATATTCAGACTGGTATTCGACGAAATCACAGTCTTTGCCGAGAATTTCAGAACATGTTTTTCTAAAAGAATCAGGCGTAATCATAATTTAGGTTCTCCCAAAATATTCAAAATATCTTTTCATACAGTTAGTAAGTCTTTTCTGTGTACTTTTACTAAATGTTTCGTAATATTTTAACTCTTCTTCTTTTGTCTTTTTACGATAGATTGTTAGTTCTAGTATATATTCGCCAGTAGCTATCGCAACGATAATAGGACTAATAATAATACAGAATACATCCAGAACTATTTTTTCGCTGATATTTTTAACACTCTTATCAGGAATGACAATACAAGCTAGTAAAATAACAGAAACGGCACAGTAAATTATTAAAACTGTCATCATCGCTTATTTACCATAATTATTTAGAGTGATTTTTCTTACGTCACAATAACGAAATACTTTTATTTGACGAGGATCATGTCTATTATAAAATCTATTTGTACCGCCGATACCGAAAACAACTTCTTGTTCCCAATCCTTTACAGAAAGTAATTCACAACGATTACCGCTGTATTTGGGACAAATCTGATATGTATCTGGTTCAGGTTCAGGTTCATACCAATATACGATGCCGCATACAACGCCTACTAAAAGTATTGAAGTGATATAAACAGCTTTCCATTCAGAAAGATGTTCAATGACTGGTCTGAAAAGACGGTACAAATAGTTTTTCATAAGCTAATGATTGTCGTTGTCGATGATAATCTTTGTTTCCGGACAAAATACGAACTTGAAGAGCGCTTCAGGATTATCGATGAAGCCTGCAAGCAAGTGACAATTGGAATCGACACTCTGATGGTCGATATAACCGACCATCTCTTCTACCGATTCCGGAATTTCAAGAGTAATCTGCTTGGTAGCGAAATAATCGATAACGGCCTGACGCTTTTCAGGTTCATAATCCATGCCTGTGTCCTTGATAGCTACGAGCCAGTAGTCAAGCAAAGAATACGGAGTGTCCAAAACATCGTAACCCCATCCGTATTCACCTTCGCCATGAGCGATAAGAGTCTGCGGGGCAGGATTGAGGTTTTCACATGCGCTAGCGCAAGGGAAGCAGATTGTATGTTCAGAAGAACTGTTTGTTTCAAAAACGTTAGGTCTAATTGTTTTCATGATTATTTCCTTTTTATTTAATTGCTATGGCCTTGATTTCCTTTATGTATTCGAACTCGTCGCATTGGTCGTTGTCACTAATATTCTTGAAATACAGTCCTGTATATTTGCTTTCTAGTAATACAGCGTCTTTCCAAACACCGTCTACCTTATTATCGTTTTCATGTCCCCAGGTAATTTCATAATGAATATCCGGGTTTGGTTTGGCATTAGTCACTTCCTCGACATACGCTCTAGCTAGCATTTTAGCCGTACGCATGACTTCTCTATATATCGGACGACTCATATTGTCAGTTTTGCCTGACACGCCCAGCATATTCTTGGCTTCAGCAAAAAAGTTATGTTTGTTTGTATTCATGATTATTTAATATAGCAAATGAATGTCTGTTTGTAAACCCTACCAGCCCTTGATAGATAGCTTAAACAAGTCCCTAATATTTTCTGTTCCGTCGAAGCTATGCCTCATGTCGAGCGGAGCCGTACTCATTCGGCAAACCTTCATATTGGGAACGTCAATAAACATTGTACAGCATGTAATATTGTACATATCGTCATGAACCTGAGTATCGGAACCCTGATATAAGGTTTTCCATGTTCCGTCATTTACGCCGATAAGAGACTGCGGATCTACCTGTTTAATTCCTAAATCGTCAAATGAAATAGTATTAAATTCGAATACAAGAATCGGTAAAGACTTCTTAAGCCATTCGATATTTTCCATTATCTTATCATATTCTTTTTCTAAAAGATTATGACCACGACGTAAATCCTTATAACCGAGAACGATAATCTTTCTGTTACGGACGAACGGAATATCAGCTTCGGTAAACAAACCGGCAATTACATGAATAATTACGTTATTACCGAGCATATCGATAATTTTCAAATCGTCCATATTAGAAGAATCTGTCATAGATACACCGATACCGTTAACAAGCTTTTCGTTGACAAACTTTAACAACAAGTCCTTATTCTTATAAAGATGTTTCTGGTTTACGGTAATATTAGAAATAACGCCCTGTTTTTTCAAAAGTTCAAGGAACCAGACCAGGTCAGGATGTTCAAATATATTTCCGCCGCCGATTGCGACTTCTGTACCAGGCTGCAAAGTCTTAATCATCGGCTCAATCTGTCGAAGATTTCCGTTTATGCCTTTTACGGTAGAATTCTCGTGGCAATAGATACAGCCACCGTCACAGCGGTCGGTAATCTTTATGTCGAAATTCTCAGGAAATTCATAAGTCAGATGGTCTGTTTCTACATCAACCCAACGATTTACACGTTTGCCGTCTGGACCTATTTCATTGATATAATATCCGGTTTCCTTAACTTTCGTACCGTCTGCATAAAGGATCGTACGGTGATTGCCATTTACATAGCTTCCGAGAATTTCTTTATTGTCTGTAAAAATTTTTATCGCTTCGTCTTGTTTCATCTTACTTTCCTGGTAAGTCTTCAATACTTATTAAAGTTTTGGTATTTTCAATCCACATTTTTACATTTGCCGGGACTTTATTAAAAAGAATATCTTTCATATAACATACTACGGTGCCGTTAATTTTGAGATAAACATCATCGGCTGCATCAGTATGAGCATAAAAGAGCCATGATTGTTCATGACAAGAACCTAAATATCGAGTACCGTATACTCGTATTGCTTGTTTAAAACAGTTTCTGTCAACCCATGGTGTAAATATTTCATCAATTACTTCAAGATTAATGTAACATATTATCTGTTCTTTTTTGCTACAATCATCTATGAACCCGACATAAACATTTTTGTCTACTGTCATTTAAATAATTCCGGATGATTATCCTTGATATATTCGTACTGGTTTACCTGTTTAACGAAAGCTTTAGACATTTCGTTGAGATACCATGCACGGTTAACTAATTCGTCCTTGGAAGAATTATTCTGCTTAATATCTGCAAGCGGAACCATGGCAAAATTCTTTTCAAAATAATCCGGATGAACCTTCATTACCGTATCGAGCTTCATGTAAAGCTCATCATAATGAGTCTTCAACGTATTGATACGGTTGTTGATAGTTTCAAGGTCTGCGGCACGGCGTGCCATTGCTTCGTTTAAATTATCCATTTTTCTCTCCATCGAGATTGTCGATTACTTTTTCTAAATACTTGTTGTGTGCTTTCGTACATAACTCAAACGGCGTCATTTTCATCAGCTGTTCCTTATAGCGGTGACATTGCCATGCCGTCTTAAATACAGGGCTGTCCTCTATATAGATAGAATTCCTGTCATATAGAATTTCAACCTTGATATAGTATCTAAAGAAATGCCAAAAACCATTAACCTCATGTATCTTAATAAAGATAGTAAAGTTTTCAGGAATATTGTTGTAAAAATATTTTTGTAAGTCAAACGTATCGTCACAAATAGCAATCTTTGTTTTCCTTTGAATAATCTTAAACATAAGGAAAATAAAAAATGCAATTAATACAGCTTCGACATCATTGAAAAATCCTGCATCAATTAGGTCTAATATCGTCGAGGTCATTTATGACTCCTTCCATATAAACGTTATAAGCTGCTGTTGTAAGTTTCTTAAAATCAGTATTCATGATTTTCTTCTTGACTCGCTTGATAGCTAGAAAACTATTTAAAGATTCTTCGAAATTAAATACCGGTGCATTGCTATAATAAACATTGATTAAAAGAATCGGCGCAGTTTTATCATCGTTGAGTCTTGTATCGAAACAGATTTCAAGCTCATTAGGAACTTGACACCCAAGTTTTAACTGTAGATACCACCTTGTAAGCTCATCCCATAAGACAAGAGTACGTTCCTTAACATGCACACGGGACAAACGAACCAAGGATGAACCTAATAGATAAAGACTAACACCCATCATAACTAGTGACATTAAATCCGCATAAAATCCATCGTACATAGTTTAGCCCTCGATTGAATTGAACGTAGATTCGATATAATTATTATAGGCGTCGATGCAGAGCTGTTTTACGTCGGATTTTAAAACCTTTTCCTTGAACTTCTTTGCTTTCCATCCGAAAATAAAGCTGACATCCTTTCCGAACGGATAATATACCCATTTACCGTCACCGTAATCGTATGTTACAGTAATATTGATTCTATAGCTCGGCTTTAAGACACGGGGATGCCAGTCATAGTCGACATCGATTTTGTAGCTGTTCGGAAGAGACTGAAAATGATCAACAGCCCAGACTCTAAGTTTCTGCACTATACTGTTGACTTCATGGTCCGTATGATCAATATACATGGCAATAAGACCAACTGAATTAACGATACAGCTTATAGTGATCAGAATATCTTTCCATTCCATTATGCTTACTCCTTGTGATCTTCGGCATATTCATCGGCCGTATTATAATGTTTCCAGTAAGTGATATGGTGTTTTCCAGACCATGTACTTTCGCAAATAAGGTTATCCTTGAGCTTTGCAAGTACCTTTTCCTTATTTTCCTTTTCGTCAAGCTCGAGATGAGCTATGTCCCAACGCGGAAACTGAAGCCAGTCTCGCCAAGAAAGTTCCTTATGTTCAGGTTCTTTCTTCTTTACCGGTTCGGTCACATCAGACGTGTGTTTAAGTTCTACTTCAGTAATTTTCATATTATTCCTTGGTTATAGACATAATATAATAAAAACCAGGCATTTTGTCAATGCCTGGTTCATGGTTTTATTTAATGAAATATTAATCGATTGTAAACACCTTCGGCTTAGCAGCTTCTGCGACCGGAATAGTGATTCGCAACAGTCCGTTTTCGACATGAGGCTTCAAGTTGTCAATATCCAGATTACTAGGAACTCGGAGGCTGCAATGCTTTGTTGTCTTGATGAGCTTTTCGAAGACCTTGCGCTTTTCGGCGGCAGCCTTTTCTTCTTCTGTAAGTTCCTTTTCCTTGACGTCGATAACGAGATAGTTTACTCCGTCCTTGACTTCAGCGGAGACCGTTACGTCTTCCTTAGTCTTGCCCGGGATTGCGAGTTCGACGATATTCGTACCGTCTTCTTCTTCATAAAGGTTAATCGGCAAAGATACCTTGCGATTGGCTGTGTCCTGTACGAAGCCCTGGCGCTGAATGAACGGGTAAAAGAGTGCGTCGATAATATTATACATGTTTTCCATGATTTTATTCCTTTAGAGACCTTACGTGTCTCATTTCGTCACTTGATGAACAATCCTCGGTCCAAATTCGTAACCGATTCTTCGACGGTAGTGACAAATCCGTCAAACTTTTTCCGTATTTGCTATATTTATAAACCATACGAGATAATTTTTGTAAATATAGCAATTTTCACGGAATTGTCAACCCTACTTGCTAGGTTCTTGCATTACGGCGCCGGTATGGACGTTAATATCCCAATACTGCATAGCGTTACGGAACCATTCGACCTGTTCCAAGGAAATCGGAGCGTAACGGTGATAGTCAATACCCAAATCGAAACCGTTAGTCTTAGCGAATGCACGACCGTGAATATGACCGAACAGGGTGATATACTTCCCAGCGCCGAACTTCTTGTCAGCGTCCTTGACATACGGCGTAATCGGCTCATGGACACAAAGATAGTTCAGCTTGTTTTCCGTGAACGTGTAGAAATCTACAAATTCGACATTTTCCAAGCCCTTGGCAAGTTTCTTGTACTTGTCGTAATCCCTACGTTCATAGTTACCACATACCCAGATGAGTTTCTTGAAATTCAAGTTATTGATAATGTCCTTGCATTTCTCGAGCTCACCGAAGTCACCGCAATGAACGACCGTATCTTGCATAGTGACGTTCTTATTCCAGTTAGAAATCATTTCCAAATCCATCTCGTCGACATTGACGAACGGACGACGAGAATAATTCAGAGTACGTTCCTGGCTAAAATGGGTATCGGAAGTAAAATACATCGTTCCTTTACGGTTGAGGGCGTCGACCGCATTCTTCAAGGTCTTATAGAGAGTGGATTCGTATTTCTTACCATTTTCCTTAAGACGGACTGCGATGTAATTGTTATGTTCTGCTTCCTTAGGCCAGCCAAAGAAGGTATTCGGTTTCTTGAACCATTCGCCGAATTCAATATTTGTAGTACGGGCCGGATGTTCCTTGCTTCTCGGAATCCAGAAAACGATGGCGCTTGCCGTAGACATCGCTGTATGTTCCCACCATGTCTGCTGTGCTAAAGCGTCCGTGCCGACGATTTTTTGATAGTTGGCATTTGTAGGAGTAAGGACTGTGCCTTTGAAACCTATCTTTTCCAATAAGTCATAGGCTTCATATCTCCAGTCTTCTTCATAGTTCTTTCTAGGACATGGACCGGCTAGGAAGATAGAATTTTTACAGTTCTTTATTTCATTGAACTTTCCTTTTGTATTACACGGTGTCAGGATCTTGAAACCGTAGTCTATTTTCTTTTCATTGAGTACAAAATTAGGTACTCTCTTGTCTAGGTATGCTTTTATTTTTTCCATATGTTTATCTCTTTAGTTAAAAGTCATAGTATTTATTATTCTCTTCTTTTGGACAATGCGAGCGGACATGTTAAGCCTAGTAGGTAATACTAGACTTTCTTATTCACACTTTTGGCATAAAGCTTCGCGTGTCAGTCAGAAGGACTTATAGGTATGCTTACGGGTCGGTCATCCTGTACTCCGGCTATATCATACCAGGCCATGGCGGCTAAGTGTACGGTTTGCTAGACCGTACTTCGATAATCGGTTCGTCACCCGATACGAAACCTTACGTACCGAGTCAGTGATATACCTCGATTCTGGGTATATGACGGCTCACCCTCTACCGACAGTTCCATTGGGTTGGTCTTCGTTCCGAGGAATAAGTCTTTATGATGTCGAATCAAATATAGTAAAAAATAAAACGCTAACGAAAATTAGCGTTTTTATCTGGATTTTTCAGTAATTAATTGTTGAATTCCGGTAGTCGTCCCGGTTTCCATGACGTTACGTCTATTCCGTCTATATCGTAGACGGTTTTTCTTTTTGTTACTGGCATATTCCTGAGAATGGTCTCTATTTGCTTGTCGGTATGTTCATCAGAGTCGAAATCTGTTCCCATCAGTTCGTCGGCTATATACCTGTAGTATTCAGCTGTACGCTTATCGCCGCGACGGTTTTTGCCGAGATACGGCTCGACAGATATATATTCCGGCGGGATTGCGCCGTTGAACTTTTCCACATATACTCTGCCTTCCCTGCTGTCCATCGCCGGTTCGCCTGGCTTGGCGGTCACGCTTGGCATTGTCCTGCCCTTGGGCCAGTATTCCCTTTCGTGCGATAAATAGAAATCTACCGGCATTGTTATCTTCAAGAGAACCTTTTCATCGTCGGGTACGGTCTTGAGCACCGGGATATAGTCCATGTTGCCGGAAAGCCATATGCCCGGTTTCATTCTGCCGTGATCTGCCGTATTCTTGCCTGTATGCCCTATCGTCGGATCCAGACCGTAACGCAATGTGCTCTCGAGGTATTTTCTTTCTGTGATATGGTACCGTATTATGCTATTCTTGCGTTCGACGATATAGCCCATGGATTCAAGCAATGATTTTGCTTCGCCTATGAACATAGCTACCCGATTACTTGTACCAGTCGTCGGACGGAGGTTCTTCTCCGATTGACCAACCTAGCACGTCTTCCCATTCTTCATAAGAACTAGGAACGAAATAGATTGCATCTTCGTTGACGGTTTCTTTGAGTTTTTCAAGAACCTCTTGGTATGCAGCTCTAGGACCATAGCTACGGGCATAGTCAAAATCATACCAGTTAAACAGTTTTTTAAGGTATACGAAGTCATAATCTTCTGTTACTGGCTCGATATTTTCTTTGACGAACCTAATTCCGGCACTTTCAAGAACCTTTTTCGCTGTTTCGACATTCATCTTACATTTTGTTCTTTCTTCGAGTTCGGTACCTTCTTTTTTCGCAATCATATTATCGAGAACATCGGAAAGTTGTTCGAAAATCTCAGACCAATTGTCGAAATACGGAATTGTATTAATAACGGCATTTTCATTATCGTTAATTTGATCCCAATGTGATTGGTTATTGACCGGTAAATGAATATCGTCGTCAATCATGACTACTTGTAAATCGATATTGGAAACATCTTCAGCTCTTTTTGCACGCATAATCGGCTTAATACATATTCTCCACCAATGTAAGCCGTTTTTAGTCTTTGTAGGAATAGTCAAATCATAATAAGTATTATTATGTGTATCTATCGACGTTCCGAAATAAGTAAAGTTTCTAATTAGCGGTATATTTTTTGCGGCTTTTTTCGCGTCTAAAAACTGGTCGTCAAGCCAATGTATCGGATTAAAATTTTCCATAGTTTCCTCTTTTTTATTATTTATAAGAAAACCCGGCTTTTACACCGGGTTTAAGGTACTATGAATCAGAAAATCTTATGGACAATATAAAATTGAAGGGTTATCAGGGTGGATGTCGAAACATTTCATCCAGAATTCGTTTTCTAAGCAATACTTTCTCCATTCCTTTTCGAGAGCGTCGAAAGAGACGATATTGGCATGAACGATGTTCTTGTTCTTGTCAATCTTGTCCACTTTGACGTTATCTGCAAATTTCTTACAGATTTCGGCGAAATCCTTGGTCTTTTTAAGATACTTACCAGTCATGCTGAAATGAAGCATTTCCGGTTCGAACTTAACCTGAGGAAGCGGTGCCGTAATCAAGTTCTTCTTTGTATATTCTTCCCAAAGTGATTTAAAAACAGCCTTGTTGAACGGCTTGCAATGAATATGCTTACCGGACTTAGAAGGAAGAGTAAAGAATGAACGAGCAAGATAAGCCTTTTTTGCATCTTCGTCAGAAAGAGTCAGAATCGGCACAGGATGCTTCCAGTTCTTGAGATTTGACCTATGAGGTTCGCACTTTAAAACCATATCGATAATATCGTTCTCAAAAGGAAGATATTCGGCATCGAGGTCTAAGAGCCATACCTTTTTCTTGCGTGCCTGACACACACCGCCGTTCGCAGAGGCGACAAGGTGATACGGCGAGCTGTAGGTGCCTCCAGACTCCACCTGGGTCGCAATATCCTTTAACATGCGTAAAGATATGTTCTTGTAATTACGCTTGTTAAGACGCACGTATGCGCGAACATTGAAGACGTCGCAGAGTGTGGTGATTTCATGCTTGAGTTCTTTAAGCTTATCCGATGAATGAATAAGATAGTCCTTGAGAGAACGGCTGTGCATGTTGCCATGATAGGCCGGATCTGGAACACCGTCGGTCATAGGGTCGTCAGACTGGCGGCGAAGTAACTGAATATACCAAACGTCGTCGTCGTTACGAGTCCCGTCAAGTTCATCGTCGATACGCTGATTGTCAAGCCATTCGCAGATTAAATCAAAATTGTCTACCATCTTTACTCCTTATCAATGAAGTCTTTTATAATAACTATATAGAGTATTCCAGAAGGAATAAGAACATGTCCTAAAAGTAAAAGAACGCCTTTTAATGTATCTGTGACACTATCTTTATCCAATGTATCTAAATATGGGATTGTTACATCATTTAAAATGACAAATGTTGAAATGATAAACAATACAGCCAATATTTTTGCATAAAGTTTCATTATATATCCTTTTTAAACATATCTGGGCGTAAAATGTAATCAATGTAGTCTTGCATTCGTAAATTGACCATAGTAAGACGACCTGCTTCTTTATTAATAATATCATAAACAGTTTTTAGGTCAGTTTCGATTGCTTTTTTAAGTTTTACCCAAATTCTATCATACTGCTTGGCAGTTGAATGATACAAGTCGATAGTACACCTTTTATCAGTTTTTGTAATATACTTATAAACGGCACATCCATCGCCGATTACATCAAACTGGCCGATACAAACGCGTTCTTCAAGTTCTTGATAATAACGTGCCGGCAAGCAGTTTTCCAACTTAATATCTTTAATAACCAGGTCATTACGCTTGGTCAGCATAAGCATTGGGTATTCAGATTCGATAAAATCCTTAAATTCTTTATGAGTAATAACTTCTGAATTTGCTGGAATATCGTAATGCATATTTAACTCCTTAATTTTTTACTAATATAGTAAATCATGATTGTCTTGTAAACCCGTTTGTATAATAAAAAACGGGAACCGTTGCCGGCTCCCGTTTCCACTCAACCTAAGGAAACAAACTTAGTGGTTGCTGAGGTATTCGTTAACGACATCCTGGAATTCGGTATCGATAACGGCGTTGCTGACAGCTGCTGCCGGCTTAGAACGACCGACGAGTTCTGCAACTTCACGCTTGGATTCCATACGGAACTGAGTCGTCTGGACTTCCTTTTCGATTTCAGCGATCATTTCATTGCAATCAACGCCGAAGTCGCCGATAACGTTGCGGTCGCACATCTTGAGAGTATCGATCTGAACGTTGAGAGCAGTGAGCTTGGCTTCGATGAGAGCCTTGTTCGTATCGATATTCTTGAGAGTGTCGCGAACCTTGATGCATTGCTGTTCGGTGTTCTTCCAAGCAGTTTCAATAGTGTCACGAGCAGTCTTCATGCCCTTGTACGTAATGTACTTGATCTTTGCTTCGTCGAGCTTAGCAGAATCGGTCTTGCTAGCTTCGATGAGAGATTCGTAAGAACGCTTGTTAGCAACGGTCTGAGCATCGAGTTCTTCGAACTTAGCCTTGAGTTCCTTTGCGTTCGTGAGCATGTCTTCTGCAGACTTGATGTAACGTTCTGCATTCTTGTTGTACTGGTAACGGATTTCTTCAATCTTATCCTTAGTGGAGATAAGAGAGTTGAGGCCGCGCTGAGACTTGTGGAAGAGAACGGAGAAGAAGTTGAACTTCATAATGATTTTTCCTTTTGTTAAAAGAGTGAGGTTTGTTTTGTTTATGCCTATAATATAGTAATAAGTATAAGACTTGTAAACCCCTTTTTATAAAAAAATTTTTTATTCGCCAAGAAGAATGATTCCACCTTCTTTATTCTGGAAACTTACGACTGTACCGCCGCGATGGTTCAGAATAGAGAAGTTTGTGATACCTTCAGCCTTCAAAAGTTCGGAAATAACCGCATTGTACTTCATCGGCTGTTCTTGTTCGGATTCCATCTTGATAAGAGTGGAAATAAGAGAATTGAGTTTCTTTTCATCCATAATGTACTCTTTTTATTAATATCTACCTTTAGTAAGCTTTAACTGTGATAAATTGATGCTTTCTCGTAATTCTTTTAAAGCCTTAGTTTTAGCTGAAAGAATTTCCAAATCTTCAAGCATCTTATCTTTAATATATGCTTGTAGATTCTTATGAGTGACATACGTTTCTCGCCAGTCTTTGATAGGCTTTGTATCTGTATCGAGGTCAATACAGTCATACATATATCCGACTTGACGAGTAACAGTATATTGGTTATAATTTTCGTAATTTTCTTCGAAAATCATTAACGGATGCTTATAGTCAAAATGCTTTCCGCATTCACGAGGGGCTTGAACAGTCGGATCCATAATAGCAATACCTTGACCGTAAATACGTTCGTCACATCTATGTATCTGTGTATCATCCAAGCCTAAATCAAGATATTCTTTCCAGGATTCGCTTACTTCATCATCATAATAAGGTTCATCAGGTTCAGATATTTTAATATATACCTGAAACCTGGTACCTTTCAGAGCTTCTTTAACGTTCTTAGCCGTTGTAAGAATAAGTTCATTTTCTTTCAGATAAGACATAATTACTCAATATGTTCAGCTGTAAGGAAATTAGCGTAATGAGGGTCAAAATACGGAATACGAATAATGTCAGTCTTGAACTTGTTGCTGCGATACATCTTCATAATCATATCATAATGCGGACCATGAACACCCTTACGGATGAGTTCATTAACTTCATGATAAGTAAATCCGAGCTTATCTTCATCGCTAAGCAGCTGAAGCCCATCAATCGGAGTCTTGTGAACCAGGTCATGAGGAAGACCAAGGTCATCACCGATTTCCATTACTTCTTCAGTAGTCAAATGGCTAAGCGGAGCAAGTGAACCAGCAGAGTCACCATAAAGTGTCGCATAACCTACAGCATCTTCCGATAAGTTGGATGTATTCATAACGATAGCGTTGATAGTCTGACCATAAGCATAGAGAGTGCTCATACGGAGACGAGCCGGAAGATTGGTACGAGCAGCGTCCGACTGATAGAAACCAGGAATAGCTGCACCGATTTCACGGAATGCTTCGCTGATATTGACAATATCATGATCAATTCCGAGATGGTCGACAACCTTGAAGGAGTCAGATATGTCCTTCTGGTCACCGTTCGGCATCAAAAGACCGAATACGTTTTCTTTACCAAGAGCAGCTACACATATGGCTGCGACTACGGTACTGTCCTTACCACCCGAAATACCGACAATAACTTTCTTGCCATTGATTTCCGCGGTCTTTTCTTTAACCCAATTAATAACGTTTGCTGTAAGTTGATTCATTATTTTACCTTTAATTAAACTTTGTATTAACAAAGATAGAAAGCGTATTACAATCCAAATGTAAACTTATTTTTTACGTTCTTCTGGTTTTTTCACTTCGAAATAACGCATATCGATAAGACGCTTGCGTAAGTCATTGAGGGTATCACGTTCCTTAACTACAACACCGCCGACCAATGTGATACCGAGAATGGTCAGAATTGTTTTGATAAATTTATTCATTTTTTGTCCTTTTGAAATCTGGGCACAAATATAGAAATTTTTTCGATTTTGTAAACTAATATGAGAATAACTGCCGAAATTCATTCGTAAGAAAACTGAATTTATATTTCAGTTCTTTCATCGCCTTCGCCCAGTCCTTATAAGTATCATGCCTCTTGATATGAATAGCATATTTAGGCACTTGGTCAAAACCAACATTGCATTCGCTAAATTCCCAGTATTTCGAATTTATAAACATCTGCTTGATAATTGGCTTCTGTTCGAAAACGATATAAGCAGACGAATATGCCGGACTTTCACAACCGTCGACGTAGACTTCATCGATTGCATGGCCAGCACAGCAGAAATAGGTTTTAATTCCGTGAGAATTACAACGCATAACAACATCGGCGATATGTTCGTCGATTATTACGAAATCTTTGAATTCTTCTTCATGAATAATGAAATTACCAAAAGTGGTATACATGTATTCTTGAGTTTTAAAATTCACTAACGGACCAGGAAGATTGACCCATTTAAGCTCGGTAGTTGTCATTTGAGTAATTCCGTAAATTTGTCAGCCAGAATCTTGGCGTCGGAACGAGTTTCTACTTTCTTTTCACCGGATTTTTTCAAATCCGAAAGATAAGGATCGTTATTGACATATTCCTTAATCGAATTGCAGATAGCGTCGACTTCAATACCGATAAGCCTGGTACGTTCGCCTAGTTCTTTGATTTCGTCGCGTTCTGCGCCTAATTCGCGTTCAAGACTATATGCTTTGCAAAAATCATAAAATTGTTTACTAGTCATCATTTCTGTTGCTCCTTTATCTTATCGTGATAAAGCCAATAGTTAAGGCTCATTTCAGCCTGTTCATACAGCATTTCGAGACCGTTTACGGCGACTTCACAGAAACGGTTCTCCTTAGCCTTATTGACGAGAGTATCGTCCGCATAGTTAAGGTCATAATACATGAACGGGTCAGTAATAGAACCGAAATGAATGTCGATACCAGACTTAAACGGGATAGTATTGATAATGAGGTCATAGTTTCGCGGAACGAAAGTATCTAAAGGCAAAGTTTTCCGTTCTTTGAAATTGAAATGACGTTCGACATACTTTTCTGTTCGGTTGAAAATATCAACGTTCTTGATTTTCGTACCGTATTTGCCTGCCCCGCACACGGAAAATTCGTTAATTAAGGCGATACGGTCAATCAATGAAGGAACGACGCCGCCATATCCGAGAATGGCTGCACGTTTAATCATCTTGTTCTTCTTGACGAAAGGTTTGGCATATTTCCAGAATGTATTATAGAAAGCCGCGCCTTCGGTAGAAACGCCTTCAAGAGTTCCGTTAGAATTTATAATGACAGTGTTAATAGAACGTTCACAGACTGGACCACTAAGCAGTTTGATAATTTTCTGCTTATACGGAGTAGTGACGTTAAACCCTTTGTATGCGCCAGAATCGACAATAATCTTTACGGTCTGTTCGAAATTCTCAACATCAAAAACATCGTAGTTATAACCACGAGACTCAAAATATTCTTTCGATTTAGAATAACCGATATTATGTCCGATTAGTGCAAAATTGTACATAGTTAAGCCAATTCATTGAGAAGGTTTTCCATTTCCATATTTTCAACAACGATTTCTGGATGTATGCCGTTATCCATTGCTTTCATGAAACGTTCGAGAACGTATAACATATTTGTAAAACTGGAATTCGAAAACTTTTTATAATACAGGTAGTCAACTGTAGATTCTGTATGAGTATTGTCATCATAAATTGAAACTTTAAAATAATCCCAAGCAAATGACATATTCATTACGAAACGTGCAGACTTATGAAGACGATAAAGGCGTTTTTCTAAAACTTCTTCCACCTCGAATAATTTGGAATCAGTAAATGCCTTAAGTATACATTCACGAATAATCTTATATTTGTTAATATCATCCGAACAGCCAAGCCATGAATAAATCGGGCTTTCTGTCTTTTCTTCTACCTTTTTCGGAGGATTCTTGGAATAAGCCTGATAATACTTAGCCTTGGATTTTTCAAATTTTGTCTGAGTCTTAATCATCGGATTACTTCTTTCTGCGAGTAGTTTTACGTTTTGCCGGTTTCTGTGCGGCCTTATCTGCATCAAGCAGTTCGTTCAGCTTTTCTTCTGTACTAGATACGAGATAGTCGTATTCGCTGGCGAGCTTATTGGCCTGTGCGGTTTCTTTCGACATTTTGGACTGGTAGACAATTTCTTCATGGCCTTCGCCAATCAGCCCGTACTTGTACTTGAACATATCAAGCAGTTGCCATGCCAGTTCATATGTCGGAATTAAACTACCGCTAGCCCAGGTAGTAGCATCGCCGATAGACACGAGCTTCGGCTTAGTGATAGAATTGTATTCCATAAATTCTTCCTGGTTATACTTCAGGTTTTTCCAGCGCGGATGCCAGAGATTCCAGATAGAAGGTTCATTTTTATATTGAACAATAAACCAGTCCACATCGTGATACTTGTATGGATAGCTATATTCAGGTCTTGCTTTGGTTTTAACGATTCTAAATTCCATATACTAAATATAAAAAATGGGTCGACGTTTGTCAACCCGTTTTAGTGATTAAACTTCAGGTTTATCGAAGATGTGATAGTTCTTAAATAACTTCTTGAACTCGCTTTCTCGGTCCATTTCGTCACAATGAGTGATTTCCAGAACTTGAGACGAAATACCAGGTACCTTATTGAGTTTATAGTCGTTATCGATACGATTCTTAAGCTCGTTAAGGTCGAGATAACCGTATTTGAAATCTCCCTGGAACTTATTACGGTGATTCATCAGGTCGTCCTTAATATCGCCAGAAATTTCACTACGTTTCGTTTCATCGAACTGACCTGCACCATGTCTAGTCAGATACGGCCTTGTAACATAATGAACGGTCAAGTCGTTAATAAAATACAAATCTTTAGAATCGACTGCGCCGATACCTGTAATAGACGGCGTAGTATGTACATTATCCGGATCGTCGTTCAAAAGAAGTCCTTGACCGTTTTCGAAAATATACTCATCAAAATAAGCAGGAACATTGACAGTGAAATTCACATGATTAAGCATGAACTTACAATCGTCGATGAAATGTTCCATCAAGCCGTCGCTCTCCCAAATTTCTCGTTCTTCCTTGGTCATTTCAAACTTAGGAGCATACCCAGCAAAAGAATCGAAATATTTGGTATTGAAGTAACCGCGGACATACTTGAGATATGTCTTCTGGTTAGTCGGAAATGTTCTTGCGAATTCTTCGAAACCGAGAATATAATTCTTGGAACAACGGAGAATTGTTTCCCAAATGCCCATGCCACAAGAACCGTGTTCTTCGTGATACTTCTGACGATTCTCTTCAATAATCTGGTTAGCCAGAATATCATAAGGAGTAGTCCAGCGACAGAACCTGTGCATGTATATTTTGGGCATAGGCAGCTTCTTGGACAGTTCTTTGTATTCCTTGACGAACTGCATGGGATTTACAATGAAGTCCTTAGAGAAGAACGTAGACGCGCCGTAACACGTACCAGAACCGAAGTGCTTGAACGTAAACACTTCGCCGTTTTTAACGACAGTATGACCACGCTGAGGACCGCCATTGGTAAGGATATTCAGAACCTTACCGTTAGCGTTTTTCGTATAATGGGCTACGACAGTGCCTTTCCCACAGTCGCCATAATTTGCTCCTATGATAATTCTACCCTTCGTCATTGCCTTCGAGTTCTCCGATTGATAAAATTGTTTTGATATAGTTGAATGCTGCGAAGATAATATCTTCGTTATTGCCAAAATTGTTAAATTCTTTGCCGTTTATTACGATACATTTTGGTCTGCTACGAGAAATATAGGAAGTAAATGTTTTAAATTCAACGGCATCATTTACAATATCAAGATAACCAATAATATAGGCATGGTCGGCAATATCCGTTCGACAGTAGACTACATTATTAAAATCGTTGACAATTTCCCAAGAATCAGCGAATATTTTTACATTCAAATTCATTTTTGCTAGTCCAAGCAATTTTTCCTGATTGTCTGTTGCCCATTGGACTGCATCGCTATGGCCAAGTTTATAAAGATTGTCATACATTTTCGTTCAAGCTCTCCAAAGACAAAACGACGTCAAGATAGTTGATTGCGATTCTGACCTTATCAGCAGAATCAGTCTTAAAAGACTTACCTGCGATAACCATAAATTCCGGCTGATAGACGAATGGATAACTACAGTACATTCTAAAATCGCCATTTTTATTGAAATAACCAATTCTTAATTCACCTTCATCACGTTTTGACGCGACAACGTTATTAAAAATCTGATATTTCCTTTTAGACTTTCCAAAAGTAACAGAAATAGGATGCTTGACCCTGTTATTGATTTCGTCTTCAGTTAATCCGAAAACAACTTTAATCTGATCCATATAGAATTTTGTGAGATTGATTTTAGTCATGGTTTAAATATAAGAAAAGGATTGACATTTGTCAACCCTTATTTAATTAGCAATCAGCTATACTAGAATAAAAATCTTTTTCTTCAGTAGAATCAGATTTATCAGATAGCCAATTAATAACACCAGAAGTATCAGTTCTAGTTAATTCTACTCGATTATCCGTATCTAAGGTTTCTTCGATAGGACCTGTTGCCCAGGAAATTACATAATCGTTTTTAACCTGTGTTCCAGAATCTTCGAATAATGCTTTATATGTTTCAGCCTGTAGAATTATAAATTTACCAGAATCCAATTTTACGATATATTCACCTGGATTTACATCTACGAAACTGCCTGATACCGTTTTAAGTTTAATACACCATACCATTCGTCCCCAACGTTGACCAGGTCTAGGAGCTTCACGTGCATCAATCTTGTAATTATCGTCACCTAGCCATTTTATGAACTCAGTGTATGAATATTTATCGTCGGGATATTCATAAAGAACGGCCTCGACATGCGAGACCGCTTCTTTACAACGTTCAGACGTAAACCATTTTGGTTTTTGAACCGTCTTGACCATCATAGACTAACCTACCAGGTAATTGTTCCATCCGGCTTAGTCTTGGTTCCTTCGTTGAGCACAGTAGTCGTGCTACCGTTACGTGCCGCGATTGTTTCGCTAATGCAAGCTTCGATAACATTCGGAAGTGCATCAATCGATGCGACCTTAGCACGGTCACCAAGCAACTGACCGAAAGTATTTTCGATACGGTCCTTGTAGCTACGATAGCAAGTCGAACGATCATCGATAGAAATATGATAAATGTCAAACTTCTTCGATGCTTCATTGTAAAGCTTCTTCGTTTCTACATTGCCCTGGACATGTGCTTCTTCACCAAGGAAACCTTCGACTGCGTGACGTTCGAGAATCGGATTCAACGGTTCGTCACCCATCGTAATGATAATTCCCTTCTTGCCCTGCTTGTCATAGCAGTCAAGCTTAGTCTGCTTAAGGCCGAAAAGCCAAGCCGCAGAATAAGATTCATAGGAATTACCGCCGCCGCCTTTTTCCATGAAGATCTTGTCGATTGCTTCTGCGATACGAACGTCAGATTCAAACTGTGAGGCCTGAACCGGAGCTTCGTCGCATTCCATATCGCCAATACCCATGACCATGAATTCAATATCGTCCTTCTTGTGTTCCTTCAAGAGGTTACACATGATGGTACCGAGTGCTTCAGCAGTACGCTGGCAAGCAGAACCCATAGAACCAGTAACGTCAAGAGCGAGAATAACCGGAAGAGTATTCGGATGTTCTGCACTGTTGGCGCATTCACGGATTACATTCTTCGGAGACATGGATTCATCCAAACGACGACTTGTGAAAGTTTGACCCTTGGTAACAAAACCCATGCTGTCAACACTCTTACCGCGACTAGTCGAATAGCTACGGAAAGAGCTCATATCAAAACTACCGCCACCCATTGGCTTACCTCCTTACTTTGCCTTCTTTGCTGCAACTTTCTTCTTTGCCGGAGCCGGTGCAGCTTCTTCATCTTCATCTACGCCTTCGCCGTCTTCATCTTCGTCGACGCCCGTACCCCAAGAAGCATCGGTGTCGAAATCGAGGTTGAACATATTGGTGAAGTCGAGGCCGTTACCGTTACCACCGCCGAGCATTTGTTGCATCATCATCATCTGACCGAGGCCGCCGAACATGTCGCCACCGTTACCGTTACCGTTGCCACCCATCATGCTCTTCATGACCATGAGCTGGATAAGCTTACCCATAAGGCCCTTGCCCTTGAGACCGGCGTTACCGAAGAGGGAAACGATCTTGCCGTACCAGAAGGTGCTGCCGAGGAATACATGACGTTCCGGAACGATTTCACGGATTTCACTGGTTTCGTAGTCGATGCACTTGATGGACTTGTCTTCGTCGTTTACACGAAGAACACACTTCGGCTTGCCCTGAACGAGAATGACGTCGCCGACATTGACCTTGCTGGTCGGGAGCACGAAGAACAAGTCAGATGCTTCCATGCAGAAGTTAGAGACGTTGGTCAAACGCTTCTGCTTGACATTGTAGGACTTGTACGAACCGTTGCTCGTACGGATTGCAATGCCGCCACTCATGGAAAGAGCGCAAAGACCCTTGTCGATCTTGCCGAACATACCCTTGAATGTGTTACCCATGTTGAAATCGAAATTGAACATATTATGTTTTCCTTTTTTGTTAATTGTTAATATCTTCTTTTTTCAACCAGTTAATTACCTGGAGGTTTTCATTGCCCGTATCATCTTCAACGGGTTCATAAAGTTCTTTGAATGTATCATCTGGCATGGCGTAGAATTGTCCGTTAATTCCCTTAACGATCCAGTCGCCTTCATAAGCGTCATGAGTGCCAGTCGATGTAGTGATTGTCACCGCAACACGATAATTATCAAAAACACGATGATAACTATCAAAAAAATCTTGATGCTTTAAATCAATATTGCCGTTTCCCCATGCAAGAATTTCACTATAATTATAACGCGAAATACGCATTGCTTCGACGACAATAGGTTTCTTACGATATTTTGGAATTGTCATTGTTTTTTCCATTATTCTTTTAACCTTTATAATATAGTAAAAAAGACCGCTTTTGTAAGCGGCCTAAAGTAAAAATATTTCGCAAATTTTAATTAATTTACATTAACTAAAATACGACAAAAACAAGCCGCATGACTGTGACCTGTTTGATGATGAAATGTCGTACTTAAAATTAATCATTCTTATTACCTGTATTATATATAACGGCAATAGGATAAAAGTTGCAAAACTAGAAATTATTTTAAGTCGCCTAAAATTCTGCTGAAAACTTTGTAATTCGTATCGTCACGGCCGCAATAAACTGCAAATTCGATATGTCTGAACTTATACAGATATTTTTCGGTAATGATGTCTTTATATGCCTTAGCGACAACTTCCGGCGGATTCTTAAACGCACCGCAACCAAATGCACCGAGAATTACAGTATCGTCACCGTGATATAATGCACAGTTGAGAATCTTATCTGCACGCTTCTTATGGATTTCATAAAGCTCTTCATTAGAAACCTTGATACCTTCACCATTTTCATGATTGTAGGCGTTGGCCGGAGTTTCGCGAAGATTCGGAGCCGCACAAGTAATGACATCGACATGCTTACGCTGGTAAAGACCAGTATAAGAATCAGATTTAATAATTACTACGCCAGGAGTAAAGATGATGTCGTCATTGTGTAACGGAGTTCCGGATCTTCTATGCGGTTCATAGAAATGTTCCATTGCCCAAGGAGTATTTAGGCATTCATAAAGTGTAGAACAGCGGCAGAGACATTCTTCCTGTGCGTTTGAACCCTTATCGACACCACCACCTGGATTTGTAGCAGATGCAAAATTCAAAACGGCGACTTTTGACCCGCCGTATTGACGAGCTGCATTAAATGAACCATTCT
>Ga0310690_10001732_pt1 | contig 37840 bp, 47 predicted proteins | sample AusTroGonzalo_MG_2_FD_207661 | JGI IMG/M metagenome (GOLD analysis project Ga0310690, IMG submission 207661) | Bovine rumen microbial communities from tropical cattle in Woodstock, Queensland, Australia - Gonzalo_04 (v2) (version 2) | ecosystem: Host-associated > Mammals > Digestive system >...
TGGAGGTTTTCCATTGAGAAAATGATGTCAAATACGTTCTTGATCTTCGCGGCCATCCTGCCCCTGATGAATTGCAGAGCTTGGCAGCTTCCACTTGCGTTACTCGCGGCCTTCTCAGTTGCCCGTGTTTTGTTTGGCTCCGCACGGGCGACGGCACCCACGTCAGGAATGCAGCCGTTTTTCTCCAAACCATGTAGTGGCCGGAGTGGAAACAGGTCCCTTTATTCTCTCGCGCTGTCCGGTTGTCCGTGGACTTCCGGCCTCTGGCATATGAGAGTAGAGCGGGGCGGAAACCGATGTTGTCGTTCGAGTTCGAACGCGGATTGTTCAGGTTGACGTTGAAGACACCTGCATTCGCGGCATTGTTCCAGTTGCCACCACAGATCGGCAAACGCGATGACCTGCTCCCAAATGCAGGAGGCGTCATTGGAAACTCTTCCTCCTGCCATGTGTTCCATTGCGGGATGATGGCATCTTGCCTGCCGGATGTTCGGCGGAACTGCCGTACAACCATCTGTTATATCCTCCGATCATTGCTCCGATTTCCTCTGATCTCTTCGTCCACTCGTTCTTGGACGATATGCCTTTCAGGTATTTCAGCTTATACGCCGTGAGTATCAGATCCTGTAAGCCGTGGTTCAGCATATCAAGTTTTTTCAATGCTGTCTTTTTGCTTGGTGAAAACTGCACTTCGGTTGCGAGCAGCAGCATTTCTTCCATTGTCTCAGCCACCTTGTTTCCGAGCATTTTCTGATGCGGCACGCTCCACCTCTCGATGAGGGGCAGAGCGTATTCAAGCATGTCTATGATCTTCATCCGGATGGCGAGATTTTCGTGTTCCTGCTGCCCAGTTACGATACCATCTTCCCTTTCAGTTTCCATAGGTCTCCCGGTATATGCAGCGCTACCGCGCTGCTAACAGTGGCTCAGTGGCCAGTTTCACAGTTCACAATAAGCGGGGCGGAAACCGATGCTGCCGAACGAGTACGAACGCGGATAGTTCAGGTCGATGCCGAAGACACCCGCATCCGCGGCATGGACCCAGGCGCCACCACAGAGCGGCAAACGCTCGCCGGAGGTGTTCATCCAGTGTCCGTCTCCACCGTAATCTCCGCCAGGTGTATCCGGATAGATCAGCAGAGCTTTTGCAAGCTCAGGAACTGTCAGACCGGAAGCGGCGCCTATGGCGTTGTAATCCGTATATCTTCCCGCGTCTGTGACGGTCGCTGCCCCAGCTTTCAGGGTAATCGCTCCGCCGACCCAGTCATAATGCAGAGTGTTTTCACTGCCGGGGTTCACGAGCTGTCCTGATGCATTGATCGCCCTCCACGCAGATGAATTTGCTGCGAGGCTGACATCCGGATCCATGACGTTCGCGTTCGGGATGATCTGAATCTCTCCGTCTACAAGACGCATACCTGTGCACCATTCCCATACGTTCCCGTTAAGATCTGCGATACCATCAGGCAGCCAGTTGTGGTTCCATGTTGCAGGGCCGGAACCAGTTCCAGTTCTCAGAGTTCTGCCGTTTCCATCGGGCGCGCAGGACGGAACACCCTTCTCATGTGCATAGGATACGTCAGCACCGTAGTTATTATTGCCCCTCGGCATCGTGCCATTCTTTCTGCACCACAGGGCGATCTCGGACCAGAGCGCATAGGGCATGATGTTCCATGCGCCGCCGGTTGTCTTCTTGTTGCGGCAGGCCGCTACAGCCTGATCGTGTGTGATATATACCCTGGGATCCTTGAACGGAAGGCTGTACGCACGTTCATTCAGGACGATACCCTGGTACTTGCCGACGTACATGGTCTTTGCAACATTGTTCACGATGGAGCCGGGATGCACCTGGGCGGATCCGCCGGTCATGATGTCGGAGATGAGCTGCTTCTCCCAACGAACCATGACGGACGGCATGTCCATGTCGTCAAGTATGACCGTATTCTTCCCACCTGTCAGCGCCTCGACTGCCAGTTTCATATCATCGAAATTTGCCATCTCTTAGTCCTCCTGTTCCCACAGTGTAAGGGTGCATCTATCAATATCAAACGGTACGGGGTCGCGCCTGTATCCGCTTTCCTCTTCTTCGTCTTCCACCTCGACATATTCCCTGGGGGGAATCTCGATCTGTGCAACGTACTCACGTGCGCTGCTGCCAGTGCCCATGATCAGGCCGCCGGTATAGTCCTTGCAGATATCAAGATGTACTGCATCATCCCTCTCCTTTTTCTTCAGGTTGATGACCAGCTCACCATCTTCGAAATCGATCGACTTCGAGTCGACCTCGTAGTTGATTACATTCGTTGCGTCTTCCGGTTTCTTTACAATAATCATGGATCAGTATCCTCCTTTCGATCTTCCTGTTTCCAGAGCCTCACGGGATCTCGCCGCTATGACTTCTGCGGCCTCGCGGCCTGCGGAGTCTCCTTCCCGCACGCCAAACGACTGGCGCACATATGCCTCGTGCGCCTGCCGCTCCTCACTTTTGATAATCACATTTGCCATCAGATTCCTCCCTGGACAATGCAGTTGACCCTCACGGACGATGCCGCGCCCGTGTACGCGAGCTTGAAGCCGTTGAGCAGCTTGTCAGTGATTACGAAATCACCAACGCCGCCGCCATTCTTTTCAAGAACTTCCACGGTGACGGAATAGTCCTTCTCGTTCCTGTTCTGCGGGAGCTGTACAGTCTGGATCGAATTGTTGAACGGGTAGTCCTGGCTGCTCGTGAGCGTAACCTCAATCTGTACGCCGTCAAGCCCATCCACCTTCTGCGAGAGCTGTTTGACGTACTGGCCAACATACGCCCCGAGAATAGCTCCCTGGACGCCGCCGACTGTTTCTGCACTGTCCCATGACTGGTTCGTTTCGTCATATACTTCGAGTTTCTTTTTCTGGTTCCGGATACCATGAGCGCCAGCAGAGCTTGTAACCTTTTCTTCCGTGGCATGCTCGTACGCTTCAGTTACCGCATTGATGATCGGCACAATGAGACGCTCTGCAAAAAACTTGAGCTGTCCCAGCCTTAATACCTTTTTCAGCTTGTCGTCACTTGCCGCCATGTCTTTTCCTTTCTTTAAAACAGCGGGGGACAAGCCCCCGCTTTGATATACTTATTAGTGATCAGTCAGAGATCAGTCGCTGTCATCGGCGAAAAGGCCATCGATGACTTCCTGGACCTCAGCAGATGTTGCGAACTCGATGCCGTCAAGTTTCTCCTTGTCAGCCGGTGTCATAAGACCTTTGCTTCCGCCTGCACCGTTCGTAGAAGCCACAACAGCATTATCCGGGATTTTCACTGTCCGGGTTGTCTGGCCGGTTACATGGCCGGTCGCGTCAGACGCAACCTGGGACACATTGAAGGTGCTGCCGAAGCCAGGTGTCTGGTTATCGGTCTCAGTGCCAGTGGTCGCCGTATACGCCGGATGTGTGTAATTTTCGAGGCCTGCCAGCTTTTCAGCCTGTGCTGCCGTCATGGCACCGTTGGATCCGCCGGAACCGTTCGAGGAAGCGACAACAGTCTTCAGCTTCAGGCCGGAGGATGTGATTTCCAGGCCGTTCGCATTCGCTGTGTCAAGGATCAGGGAAACAACGTTGTTGGCAATGCTGATCGCATTACTGCCAGAAAGCTCCGCGTCGGAGATCTGGGCGGCAACATATGCTTCGACATATGCCTTGACGGTGGAGTATTCGACCTGCTCACCGCTTACTTCATGTGTGCCAAGCTGCAGCTTCGCACTGATGGCAGCAGCATCAGCCGGATGGCTCTGGATCCAGGCTGCAATCTCCTGCAGAGTATCAAGAGCTTCCTGGGCAGTTGTCGGGATCAGCTGTGCAGCAAGTTCTTCGGCTGCGATGGTCCGTGCACTCTTGCCGGTATCAGAACCGACCAGTGTTGCGAGACCGGAAGTGCTTGCACTGATCTCATTCGACAGAGCTGTAGCGAGATCTGTCTTTGCAATCTTGTCAGCTACCTTACGGAACCTTGCGTCGGCCTTTGTACCGAACGCGTTGAAAAGATCCTGTGCCTGACCAATCTTCAGTACATGGTTTGTGTTGATAGCCATATTCAACCCTCCTTATGGGCGTGAAATGTGTTTTGCGGTTTCCCGCTGGTTTCGTGCTACGGATCGTGGCCACTAATCCGCTATAATAAATCCCGGGGCTTATGGCTCCGGGTTATTATCACTCTTCGAAGAAATTATTTATGACATCGTTGATTTCTTCCTGTGTTGCGTAATCACTGTCAGTGATGATTTCGCCTTCCTTTGTGTCAAGATTATCGATCACTTCCTGTACCTCCTCGTCGCTTGCATACCTCGGGCCGGGTGCGATCTCGCCCTCGGTCCCAAGATGTTCAATAACTTCCTGCACGTCTTCGTCAGACGCGAACTTTGTACCAGGCGTCAGCTTGTCGTCCATGTCGAGGCTTGAGATGACATCCTGGACTTCTTCATCGGTGGCATATTCGATGCCTGGCGGTGTCTGGCCGCCTCCGTCAAGGCCCTGTATCACTTCCTCGACGTCTTCATCCGTGGCATATCCTTTTGCCGCCTCTTCGATCTGGTTTTTCAGGGCTACGTCGTTCCTGATCAGCTGCCCGTAAAGGACATTAAATACATCGGCGTGGGCCGGGTCAGTTGTCTCAAGCATCCGGAGCTGGTCATTAAATGTCGGATTATCTATATCATGGTTTGCCATTTTGCCCCTCCTTAGAATGTATCATCACATTCCATAATGACCTGCATATCCGCATCCTTACCTTTCTTCAGGAAGGATTTGAGGGCGACCAGATCCCCTTCAGCGTCATACAGGCCAACCTCGGAAATGTATGTCCCAGCCAGTTCATCCTCCATCAGCGTGCAGCTGTACCGGATCTTTGTGTCCGATATGACGACAAATCCGTCGACCGGTTTCCGAAGCACCTCATTGTTCAGTGCATTCTGCGTTTCAGAATGAGGTATGACTTTGCCTTCAGCATCGACGCCTCCGGTACCAAACGCCATGCCTGTGATCTTTGGCAAAGGCGATATGCCGGCACGTGCCTCAAGCATTTTTTTCTTTGCCAGTTTTGTTACGACTGTTCCTGCCATTAAAGAACCTCCCTTCCTCCGTTAAGATTGGTGGCGCCATTGAGCGTGAACGCCCCGTTTAAATATTTTGGCCTGAGCCAGTTGAACCCTATGTCAATTTTGTCCGGTGTCGTGTTCACCGGCATGGTGATTCCCTGCCTGCTCCATTTTGATCTTGCCGTCCGGATTTCCAGCCCTGTCCTGAAGGTCTCACTGACGTTCAGGTCAATGCCTCCCGAATACTCATTCACTGCCACGAACCTGTGCCGGTCGCTGAATATGCTGTCGAACCAGCCGCTGAGCACGCGCTCGCCATCCAGTAGGTATTCTCCATCCAAAACCCAGTTATGCCACATGAGCGACATGCGGATCACTGTCCCGAACTCGGCGTTCCTGGTTTTCAGGCATTTCTCGCCGTCGAGCGGGTATTTCCCATCAAGTACCCAGTCCCACCATACAAATGCTGACCTGTACCTTGTCTTAACGATCTGATCGGATTTGTTTGCCACGGCAAATCGGTCTGCACTCATGAATTCGAACAGCTCCATGCCGAGGAACCTTTCTCCGTCCAGCAGGTATTCGCCGTCCAGTTTCATGCTGTTCCATGCAAGCGGGAACCTGAATACCGGTATGAAATCCGCGCTCGTAAGCCGCAGTTTCCTTTCGCCGTTCAGCAGGTACTTTCCGTCGAGAACCCAGTCCCACCATGGGAACGCCCACCTGTACGTGTTCCTGTGTACAGTCCTGGGCAGGATCTTCATGAAAAGCCTGTGCTTCAGTTTTGCGATGCCGAAAGTATCCTGCGCAGCCATGTGCATGTACCATGCCATCCAGAATGACGGCGGGTATTTCCATCCGAGGAACTTCTCTCCGTCGAGCTTGTACATGCCGTTCAGCAGGAAATCCCACCACGGCGCGCTGAACCGGAACCGAACCCTCGGAACCACCTCATTCTCATGCAGGATGGTCATAAGCGACACTGCCAGTTCAAATCGCGTGTGTGACTGCTTCACCTTCCGGATCTTATCTATGACAGTGCTCAGGTTCAGCAGCTCCTCGCCTTCGATCATGACCCTGAACCGGTTCGGGTGCGTGGGGACGAAGCCGTCCTCATTTGTCTCGTTGATCTCGTACACATGGGCGTCGTATCCGGTAATGTCCTTGATGATCTCTTCCATATGCCACGGGCTCATCGGGATCTTCTCATCGCGCTTTGCACGGATCCTTCTCCTCCGGGCCTCGTAGTCAGTGTCGTATGGCCGCATCGGCAGCCCGAACATTTCCTCATGCCAGATCAGTCCCCACGTAGCAGTATCCACGAAGAACTGGTCGGCCAGCGTGTCCACGATGTCCTTGCTGACATCCATCTGCTGGCCCATGACCTCGAATATCCACTTACCGACATAAGACCGGTAGTAAATATTCTCCGGGATGTACGACATCATTTTCTTTGCGGAAGGGCTGACAGGGAAATGCTCTAAGTCAAATTCTTTCGCCATATCATGCCCTTTCTGTAAATGTCATTTCCCCTGTATCTGCGTATTCCGACGAGGCGAGCCGTATGTTGGAATGGCTGCCGTTCATCAGGAAGTCGTCGAAGTCCTTGACTCCAACTATCTGCTTCAGCAGGGGCCGTATGTTGTTGTACCTCAGCACCCCTTGTGCTTTGGCAGCCGAATACACTACGGGGAGCAATGCTGCGAACGCTTCCAGCACTTCATCTATAGTCGCGTCTTCCAGAATGATCCCGCTGCATGTGTAGTTGACGACCACAATCTCAGCAGGGGCCACAATCAGCTTGCAGCTGCCAGTAGGCAGCAGCCTCTTCATCCGGTCATCCGGTGATACGATATGGTTATACACTTCATTGATAAGCCTCTCGCTCGCCGGTTTCCCGTAGACATCGACAAGCACCAGCTTGACAATACCGGGATCCAGTTCTTCTGTTACGACGATGCACTCCCCGACACCGCTTACCTCCCTTGCCCATCTGACAAAGTCGGCGTCATTCGCAATGTAGGAGCTGTCAATGTTCCGCAGGGCTTCAAGGATCCTCTCACGGAACGTTTCATCGTCTTCTTCGTCATACCCGCCAGTAGCTTTCTCTGGGTTCGTTACATCCGTAAGGCCACTGACAGGGTCAGGCATAACCGTAATCGTCCATGCGGCTACATTGGATTCAATGCCTTCCTCCACTGCCGTTGCCGGGACATCTGCCTCGCCTTCCTCGTCAAGGACAACATCAACGTCAGATGTGAACTCTATGGATGAAACGCCGTTCAGTGACTCTGTGGCAAACAGCGTGCCTGCCGGTATGACTGTCCCTTCGAAGCCTTCGAGGTGCAGGATTACCTTCGCAAATGTCGCAGGCCTCCTCCACACCCTTGCGAGCTTCCCGATCATGTCAAGGTATATGCCGCTGCTCCAATCAGGGAAGGCAAGCTTGATCGTCTCTGGCAGGTAATACTGCAGCATTTCCGAAATGACCAGGGCTGTCGGCCTTGTGAAGTCCCACAGGAATCCGCCTTCTGTCCTGTCTATCTCAACAGGCAGCTTTTCAAGCATCCTCCCATGGATCAGGTCTGTATCGCCGTCCTGTAGGAAATCAGGTGTCACAAATTCTTCAGCCATATCACACCACCTCCCTTATGACAGCTGTCAATGCTTCCTCTTCCCACGGATATCCTTTGATGACAAACGACACATAAAACTCGTCCCCCACAAATTCAAACTCGAAGTCACGGACATACTCTGTCGCCGGATGCACCATCAGGGCGTCTGTGATCGTCTGTTCAACCTCCGCCTTGAATGATTCCTGGTCATCGTTCCGGATCTCCTCAAATTCAGTGCCGATCTCCTGGCTGTAGGCCAGGTACGAATCGCGCTCCGTCTCAACCATCTTGAGGCACCATTGTATGTATGCCTCACGACCGTCGGCCTTGACCATCCGGTGGGCGCCGTCAAGTACAAAGTCTCCCAGTTCAAAGTCAAAATACACCGACGGCTGATATTTCTCCTCGTCCTCCTCTTCTTCGAGGATGTCGGGCATGTCGAATACAGGGAACAAGCTCTCTGCCATCTGCCTTACCTCCTTATCCCAAGACGTCTGACGACAGAATTATGTCGAGCACGCAGACGTCGTTCTGCACCCATCCGACTATGACCCTGTCCCCAGGTTTCAGCCATCTCATTTTCTCAGGCAGTTTTACCTTGTGCTTGTGGGTAGGCACACCGCCACCCTCAATGGGTTCTTTGGTCTCCGTGATCTCGCTGTCCGTTTCTCCCCATGTGAGCGACCTGCATACCATGTAATCGCCCTTTGCGATCGGGTGGGAGAATGTGTTCGTCGACAGGCTGTAGTCATTGTTTATGACCCCATAGTCGATTTTCAGTTCACTGTTCATGTCATCGCGGTATTGTTTGACATGGTCGTCTATTGCCTGGGCCAGCATATTGACCCCTGGGTTGCCGTCACCCTGTGCCATGCATAACCACCTCCATTCACGCTTTCTTTGATACATGCATTGTCATTTTCCCTGTCGCTGCATTGTGCTGGACGCTGTCCACGTAGTACATGCCTTTCAGGGATCCTGACTCCACATACACTTTGTCGCCTTTCCTGATCTGTGGTACATCCGGTGAGATGATCTTCCTTTTCCTCTCGGGAGATCCGTCTTCTTGGATTATTTCCCGGGCGGTCTGACGGGCATCGCTCTCGTCATCGCTCTTCGCATCATTGATGACGCGCTGCAGGATCCCGTATTCGGTCTTGCCATCAACGACCCCTACAACTCTCGGCCTGTCATCATCCTTTTCCGTAGCCACAATCTTTACCCTCGTGACCATGTGCTCTATAGAGATCTCGTACCGGCTTTCAATCGAGTTGGTCGAGTAGAACCGGAACACGTCTTTGTTGCTTCCGCGCCTCAGCACAGATACCTTTGCCCCTGATTCAGATGCCCTGATGACGGCTTTGCCGCCGCCCTTTTTCTTTGCTTCATCAAGGACATTAAACACGATATCCGCAATTTTCTTATTCTTTTCAACGATCTTTGAATGGCTTACGTTCGGCCCATCATATCTTTCGATTGGGACTCCCCACTTACCAAACAGGCTGCTTATGATCGAATGCGTTGACCTGCCTTTCTCAAAATAGACGGTATCCTGCGACCTCTGCATGTTATAAAGGCAGTCATACGCGACAATATCAAAAACCTCTGCGGATTTCGTACTGTCCATGACTGCCTTCTTGACGTACACGGTCGCTATGCTTTTTTTACCGGCTCCCCAGTTTGCCATGATCACCATGGGCTGTCCGATCTTGAGGATGCTCGACAGCTTCTTCTTTTCATACGTTGCGTTATACAGCTTAAACGATGCCCGGAGCGCCAGTTCCTTTTCGTTCTCCTCCCACCCAAGATCCTGAACGGCCTGTGTGAGGTTTAACTTCTCGGACTTATTGATGATGGCGTACACATAATACTGCACCTTGCCGGCCTGAATTTCCATGCATCCCTCCTTTAATTCGCAGGTATCGTGAGAGTGATCCCGGGGGCAAGCGTAAGGGCCGGCGCCCTGTTAAGGGCCTGTATGGGTATGTACCCGGTCTTCTGCCTGTACTTTACTTTCATGTAGCCGTCCTTTTCGGATCCTGACTTGACGACGACCGTCCCACCGACCAGTTTCAGGATCCAGCCGCCATTCGGAGAGTTCCACAGGTCTGCCCCGTCCGGTACGCTGATGACGAATTTGACGACATTCCTGTCAACCTTGTTTGCATTCAGCTCGACGATCTCAGTATACCTGGCTCCCTGGCCAAGCATCTGCTGGGCGATCTTCCAAAGCGTGTCGCCTTCCTTCGTTGTGTACGTCCTCGTCTTCGGCTTGTTTTTCGATGTAGACCCTTTCTGCCGTTTCGGCTCATCACGCTCTCCGGTGGATCTCCTCTTAGGCTTGTTCGTCGATATCGTGACGACCTGTGCCTTGATGAACGTCACCTTGTATTCAAAGTCCCCATGCCCTCCGGTAAACTCACCTTCAAACTTGGATACGTATGCGTCCATGACAATGCCGGTCCCGGTATTCACCGTTACCTTAGTTCCCTTGTCGCGCCATTGCCTGAACAGCTTGATATATTCTTTCGGTGCCCTCCAATCCTGGTGGCTCGTCAGGTACGGGTCTCCAACCCTGGCAATGCCCGGAAAAGTGCTTTTCCACGATATCTCCTCAAGTGCAGCACCCCTTGGGACTTTAACGTCTCCAAGGGATATAATGCCGAAGGTCATGAACTTGCCGTTACCGCCGAAATCTATTGACTCAGGAGGCATGCAGATTGTGACCTTCGGCCCACCATTCGGCTTGATCGTAATCTTCGCTTTCTGCGGACGGGGAACCCTGTAGCTGCTGTATCCTTTCGAGCCTTTTGCAACCCTTATCACACTTGCTTTTGCCATCACGCCCCCCTCGCCATCGGCATATTGCCGAGGACTTCTGCCAGTTTCTCGCCGATCTCGTATGCTGCGTCATCTGCAAGCTCGCGCATGTGGCTCTTCATTGCAGCAGCGATGTCATCGTCGTTCATGCCGCCGCCATCGATCTGGATCGTCGGGTTCATTGATACATTTACACTTACATCATTAGATGTGTTGTTATTCTGCTCTTTTGAGTTCTGTATAGGCTGAGGGAGCGCGTTTAGCATTCCTTGTGAGGAATTGTTAGGGTCCGTGCCTAAAGCTTCACTCAGGGCATTCTGTGCGGTTTCCTTATTCCTCTCAAACGGGCTTGATGCATACTCGCTTTCATCCCCGCCTACGAGACCTCCTTCGGCAAACTCGGGCATTTCATCAAACATGCCAAGGGCCTGACCGGCTGCACGCCACAGCTCGGCTCCTCTATTATGCCGTTTCGATCCGACCGGGATGATGAACTCAGGTCCGTCTTCACCGACCCACGACAGGAGCGGCCCGTTGATGAAACCGCCTTCAGCATTATTGGCTGCTCCGCCTCCGCCTCCCTGCGATGCATTGACGTTGATCGTTGCATTGACGGTAACCGGTGTGGAGAAAGCTGCCTGGGCAGCTGCTGCAAATTCCTGATAGACTGCATCCGCATTGTGGCTTCCGAGGTGAGCCGTAACATTGACCGATGCATCTGTGACCTCTATTGGTGTTGCAAACGGATCCCGGTATGCCTGTTCAGCCTCTGAGTAGATTTCCTCTGCGTTCGTGTCGTCGAGGGTAGCCTGTGTCGTGACAGACGCTTCGATAGGTTCTTCCTCTATTGCCTGCTGGATGCCTTCCCTGAACTGGGTTACGATCTCCTCGACATTTTCGCTACCACCTTCTTCACCGTCTCCTGATGGTTGGATGGAGATATCTACCGGTATCGGCTCGTTAAATTGTTGCTGGAGTTGATCCTGCAGCTGTCCATAAATGCCGGAAGATCCTCCTTCGCCGGATCCAGCGCTTTCTCCTTCTCCTTCTTCAACGCCAGTAAGATTCGGTGTGATCGAAATATCAACGGGTATCGGTGAATTGAACTGGCTTTGCAGCTGCGTCTGCAGCTGGTCGTAAATGCCAGATGCTTCACCTTCGCTTGCCTCTGTTCCTCCATCTCCACCCTCCGAGCCTGTCAGATTCGGCGCTATTGAGATATCAATCGGGATTGGAGCATTGAATTGTCCTTGAATCTGCGTCTGCAGCTGGTCGTAAATACCTGTTGCGTCAGTGTTGCCTTCCGCAGCCCCTTCGCCACCTGCTTCAGCATCGCCCAAGTTCGGATCGATCGAGATATTGATCGGGATCGGTGTGTTAAACTGCTCCTGCATTTGTTCCGCAACTTTGTCGTAGAAGCCTGACGTGTCAATTTCCCCAGGTTCTGGCTTTACTTCAACCTTCGGTTCTGCCGGTTCTGGGCTCTCTACTTCGCTGGCAGCTTCCTGGGCTGCAGTTTCAAGTTCTTCAGTGTTTACCTCATCGGCACCGACATTTACATTGCCATTGTATTCAATTTCTCCGGCATCACCTGCTTCTCCTTCAAGCGCTTGTTCAACGGTTTCTTCGACTTGTGATTTGTCAACTTCGTTGGCTTCCAGATCAATCTTATCAATCGGAACTGTCAGTTCGGTTCCATCAAGCTCAAGCTCATCGACCGTTGTGCCAAGCGCATTTGCGATTGTATCCGCAGCTGTCTGTCCGTCAATCTCGCTCTCTCCGAGATTGATTTTTATTCCTTCAGGGGTAATCTCCGTTACCTCGCTTCCGGTATCCTGTATGGCGTTGGCGAGTGCATCAGGGAGTTCGTCGAGGTTCTCGATCTCCGGCTTCACATTCATTTTGAAATCGAGATTTTCTACTTCTCCGTTTCGAAGACTCTTCTCCATTTCCTCGGTCATCATGACACCGCCTTCTTTCAGGATATCGGCCACGTTATCCCAGTTGATGTCTTCCTTGCCTAATTCTGAAAAAACGTTCTGCAGCATACCTGCGTAGTCAACATCAGAAGTCGTTTCTTTGAAAGCCCTTTCCAGTGCTTGTTGCGTCGGTTCAGTCAAACCTTCCCAGTTAACAGCCGGATCGTTCTTGAATTCATCAATCCCGCCGTTATATCCTTCGCGTATCTGGTTAGCCCAATACTGTGTCATCGCATCGGTATCGCCGGCCATCATACCAAGCTCAACGGCATTGTTGTATGCGGTCTTTATTGCTTCCGGTACAGGTCCTGTCGCACTATCAATGGCGTTTTGCAGCGCATCCACTGTAGGAAGCATTGTCTGGAACCTGTCAAGCAAAGCACCCTGCGTATCGCTCCCAATCGTTCTTCCAATGTCCTGGACAAGATTATTCATCATATCTATGCCGCCAGTACCGGACATGAAGTTTCCGTAAAGGTCGTTATAGTCAGGGCTTGTCGCAATTTCGCGTGCCTGGGTAATTTCAGAACCGTATGTTGTGTTAAGGGAATCGTATAGCGGATTCCATCCTTCAAGTAACGCTGTATTATGCAAGTCCTGGAACGCACCTTTCACAACATCCTGAATTTGTTCTATCTGTTTGGATCGTCCTGGGTCATTATATTTCAACGTCTCGAGCGTCGAATAATAGTCGCCGTAGGTGCTGAACATGGTGCTCTGAAATTCAGTGATTAACGATCCTGCTGCCTCTGCGTAATTCGCCCATGAGTCCGAGCTCAGTGCTGCAAGAGGCGATGTCGCCTGTAGCCACCCCATCTTACCCTTAAGTTCAGCCATCTGAGAACCGTTTGCCAGTTCCATCATTTTAGCCTGCAGGATCGATATCGCCGCAGACGTGTCCACCTGGCTTACTCCCTCGCTGAGAGCATTCTGGAGTATATTTGAAATCGCATCGCTTATCGACCTGACTTGGAGTCTGTCCTCGCTGAACCATCCCGATATCGTTTCAGTAATCTCGTTAGCGTCAGGAGTGTCTCCAAGGATCGCTTTGATAAAATCGTTCGTTCCTTTCTCGTCACTCCTCATTTTTTCAATCAATGTGGTCCTCAGACCATTCACTTCTGTTTCAAGAGACGATAATAGGGTATCATCTTTTTCGAGTTTTACGCTGGCCAGTTTCCATGTCAGATTATTGACTTTGTTAAACTCTGCCTCAGCCTGCGTCCTCAACAAGTCAGATTGATGGAACTGAACCTTCACATCCTGCAGTTCAGCCGTCACTTCCTTGATCGGAATGACCTTTCCTGCCAGATCGATAGCCTCCTGCATGCTCAGTTCCAAGTTGCCAAAATGATCTGCCAGGTTTGTCTGTACCTGTATCGCATTATAGCTATCTATCGCTGTGGATATACCCACAACGGCAGCCGCAACAAGGCCAGCTGCTCCAATAGCCGCCGCAGCCGGGCCGGGAAGTGCAGATAGTGCTCCTATCAAAGTTTGTATACCGCCTGCCGCTTTCAGTGCTCCGTCTGCTAACACTCCGGCAGCCAACCAGTCTGTCAGGCCAGCCTCTTCTCCTCCGGGCAATACCTTCATGGCTTTTGAGAACAATGTCCCGAGTCCATCTGCGATCATTGGAACGCCATCTGTATTCGCCCATTCCTTGAACGGATCTGCAATAATCTTGTCCCATGCAAGGTCGATTTTCCCGAACAGATCAGCGTCCTGGAATTCCTGAGAGTTAAAGAGTGTGTTGAGCCGCGTCGATAACGTTGCAGCAAGATCATCCACCTTATTCATAAGATCCTCGATGACTCTGGATGCATCCGGCATAAGAGATGTGATCGTATCGGCAAATGTACGCATGTACGGAGTCAGTCTCTCCCCGAGTGTATTCTCTACACCTTCAATCGCTGACTGCATAAGAGTGAATGAGCCTTGCAGATTATCCATCATTTCGCCAGCCATTCTCTTTGCAGCCCCGTCTGCATTGTTAATCGCATCGGTCAGCTTTTCAAAGTCGCCTTCAGAAGCATTGATAATCGCCAGCATGCCTGACATAGCCTCGGTTCCAAACATCTCGGAAACAACTGCCGCCTGTAAATCCTCATCCAATCCGCCAAGATTCGTCCTAAGGTCAGTCATCACCTCACCCAGGCTCTTCATTTTACCTTCGCCATCTGTCAGACTGATTCCATACTCATCCATAAGAGCAGCCTGCTTATCCGTCGGGGATGCAAGCGCAGTTATGGCTCGCCTCAGTGATGTACCAGCCATCGATGATTTGATACCTGCATTCGCCATCAAACCAAGGGCAACACCTACATCCTCAACGGAATAGCCCAGAGCGCCAGCAACCGGAGCAACATACTTGAATGATTCCCCCATCATAGAAACATTCGTATTGGCATTTGCAGCAGCCTGAGCCATAACGTCAGCAAAGTGCGTTGAATCGCTGGCTTTCATTCCAAACGCCGTCAAGGCATCTGTCACGATATCTGATGTGGTCGCAAGCCCTTCGCCAGATGCTGCAGCCAGGTCCATGATACCTTCAAGTCCGCTCATCATCTCTGCCGGTTTCCACCCGGCCATAGCCATATAAGTGAAGGCCTGAGCAGACTCGGCTGCGGTGAACTTTGTTGTCGCACCCATTTCCTTTGCCTTTGCAGTCAGAGATTCCATTTCTGCTCCTGTAGCCCCGCTGATCGCTTTTACCTGGCTCATGGATTCCTCAAATCCGGCAAAAGTCTTGATAGAATCATATATGCCAAATGAAGCACCCATAACAGCAGCCGCTCCTGCAAGAGGTGCCGCGGACATCCTTGCGACATTCTGAATTGCTCCGGTTGCGCTGTCCTGCGCATTGATCAATATGGTAACGACCTTCCCGTCGAGAGCGTTTGCCCTATCCTCGACCTCTCCTATAGGTCCTGAGGCTGCGTCATTTGCCTCAAGATCGATATTCGCTGAATCTCCATCCAGAGCGGACAGTCGATCCTGTGCTTCGCTTATCACTCCGGATGCTGAATCATCTGCTTTTATAGTTGTTGTCGCTGTATTGCCATCAAGAGCTGACAGCCTGTCACTCGTTTCACTTATCTCAGCGTTGGCTGGACTGTCTGCATCAATCTCAACGGTAGCAGTTTCTCCGTCCAGTTTCGCCAGTTCATCCCCTGCACTGCTGATCTCTTCGCTCGCCGTATTGTCTGCATCGATCTCCATATTGGCGGCATCTCCATCCAGCTCATGCAATTTATCGGCAGCAGAACTAAGGATTTCAGAAGCCGGATCGTCGGCGTCTACGCTGACCGTCACAGTGTTTCCGTTCAGTTTCTGGACTGAGTCCTCAGCATCTGCGAGTTTGCTGGATAACGTATCATCTGCCTCCAACCCGACCTTGCACTTCGTACCGCTCATCTTGTCGATCTGCTTCTGGAGTTTTTGAAGACTCCTGTCCAGGGCGTTAAGTCTGTTTTGTGCAGATGATACTCCACCGGCTGTATTGTCAGTGGCAGTAATGTTTATTTCAACCTTCAGCGTGTCGGCCACGATCCAATCACCTCCTTCCTGTTAGTCCTCGTTTTCTCGCCTCGATTCCTTTTCAACCTCAAGCTGTTTCATCATCGAAGCAAACATAAATGCCTGAGCCCCGGGAGGCTTTGCAAAGAAGTCATCCGGGGCTATATGGTGCCGCTGGAAAATAATATGCAACAGCGTTGCTTTCCCTCCGGCCTCAATCAGTTTTTTGATACCTCCTCCATACTGAGCTGGTATCCTGAGATCTCATCGAGCTTGTCGATGATCGCGTCCTTTTCGCCAGACTTCAGCACTACGTCGATCAGATCAATACCGTTGACGACATTGAGCCGATCCCAGGCAGCACGGTTGTTCCAGACCTTTTCCCTGTCATCATCTACCGTTGCATCATAGATGAGCTGCGACCTGTAAGCTGACGTATTTACGTGGTCGACCACGCGTGTGCCTACGGACTTGTTCCGCTTATAGACAGTGTTGTCTCGCCTTGCTTTCAGGTACTCTTCCTCAGACAGTGGACGGATACGGAACGTGAGCACGCAGTTCCCATTCCTGTATATCTCTACAGGTGTGATCTCATCTGCGTCAGTCTTGAACGATGCAGCGGCAAGCAGGCCGCCGAGGATGTCATCTTCGTACTTCCTGTATGTCTCTTTCTTCGCTTCCTCTGTCATCTCTCCATTTTCCATGATGTCCTTAGCCATATCTTTCCTCCAAATAAGACAATCGGGCGCATCCAGGCATAAGCCCTCGTGCGCCCGCAATTCCCTGCGACAGTTTCAGTGTTTATACAAGCAAGCGGCATCAGCCTTCCATCGAAAGCTTGCCCTGCTGCTGGATCTTCCCGTTTACGAACAGTGACCAATTACGCTTGATCGCGTCGCCTGTCGTCACGTTCTGGATGTCGATGTTCCCGGACGGGATGACGCGGCGGTATACCATGCGTTCTTCTGACTTGCCGGTCAGGGACTTTATAACGCCCTGGAATGTCCATTCCGGTATCACGCCGGTGTTTTGATATTCCATCAGCTCATTGATGAATTGGTTGTCTTCCACCACGATCTCCGTAAACGTCAGGGTCACGCCATAACCGAGGTTGACTTCAAACTGCTGGTTCGATCCAAGCGGCTGATATTTCTGGTTGTTAATGCTGAACTGCGCCTGGAATGTCTCCATGGTTGCGAGCAGTTTCCCTTTTCTGTTGAACAGGCCACCGTCCTTGCCGCTGCGGACGTGCCGGCTGTTTTTTGACGCTGCCTGATTAAGTATTTTCGTCGCCATATATCATTTGCCCCCTTTCTCATGTCTCCTCTTCTTCTTCAGGTGCAAATCTGTACCTGAATGTCAGATAGCCAGTCTCGAAGCTATCAACATCGTCAGTTGCAATGATGAACCATGCGCTGTCGCCCTGCGGCGGATTGCTCGGATCAACCGTGAACGTTCCACCGGGCAGCAGCTTCCCTTCTGCTACCATCGTATCCATAACCTGCTGGGCGGCAGCTATGATCGCCGCACGTCCATCCGGGTCATTGTTGATATCTCCGATCATTTCATCCAAGGTAGCTTCGATGCGGTATATCAGCTCAAACCTCGTCTTAGTCCTGCGAATCTTCTTCCAGCCCTGGTCCTTTTCTTTCGTGATACTATGGAGCGTATTGATCGCCTTTTCGCATCTGATTGTTCCAGTGGCGGATTTCGAAATGACGAAGCATCCGTTCCTGATCGCCTTGATGATCTGCGTATCAGTGAGCGGTTCGAGCAAGCTGACAGCTCTCTCAATCTGCTTGTGCGTTAGGGAATCATTCGAGTTAATCGCCGTGACCATACCGCATACGCGAGCAGCAACAAGATATCCCTCGATCTGGCTGCCGGATATTTCCTCGAATCCGTTCAGCACGTAGATGATCTTCTCATCATCATATGCAGAAGCGTGCAGCATACGGGTTTCAAGGCTGACAGACTTCGGTTCGGAGATGACTGCCATCGGGAAGTCGCCGCCCTGATAGATCCTGTCTACGAATGCCTGGACAAGGGCGTGGACATCTGTGGCATCTGTATCGACGCACAGCACATCGAACGTTTCTGAGTTTGCGATATCGAACGCATTCGAATATGCTGCATTCGTCACGACCGGGTCAACGCCTCCGGTAAGGACTGTCTGCGATACTTCAGCAAGCGTGCCGTTCCCGGCAGCATCCTTCCTGGCATTGATATAGGAGCTGTCAGCGAAAGCTTCAACAAACGCGTCCACCTCTCCGGTTCCGGCATCAATTTTCCTGGTCTCGAGGACAGCCGTATCGGAGTAAACTTTTACTTCCTTTACGCTCCTGTCGATCAGGGATGTCTTTATGCTGATCGAAAGCGGGTACGTCCCAGGATATTTGGACGAAACAGTCAGTACGTTTGCAGGTGTCTCTCCTGTATCTTTCAGGACTACAGAAGCGCATTCGCCTCCGGATCCGACCCTGACCGCGACAACAGTCTTTGCCCCTCCAAGAAACACCTCCTGTGCCGTTCCCATTCCCTGGCCGGTACCGAAATACTCTACCAGGTCGGCAGACGCATCAATGACGGAAGCTACGTTCAGCGGCCCCCATGTCCCGCGCCCGACTACTGCCGCAATTCCCTCCCGTGCACCCTGGATTTCAAATCCACCGGCATTCTCTATGCGGTGGTAGATCCCGGGACGGTCTTTCTTCTCGCCTTTAATAAAAAAGCCGCTCATCTTACTTTACCTCCTTGTCTGCAAATTTCATCACGATCTCTATTGCTTCCGCTTCTGTATACGACCCCTTGCCATCAATGGAAAGAGCAGTCGTTACGATGTCGGGTGACATGTTTTTCCCAAAGACAGAATCAGCAGCTGCTGCAAATTCGTCTACCGTGTATTTCGTGCCCCCGGCATAGCTTTTCTGTTCCGTATTCTCCGGAACACCTGTTGGCTTTTTTGTAGCCATTCTTATCCCTCCTTTATCCTCACGGCCCTCACGACTGAGCCGGAACCCTGATCGTAACGCGGCAGCGTATACTGACCCTGCAGCATGACCTGCCCCGTGATCAGGTAGTCAGCATTTTGCGTTGCCTGCACACCCATATATCGCAGCGGGGTCATATCCGTCATAACGGCTTCCCCACTCATCATCAGGAAGTTACTCAGCACCCTTACCCATTTCGATCTGGCATCAGCAGACGGTGCGATGATATGCAGCGCAATCTTACAGTTGATCCATGTAATCCCCATGGACACGTGGTCGGTCTGGTATGATTCCATCCTGCAGTACAGAACCGGGTTATCCTCTGTGGCGACCTGGTACTTATCAATCTTGTCAATCCCAACGACGAACATGTCAGGAAACTCTTCCTTCAATTCGATGGACAGGCTTTCGATCGGATCCGGGTACGTCATGAACTGATTCGGGAACTCAAGGACATCGAACTGAAGGCGATACCCGCCTATTCTTTTGTCGCCCCTCTCATCTATAGACCTCGATTCCAGTTCGAATGGGTCTGTCCTCTGCCATGCAAAGCAATAGGGAGGACCATCATCCGGCTGCATCAGGATATCCTTAAGGGACGTTCTGATCAGGGGTTCGATTTCTTCCGGTATGCTAGCCGACAGGTCGCAATAAAAATCAACAGTCAATACCCCTTGCCGTTTTCTCTCAGAGTCAGCTCTCAGTAATACAGTGTTCACAATACGAGGATACTGGCTCTTTTGATCCCATCCCGTCTGCCTATCTGCCGGTGCCGACTGAAGGAAAATAGCAGGCTGTCCGGCATATCTCGCCATTCTGCCTGCTATTTCCTCATTCTTTATAAACCATCCCCGAATCAACTCCTCAAGCGTCATCGGATCCCACCTCCTCGGCGATATATTCATTTACGGTTACCATGTCAGATGACCAACGAATCTTGTATGTTCCATCATCCACCTCAGAAGCATATAGCACTTGCCTGTTTGTCACGTTCGCTATTCCGGGATAATGCAGGAATACAATTTTTTGCCCGGAGACATAAATCACGATGCCATTTTTAGGCTCGCTCCAACTGGAGCGTTCTACGTGAATTAAGTCCCCTTTTGATATTAAGGACGTATCGAAAACGTCAATCTGTTTTGTTGTTATCAGTGCCATTCGATATACCTCATGAGTAAGGCTCGGAATAGATCGCTACGATGCCTGGCAATGCTGCCTGTCTGATCTTATCCACAAAAGGCCTTGCCTCCATCTTGCGGGTGCCATCCTCGTTAAATGTGCCATGTTCGAGATAAGACGCATACTCTACATCACTCTGTATCTCAACAGTGATGTTTGCAATGCCTCCACCTCCTGCACCTCCCAGAACCTGGCCGGTCCAGAATTTTCTCAGGTCTCCATTCCTTATGCCAGGAGGGTTGCCAGGGGCAGATGGGCTTGGGTTTGTCAAAGTCTGAATCTCTTTATTTCTCAATTCATTCAAGGCCCTCGGTGCACGGCTCACCATCTGCTGTCCGATTCTCTGCTTGATCTGCTCAACTGCGGCAGCTACAGAACCACTCATTCAAGATCATTCCTTTCTTCAACGTAATAAATCGTACAGATACCCAGGTTTCCAGCTTCATCAATACCTTTTACGAGGAATGTCCTGTCTCCAAGGTGGAGCCGATCATCCTCTTTTGCAACCCTTCTGCCATTCTGGACAATCGTGTGCGTGATCCTGTGGCCGATCTGGTCATACTGTGCAACCTCATTTGCAGCCGCCTGTGCCAGACAGCCCTTTAGTATAATATGGTCATCCGTGTTATAACCCACGACAGGCCTGCCATTGCTCAGCACAGCTGTCTGGCTTTGCTCAACAGTGAATTCTTTATACAGGTTTCCGGGCCTCAAATACATGAAGCTCTGCATTCCATCACCTCCGCATCCTCACTGCTCCGGATCAAATATCCCGGCCCTCAGCCTCTTCATGGGACATCATTCCGTTCCAGAAATAAGGCTGCGTAATATCGCCGGTCGCAGGGTTGTCTGCCAGCATTATGATGGATGACGGAGAAGCGGATCCGCTCGACAGTTCATTCTTCAGGTCGTCATACATCTTACGCCAGCGATCTGCCCGATCCCCAAGAGCCAAAGAAAGCGGCCCCATTTTAGTGTCCGGCTCATAGGAGAACCTGCGCATGATGCTTTCAAGGCACCTGAGTTTCAATTTCTTCCACTGCCTCGTTGTCATTACAGGATCACTTATGATGGCTGCATACTCTTCATCACATAGAGCAGCTGTATCAGGGCCGCCTTCCACCATGACATCGCCAAGTTCAAACCGCATCCGGTCCATTCCGTATTCGCCAGCCATTGCCGGATTGTAGTTATAGCTCTTTTTCATCCCGTGCCATCCTTACTGCTCTTTTCTTCCCTAATCACCGCAGCTTTTTCCTTCGCCGCTGTTTTTACCTTTGCACTGCCTGCACAAGCACCCACGATCTGCAATATGTCAGCATCTTCCATATTACCGATCTCAGATAAAGCCTCTGCCTGTGGCAACTGCATGAGCAGGAGCGCACTGAAGATGGCCTCTGTGCTCACAGAAATGACCTCTGTGCCGCTTTTCGTGACTATTGGGGCATTTATATGGATCTCGCCTTCCTGCGTTTCTGGGGCCACTACAGAGCCATCGTCTGGTATATAGGCAACGAGTCCTGACCGGATGACACTGGCGCTTTGCACCTCGTCATCTCCCAGGATCTCACCGATCTCACGTCTACATCCTGCGATGTTCAAAGGTTTCTTTACAACATATGCCATCCGGTTTCCTCCTTACGCTACACAGTCTTTGAGATAGATCGCCAAATCGTCGCAGGTCTTCCTCATATCAGTGGACATGAGACCTTCCACGAACTCAGAGTGCGTGCCGCCTTCGCCTTCGAAGGTGTCGGTTGCCATCCAGGCACCGTTTCCAAGCATATCCCATGTGAAGATATAGCCAGCGGACGGCTCTTCCACAGACGGATTCGCTGGTGCATAGGTAAGCAGGGCGTCTTTGGTATTGAATGTGAACCTCATATCGGCAGCCTGGCCAAGGTTCGCAGCGTTATAAGTGCTGTAAAGCACCTTTACGGTCTCAATGCCGAGCACCGTCGCAATCACCTGTTCATTGACGAGAGCCGGATTCGGAGTGGATCCAGAGCCGGTTACTCTTTCAAGGAACTGCGGATGATTCTTCATGCCCACATAGGCATCGTAACCAAGCGTCAGCCTATTCGGAAGGCGTCTTCCGGAAAGCAGGATGTCGCGCTTGTAATCATCGAACTGGCCGATGATATCCGCATTTGCGTCACCCCACTGAAGGAACTCGTTTGTTCCAGGGCTTGATGCCTTTCCTGTCTTGACATTATTCCAGACAGTGGGTTTAAAGAACTGATCCGCGAAGATCACGTCAAGGTGAAGCTTCTGCTGCTCAGCACACAGCCGGGCCTTTGCCCGTCTGGGATCAATTGTGGCCGGAGCGCCGGATCTCTGATAGTTCAGCGCTGCGATGTTGTCGACGCCAACGATAACCTGGTCGACCACACAATTGTAAGTATCCTCATCATGGCTAAACACAGCCGGGGCGACCTTGCCGAATTCCGGCTTACGGCCTACCTGATCTTTCGAAAGCTCCGCCTTATTGAAGATATAATACTGTCCCGTGGACTGCTGAACCGGACAGATCGGGAAGATGTCCGGGGCAACATAAAAAGATGGTTCCTGGAAGAAAGCCATTGCCACGTTACTGAGATACATATTCGGCTTCCATCCTTTCGCAATGGAAAGAGCGATGCCGCTTGCACTATTATGATTGTTTCTCATCTCTTATTCCCCCCTTCTCATGATCCGGCAACAGCGCCGGCATTGATGAGCTGCACTTTAACAAGGTCTCCAGCTGACCCTGCAGCTTCCAGGGCGCGGGCAACAACAGTGTTACCAGAGGACGCTGCCTTGGCCTTGCCTGCCGCATCGGTGGCAAGCAGTGCGCCTGCCGCGAAAGATGCGGATGCATACACAAGACCGATGTCCTTCACCTGTACATCGACACGTCCACCTGCCGGGACGACATCCTGATTGCTGATGATCGCAATGCCTACAACATCCCCACCGGCAGACGGAAGTTTTACGCCGTCGCTGTCCAGAGCGAGGAATATTCCCTTCGGTTCAGTCAGCTCTGCCTTGGCAAGGAAATCGACTGTTGCGGACGAATTGATTCCGCTGTACTCAAAAGTTGACATTTACTGTTCCTCCCTTCCTTACTGGTCGAACTCTTTCATGAGCTCGGGATCATTAAGCAGCACCTGATCAAGAGCCTGCGCATCTGTAAGCCCCGGATTAGACTTCTTCAGTTCTGCGACTGCAGCTCTGGCCTTCTGGACGGCTGCGGCATCACCAGCGTCAGAACCTTCACGGCTCTTGCCGATCTCACCGAACAGGCCGGATGCGTTCTGCGCTTCGATTGCTGCATCGTAAGCAAGGATAATGTCGTCATAAACACCGGCAATCTTTGCTTTCTTCAGGGTTTCGATGATCTCTTCCGGCTTTTTACCGAGAGCCTCGTACTTCTTAGCGACAGATTCCAGCTCCTTGGTGAGCATATCATCCTTCATCTTTCCGATTTCGTTCCTGAGATCGGCAATGATGCCTTTATAGATGTCTTCCTTGTCACTCGTCTGTTCCGGCTTGCTGCCCTTGGACTTCTCAACATCGTCATCGACAACATCGTCGTCTTCCGGATCCGGATCAACTGCACCCTTCGCCACGTCTTCGGGCTCATCGACCTCGACGGCGTACTTTTTGACCATGGCCTCGTATGCAGCCTTTTCTTCAGCTGTCATCTTGGACTTGTCAATCTTTCTCATTTCCTCAAGTTCTCCTTTCTGTTCCTTTGATTTTTCGATCATATTTTCCAGACGCTTCTGATCGCTCTCAAGCATCTGAAGTTCAGGTTCAGCGCCTTTCTTGATACCTGCCGTCTTTCCTGTTGTCCACTTCACGGCAAACCCGTTCACGGCTGTGGCAAACTGATCGACACTTTCAGCAAGTGCTGTCTGTTTTGCCGCAGCCTCCAGCGAAGTATCTGCCAGGATCGACTGGATTGAATTCCGAAGTGCATAGCATACATCCCATGTCTCATCCATGACCTCCTCTAAGGAGCTGGTATTCAACTGCTGAGTAAAAGATGTTGCCTCCTTCCTTACGGCTTCGCCTTTCATCCAGGCAATGAAGCGTTTGAACAATCCGACTTCTTCCTGATCGGGATCGTCGGTGTCTGCATCCTTCGCTTTGGCCAGAACAATATCGGCGCGCTGGTTCGCTCCATCGTCTACCGCATCGATCTTATAAAGATGCAGGTTTTTCAGTTTTGTCGCCAATGCCATTCTCCTTTCTACAGATTTTGCGCATCAAAAAAGACAGTTACTCACCATCCTCCTGATTCCCTCTGTCATCATCTCCGACCTCGACTCGTTCTGCCGTGCCTTCGATGCTGAACATCTTGTATGTGCCATTTTTAATTTTCTCCCATACATCATCATCCTGAATCTGAAAACCAACCCACCATCCAACAGGAAGTGTCCCTTCCGGGATCCCCATGGCCTTCATCTTCTCTTCGGTGAAGACGGCACTCTCAATCACCTTGGATACAACGTGCGTTGGGTTGTCATGCATCTCTCCTCCGTCTCCATACAGGAGCATATACTCATACGCTGCCTGTTCAAGATCCTCTGGGTCGATCATATCGCCCTGCCAGTCTTCGATCTGTTCACCGTCCTCATCGATCGCCACGCTGGCCCATCCGAAAATCTGGTGCTTTTCGTCATCGGATTTCTGGATCTCGTACCGGCCTTTGATAATTTGGCTCGGCGGCTCTTCACGGATATTGTGAATGTAGTCATTAAATGATTTCATTTTAGCCTCCTTTGAGTTCTCCAAAACATTGACAGTATAAGCTCAAAAACATATAATTAAGATGAGCTCATCAAAAAGGTTCCGCTCGTTCTCCACTAGGGGGGCGATCGGAACCTTTTTTCCTTCGCAGCACTCTAAGAATCTTATCTTCACGAATTACTGCAATGCTCTTAACGAATCCCATATTATATTGGCTAAATGCATTCTCAGCTTGTGTAATTACATGTTCCGTAACAGCATCCCCTGTTACATTGAAAATGAAATTATTCGCTTGTTTCTTCTTTTTGTGCGCCGCATTTCTTATGGCCTCTTTGTTGTCAGTAGTGATATCCTTCAGATCCCATTTAGATCTCGATGATCCTACTAAATAGTCTGGTGTATGCACATTTTTAAAGTCACCTTTGACTTCTGGAACAAGTGTCACGGGTTGTCTGGTTGCTCGACTCAGCAGTTTCCCAACATCTTTTTCATGTTCAGTATGTTCCTGCTTCACGTTTCTTCCATCGACCTTGTAGATTTTCCCGTCATCATCTCGGTACTCCTGTGCCTCCGATACATTCTCTATTCCTGTAGCATAGTTTTTTCGCCATTCATCAGTAATATCCTCATAATTCTCTGTATCTGCCTTTTCACCAGTTTCTTCATACATGATCACGCATTTGCATCTCGGATGAAGCGGAGGCCGAAGCGTAGCCAGCTCACGATGTACCCGTTTTCCAACTGTGACCTTGAACTGCTCATCCATTCCGACTTCAACGCCTTCCAGATCTTCGCAGGCTCCACAGACGTGCCCATCTTTAGCTGTAGCCCATACTTTCCTCATGACGGGAAGCAGTCCTATGCGCATTGCCTGCCTGACGTACTGATCATATCCCTCGTTGTAGGCCGTGGCCATCTCAGTCCGTGCAATTGTCTCCGCTCTGGTGCGTTGCTGCTTCGCTGCATATCTGCCGGCCGCTTCCCTGGCTTTCCTCTCCACTGCCTCGTTCGTCATCCTTGGGTGGTTTTCCCTCATCTGCTCTTTGACAGTGTTGTAGTACCTCTGGTTCGCAGCAGCCTGCTGCTCCGTCAGTCCGATCGTTGGCCGGATATATCTGGCCGTCTCGGATATGCTCCACTTATTCGCCTTTCCTTCGCCGATAATATAGCGAATCGCCTTCCTCTGTTCATCGAGACAGAAGGTAACAAGCTCGGCAGACCGTGTGGTTATCCATTCATTGACATAATAGTCAGTAGCATCAAATCCCTCACCGACACCGGCGAACAGCGGATTGTTTTTTACTGCAGTGTTCATGGCTTCCTGCCACATAGGTGTAATCTTCTGAGAAAGAAATCTTGAATAGTCCCCGAACCAATCATTGAAGATCTTCTTTGGGACATCCTCATCGGTGACAATCGACATCAGCTCACCGTAGGTGATTACAGCAGCCTGGTCTCTCCAGAGTCCGACTATCCATTTCATCGGTTCGCTGAAATTGCCTTCGATGTATTTGTCCAGATCATCGAGCACCTTCTGGGATGCCTCGCTTTTCTTCACACTCACACGGTCTCCACGCCGTGGGTCGATCATAATGACCAAGGCTTCACCTCCCCAGGCGTTTCTTTGCCTCTTCTACGACAGGATCTTCTTCCGACTGTTCATCCTCGTTCTCCTCCGGCTCCACACCTTGCCCTGTCGTTCTCTCAGGTGCTCTCCGCTGGGCTTCCCTGGCCGGGTCAGGCTGCCGAACATCCGGTATATCCGAACGCTCCGGAAGGTGCCCTATCTCGCGGACGTAATCTTCCAGATTCTCATCCGGGATCAGGATTCCAACGCCGCACATATCCTTGATGAACGTGGCCACCTTCGTGATGTCCTCATTGCCGACATCACCGTGTGTCATCTCCGGATAATCCGTAATTCCGTTGAAGTGGCTGCCGTTCAGATCAATCAGCGCCGGGATGGCCTGATTATTGAAGGTCTCGCAGATGATATCGAGGAATGTGCTGATCGCGACATTGAACATCTCTGTCTTATCTTCGCTCAATGCATAGGATCCTGTCCCTTCATGTCCGAGCATCAGGAAGTCAGCCATCACGGTCTGGGCAATGCTCACGTTGTAGCGTGAGATAATCGCGTTCGTATCAAACTGCCTTGTCCCGCCTGTACTCGTAAGTTCGAATTCATATCCATACGGAAGAACAAGCCCTTCGTACTCATTCCTTCGGATGTTCTTTATCATTGTCACGAGTGTGGCATATGTCTTTGTGGCCTCCGGATCATCAGCGTCCCAGATCGGGAATCCATCCGGAGTATGAATGACAGGAAGACCGGCCAGATCCCTCTCGATGCCGATTGCCTCAATCTCCTGTATCCGACGTTTGAAGTACCAGCTGCGATAAGCATTTCGTAATATGCTCCGCCCCTCTGGATTGTCTTTCGCCGATTCTGTTCGGAAGAGCATCGCCTTCTTAATCGGGATTGTGTAAAGCCCGTAATCAGGCGGTGGCTGCTGCGTCATGCCGATCAGGTTGTCATACTGGTCATACTCCCAACGGTACAGGGTGTCCTGAGATCGGATGGGGAGCTTCTGCCATCCGATCAGGCCATCAGAGTATTTGCTCGACAGGTTGCGGTTGCTCCGCTTGCCGTTCCTGCGTTTGTAAACGATCTCGTGATAGCTCCAGCCATAGGTAAGGAATGACAGTATCTCCGACAGTGTGTCGGTCCATGTGTTCTGCATATCGTACATGCAGCTCTCTATGAATTCTGCCGCCTCCTTATCCTTGGCCGAATCCCCACCGGGATTAACCGACCATATCACCTGTCTGCAGAGCGTCTTAATCGCAAAGAGCATGGCGCCGATAATGTCATCGTTATTTGTCATTTCTTTGTAAACCTTGACGCCCTTGATACCTCGGAGCTCCGGAAGAAATTCTTCCGAGAACACTCCGTCCCATCTCTGCTGACCTATGCGGCCAAGCTCAACTCTACGTGAACTCATTAAACTCTTTCCTCTCCCAGGACGCATGTCCCGTTAATGACCTCTCCAATAGCTATCCTGATGTAGGCTGTTGATTGCTTCTGTCCCAGGCGCAGTTCCTGTAACCTTCTTGATTTTCCCGAGATATAAAGAGAGGGCCAGAGCATCGCCTCTATCAGGCGAGTCCAGTCCCCTTTTCTTCATCTCCTGTTTCGGCTCGACCTCGATCTTGCCGTTACTGGCCATACGGTATTTTCTGGCCGACAGCTGTGCGACCGTTTCCTCGTCATCCTCAATAACGATTGTTCTCTGCTCCAGCTGGTCTCTCAGATTCGCCCACATGTCAGTGGTCAGGTTGTTATAATGCTCTGCTGATTTCTTGCCGGCAGCCGTGTCAGTCTCAATCTTCTCTGCAGCATTGATCGGGATAATGAACATTTTCCCGAGCCTCCGTTCTGCTTTGACCTCTCTCAACCGGTCCGTAACGCCACCGCCAAGGCCGGTATCGTCAATATTGATGTACACCCTGCCGTCATAATCCGGATATTCCTCCTTGACCTTAAGGAACTGATGTACGAGCTCACCGGCCGTAGCCATCAGATCCTGTCCACGCTTCTTGAAAACGAGCTTGCAGTGACCCCTGTAGTTCCGATAGATGATCGTCTCATCATCCCCGAATCTAGCCACGTCGCAGCCCAGCGTGACGAATGGCATCTCCATTTCCTCTGGCAGCTCATACACCCTGCTGCTGCACTGCTCGATCAAAGACAGCGCTATGAAGACATCATCTTCCTGATTAGGAAACTCGCCGCGGACACGGACTCGGACCACATTGCTGTCCCATCCATATTTCCTGATCAGCGAATCAATGCTCTCTTTGTTCGTCCTTTTGCTGTCCATGGACGATACTGTGTGGCACTTGTAAAGCGAACGGTCTCTGGTCTGTGAATCATAGAACGTGCCAGATGTCCGTGTCGGGTTGCCGCACAGGAGCAGCTTATTGTTGGGACCTGTCAGTGTGCCGAGTACGGCCTCCATGATCGGATCCGCGACACCTGATGCCTCATCGACGATGAACAGCATATTGTCCTCGTGAAAACCCTGCATATTTTCAGGCCGTGTGGCCGTTCTGGCCACGCCAAACCACCGCTTTTCAAATCCGACCATATAAATATGCGTCTTTGTCCATCTCAACATCTGAGACAGCAGAGGTGATCGAGACATCCACTTGTCGATCTCGGCCCAGAGGACATCATGCAGCTGCTGCTTTGTTGGAGCAGTGGCCACCACTCTCGTATAGCTAAAACAGGTAAAGAACCAGAGAAAGGCGACAGCCTCAAGTCCCGTCTTTCCAACACCTTGACCGGACTTAATAGACACACGCTTGTGATCCCGAAGATCCAGCAGGGCATCTCTCTGCCAGTCATCTGGCGTAAAGGAGAGCAATTCGTCAGCAAAACGGATCGGATCAGATCTCCATAAGGGGAGTCGTTGTCGGATAAACTTCGCAGCTGTTGCGTCATCCATTGGACCCGCCTCCTTCTATGTCCATCAACGCTTCGATCCACGCATGTACCGCAACGTTGCCGTTCTCTTCGGCGTCCAGTTTCTTTCTGTCCATGCGCAGCTGGTAAAGTGCCTTGATCGCTTCGGTCTTCTTGGATTGCACCGTCGTGAGCTGCTGCTGAATCCGAAGCACCTGGTCGATAGTCGATCTCGTCACCGTTGTCAGCTTATAGAATTCTCCTGGTAGCCGGTCTCCCTTGTCGATCTGTTTCTGAATGGCCGCCCTATACTGTTCTTCCTCTTCCTTGTTCTTGAAAGTTCTCTTTGACTCCTCCCGAACAGCCTGTTCGACAAACAGTCCCATTCCTCCTGCGGCGTTCTCATCCAGACCCATCAGCTTATTCATCGCCTTGATCATCCTGCGTTCGCTTACCGTGTACATATGGATCTGATAAATCAGCTGTGTTTCCTCGTCATCTTCCAATTCAAGCAGCATCTCGCGTTCTTCATCGGACAGCAGATCAAGGTTTGGCTGACGATATGCCCCATGTTTTACTGCGTTCTGATTCCCGAACGGGGCAGCGCCTCCGGGGCCACCTACAGCATTGACATTGTTTTTCTGCCCTCCGCGTTTCCGAACATTTCCGTCTGGCGTTCGCTTTGCGCTCGCTTTGGCTGTTCGCTTTGAACGTTCGCTTTTGTCTGGCTTTCCCTTCTTTGATTCGTCCCAGTGCTGTGTACTTTTCCATCGCCTGACGGTTGCTGCAGGAACACCGAGTCTGTCAGCGATGTCTGCAAGCTTCATGCCCTTGCGATAGAGCGTTTCAGCTTTCTCGCTGTCGGGACTCCTTTGTCTTGCCATCGCCGACATCCTCCCTGTTCGTTATAGTTTTGTGTGGCAAACGAGCCTGCCGTGCACTGCACCGCGCCCGCCCGCATGCCTTGCACATCTCTCTCAAAGCTTTGTGATGAACTGTGCTCGGCCATAGCCGGTCACATCTTTCGTCATCATGCGCAGGAAGTCCTCTTTGCTGAAGTCAGAGAGCCGGAAGACTTCTTCCGGCCTCATGCCCAGCTGCTTGCCGATCTCCTGCACTGTCTTGCCTTCAGAGATGAGCTGCTTTACGATCTGCTTCATGGGCTCCAAGAGGTGTTCGCCCCTGGCCCTGTTATGAGTCACCGTGCCGTACATATCTTCAGCCTTATCCTTGTGATCCACGATCACACAAGGCACCATGCCCCCGAGCATGCTAAGCAGTGGTTCCTTCCCGGATACGAGCCACCGGTGGAATCCATCGATGATCGTGTAGTCAGGACGTACAACTATCGGCAGTGTCCATCCATTCGTGAGGATGGACTGTGTGAGCAGTTCCAGATTCTGCTTCGATACCCTGTTTGGGTTGTAGTCATTCGCTTTCAGCTTATCATGTGCCACCCACTGCAGCGTGGACAGCGGTTTCTTCAAATCATTGTCCATTCCTCGCCTCCGTGAGCCCAGTCTTGATATACTTTGTGTAGATGTTCTGGTACAGCGCCCTCTGCGTCCGCAGTTTCGGATCCCCGGACATCAGGCCTTCATACATCTGCTTATAATCCTTGTTGTCGGCAAATAACGAAACCTTCATGAACAGCTTTCTATATCTTTCTGCAACCATCTTCTGATGATCCGTCTCGAAGTACCTCTCCGGGTGATTGAAAATGTCGATCAGCTCCTGCTTGTAGTCCCGCTCTTTCTGTTTTCCTTCCAGTTCCCTGCGGGTGCGGCTGTTTCGGCCGAACATTTCGCTGTCCCAGTACAGCGCCGCGAGGTAAGCATTCGGTTCGCGTTCGATGATCCGATCCATCAAGTCAGGGTAATACTCGTTCATCTTGACAAGTGACCTGGCCGTGTCTATGGAGAAGAACTGCGAAACGCGCAGCGCTCTCTTACTCATCCCTGACTGCCAGAGATACAGATATATGACCGGGATGTCGATCTTTTCCCGAAGCAGGTACAGCCACACATCGTTGTCTGTCCAGTCATAGATCGGAAAAACCTGATGCTTTTTCGACATTTTCGCCCCACTCGTGAACATCGCAGCCACATTCTGAAGGCGTTGTATTGATTCCGTCGTCCTGATCCCCGTCATGGTGATACCATCCCGGCACCGCCTTAGCAAAAACGCCTGGTAATTATCCACACGAGGACGAAGAAGCGGATGACTGAGAATGGCAAATGACGGAGGCTGCCGTACCCACACATCCTTCTTTGTGCTGTCCCAGCATATGAAGGATTCATCGTTGGTCAGCTGATTGAAGCAGTTATAATGACGCACCTCAAGACAGAGCCATTCGAAGTGCGCACCTACCATGAGGAATTTCTTCCGCCATATCCTGACGGTTTCATCTATGCAATCGAAAATCGCTTCCTCGTCTATAAAATGCACCCAGAGAAGCGACGGATCGATCTTCCCCTGCTGGATCAGCTTCAGCACGACATCGGCCATAACAAGGCTGTCCTTCCCTCCGCTGAACGACATATACACCGGCACGCCATTCCGGAATGTGTTCATGACGCGGATCCGGGCCGCCTCCACGACATCAATGGCAGCACTGCATCGTTTTATAGCCATATTGTTTCGCCACAGGACGGGCAGATGACGTAGCGTTTCGTCTCACCCTGTTCCCCGCCGGGAGGTGTCTGGTCTGGAGTGCTGCTGTCGCCTCCGGAAATGACCGTAGAAGTGTTTTTCGCCTCTTCCTGTTCTGACGGCTGTTCCTGTGCTTTTGCCTTCAATACGGCGATCTCAGCATCATCCATAGTTCCGTATTCAGCGATCTTCTGCGTAACCTCATCGGCATCCGATACCATCTGACGAAGGAGCTCCTCGTCAAGACCCGGTATGTCCAGGTCATCCTTCAAATCTTCAATGATCTCATTCAACACATCGAGGTTGTCGATACCCAGAGAGAAAATCTTATTGTCAGCGATCATCAGCTTTTTCTTCTGGTTCTCCGTCAGATCCAAGTACTGGAAGCAGTCGGCCTTCGTTTCGCCCATCTTAATGAGCGCATCGTAAAGGCCGTTGCCTGCCAGTATCATATTATCCTCGTCGATGACGATCGGGCGGATCTGTCCGAACATACGGACGCTCCGCTCGAATTCAGCGAGCTGCTGCTGCGTATGCACCCGCACATTTTTCTCCGGCTTCTTCAGGTCGGAGAGTTTCTTCTGCACAATCTTCATTCCCTTGTGCCTCCTTTCGAAAGTAGGAGGCGCTGCATCATGATCAGAACCGTCTGCAAACGGTCAGGGATGATCGGCTTTTTCAATCGAGAGCTCCGCTCGGCTCACGAGGATGCTTATAAAACCGGCTGAGAGCACCGTTAACAGGCTCCCTATGGTTTTATATGCCGAGATGTTCATTATGTTCCCGTAGGCGAATACAGGAAGCCCAGCACAAAGTGCAGTGATCACTCCTGCGGTCACCCCGGACCCGGTGAGCCTTACATTGAGCAAGGTCATCACCGTTGGCAGTAAAGTCGTGGCCCGGAGCGTACCGTAGAAGAGGAATAATTGTGTCACCGTCAGCCCCGGAATATTCGCAATAGCGATTCCGGCGACAGATAGCGCCAGCATAGACAGCCGTGCCGCTTTCTTGTCATTCTTCTTCATGCACAAATCATTCACCAGGGAGGAAAAAGCACACAGATTACTATCAACCGTCGACAATAAACCGGAAATCAGCATGAATAGGAACGGTGCCACAGTCCACTTTGGAAATATAGAGGTAATGAGCTCAAAGTTTACCGTGCTTGTGCTCGTCGGCACGAATCCTGAACCCGCTGCAATGAATCCAAGGATACCCATGGATATGGGAGCGATCGCGAAGAAGAAAGCGCCCAGGCCAAAAGCCTTTCCAATCTTCTTTTCATCCGTAGCGAAAGCTCTCTGCCAGAAGCACTGGTCCCCGAACGGGCCAGCGATCAGGCCGATTGCCGTCGGCAGGCCGAATCCAAGGAATACTTCAAGGCCTTTCTGGGAGAATACATGTCCATACTCACCAGAGAAACCACCAAGACCCTGCACCAGGTTCGAGATCCCGTCAGGTTTGGCCAGAGCCCACGGAATAAACAGGGCACAGGCTCCAAGCATCAGAATCATCTGCAGATCATCCGTAATAACAGATGCCTGTATACCGGAGATCTGCGAGTAAGAATATGCAATGGCTGCGAGGATTATCGTCATGGCCGGGAACGGGATCCCTGTCACCATGCTCATGATCTTACCGCCAGCGAGCAACTGCACACCGGTACTAAGGACGGACAGTGCCGAGAGCTGGACGAGATATACATTCCTCGCAGGTTTTGAATCGTATTTTTGATGTATGAAACCGGAGAGCGTTATGCCCGCCGGCATCTCTCTTCTGATTTTCTTTGCGAATGGAATAAAGAACAGCAGGCATAGGATATTGGGAACCGTGAACCAGAACAGTCCTGCAAAACCACTCGTATACGCCTTTTCTGCAGACGTAAAAAGAGCCGGTGCCCAGATCCATGTAGCAGCGATGCTCATAGCAGCGGCAACCGGCTTCAGTCCTCGGTTTCCAACATAGAAATTATCCGTATTATCGTACCTGTGTGAAAAAATCATCGTCGCACCAAGCATGATCGCTGTGTACGCGATGAGAAAAATGATACCAGTCATATGATTCCTCCTCTATGCATCGTGTTGGTCTACATGAGGAGCGCCCGGATTCCTGTCTGCTGTCCCCCTTTCCGGAATAGATTCCATGCAAAAGGCCACCCTCGTCTCCCAGAGAGTGGCCCGAACTTCAATAATCAGAATTTTATGGGTACCATTGTAACATATCTTTTCTCACGTGTCTTCCCAACCTTTTTCTCATGAGCATTTTTTATGTCCGGAAGCGGAAAACCCTTAAAAACTCAGCGAATGTTGAGCCCGTCGATGCCGAAAATGAGCGCTGCCAGCTTGGTTTTTCCAATAGAAAGATCCCTGTAGATGGTCTTCTCGGACACGAAGAAGCGTTCCGCGATCTCAGCCACCGTATATTCCTCATCACGAATATACCGATCCATGATTGCCTCATACCTTCTCATGTCCGTACCGTCCTGGGACTTAGCACAATACACCTGGTAGATGTCAAGCATCGTATCAATGTGCTTAATAATGATCGCCGTCCTCGCTTTGCTTCGCTTGATAGACTGTATTGCGATAGATTCGTCCGTCTCCTTGTTTAGCATCATGGCCAGGATTTCATCCGCCTCCAGATCATTCTCAAACTGCTGAATGTCATCGACGGCATTAGCCATGCTTTCTCGCAGCACCCTGTAATTCCGGAGCAGCAGGTCTGTATTATGCAGCTTTCGTCTGCCCGTGTTCCTAATTTCTGTCTCATACTTTGTGATGGCCGCCTTTGCTCCTATCCTCGCGGCCTTCTCAAACATCCTGTCTAAGTCTTCCTGCAATAGTACTACAAATCTCTTTTCCGTACTTTCGGTTACTGCTTCCAATTATCCGTACCTCCCCATTTTTCACTCTGAAATCAGAATTGCATATTCCACAATAGGGCAGACCATACCGAGAATCTTTGTCTCATCGGCTTCTCCTATGTCCAGATGAGACTTCAGCTTCCGCATAAAGGCTGACGATGCTTCACTAATGAAAGCATCCTTATCGAAGGCTACAGATCCCTCATCGCCTACCAGATCGAAGAGACTCATCTGCCCAGGTATCTCCTCGTAATCATCACTATCTGGCGTCATCTCTCCTTTCTGTCGATGCAGACAAACCGGTCCTATGCCGCGGATCCGGCTTGCCTCTGTACGGAGCTCTCTGCCGCATACCGCACATTTCATTCTTCTGAATTCCCTTTTCCTTTCACATCTTTACCGTGCACCACCCATGCATCTACCAGAGCGCACAGCTCTGTACCATAGTGCTCTTTGAACCAATCCCTGATGAATGATACCGGTATCGCCTCTTCCTGATTGTTCAGTTCACATTCATCAAATGCATCTTTGTTCATGCAATTCCCATCGTAGTAAAAATTGCAACACTCAAAGCCGCAAATTGGGAAAGCATTTATACTCATTCAATCACCTCTATTTTCGGAATTGGTTCTTTGCCCCATTGATATGCTTTATCCCATCGGTTCACACCTCTGGACGTTCGTATTGCATCCCAGATGGTTTCTGCAGTCAGCATGTCATCGGTCTTTTCTTCTGGAACACCCGCATGTCCAAAAGCTATATGAAACACTGAACGCATGACATATCGAATATCTTCACGCTTCAGGAGAAACAGATTGAATAGTTCTTTGTGTCTTGGATTGTCGGTGGATAAATCCATGCCAAGGCCTGCAATCTCTTCTGAAAAATCCCAGTCCTGTCCCATCATAAGCCTCATGTACATCTCAACGGCCTTATGCAGTACCCTCATATGTTCCTCTGTGAACTCAACAATATATTTTTTAGTATCATTCATTCTCTCCCCTCCTGATCCGGCTCCGCTCGCCGGTTCCATGCTTCGATTGCTTTCGACCTTTCATCTTTCTTCATTCTTCCTACCTCATTTCACAAGCAAATCTCTTCCGCACATAGGGCAGTACCTGATTTTTGCGCTTCCATGCCATCCATTTGCTTTTAAACTCAGTTCCCACCCGGTCATTCCAAATCGTATAAATGCGTGCCCATTCTTCTCAACTGGCTTTACATAACCATCAGAATCTTCATTACAGTATTCACACAACTTCAACATTGTACGGAATTTGTTTTCGTCTCTGCCGTGTCTGCATAATGCGTAATATTCACACGAGTCAGGCTGTGCGGATGGCATATTATGAACCATTTCTACAATATCATCTGACGTTTGATGATAAGGTTTCATGTGTTCAATCAAATCAAGCTCCGTCTGTCTGTTGATCGTGTCATCTTTTATAATCTTTTCCTGCATATTGCATACCCCATTTGTTTTAGCCGTGTCATGTCATCGAGCCAATACCAAGCAGACATTGTACTTCCGCTTGCGATCTCTGATGCCGCTTCTTCTGGTGTGAGTTCTTCGTATTGTGGCTGTGCGGATGGCAACTCATCAAATAAATCCAATGCTTGATCATAACTGATATACTTGTTGCCATTGGTATATGTAATAGCTTCGGTGTCGTAACAGGTTCTTAATACATCAATCGCCGCCTGCCTGTAAATCATATCACCGACATTTGTGCCGAAAGCATTCCGTTTTCTCAACTCATTCAGTTCTCTCAGCCATTCCGCGAACTGTCTGTGTTCGGCGGCACATTTTAGGCATCCTTTACCTGATCCATTCTCCAAACATCTGCAATCTTGACTACCATTGCACTCTTGAGACGGATATGGACACAGGCGAAAATCTTTCTCATTTTCTTTGGCTACTTCTTCACAATGATCAATCGCTTCTTCCAGTGTCATCACTCGCCCTCCATATATCTAAATCCATCTTTTTTTCTCTTTCTGCGGCTTAGTTTTCCATAGGCTGAGTTAAACTCTTCCTTGAATGTTTTGAGTTTTCTGTAGATGTCTTCTTCTGAATCGCAATAGCTTAATTGTTCTGACCATGTTACGAAATATCCACTCCAATCCTTCTCATTAAGGACATCGCCGTACATCACTCGCCCTCCGCTTCTTTCAATCCTTCGCGCAACCATCGTGCAGCGTTCTTGATGAGAAGATCAGGTGTAATTTCCTTGTATCGTTCTGGCGGCGCAGCCGGATCCATCTCTTCTGCATCTATGTATTCGTCAGCGAAAACATCGTATACTTTGCTCATCACTCGCCCTCCGTTCTATCGTAAAATGGACAGTTGTATCTCACAAGCTGTCCTAGCTTCGGCACATACTCGCATCCTTTTTTCACCTTGCATCTGTTACAATCGCCAGTTTCTACTATGTTCCGGTATGCCCTCAAAGCGTCCAGAATATAAGCAACATCAGAAATAGTATCATCAAGTCTGCTCATCCTTCTCACCCCTTCTTTGCAACTCCTTCTCGAACATTGTTATATACGGTTTACGAACAGGAACATTGTTTCTCTCAAGCATATTGATACAGTTTCTGATGTGCCCCGTCTCCATTTCATTAACGCATATCACATTTCCATCTTTTGTTCTCCAAATACCTTTGCTCGCCTCAATAGACGCTGTAATATATAATGATTCCCATCTCTTTTGTGATTGTTCTATTTCATAAGAATAATCAGCAATGTATTCACTGCCATAACTCATCCTTCTCCCTCCGCTTCAATCACTGTTGGTGCATGAAAAATCTCATTAACTACGCTCTTTTCTGCGTGATACAAAAATGATAAATCCTTTATTCCCATAGATTTTCTGATCATTTCGAGAACGATAGCCTCATCAATCAGCCGTCCATGCGGTTCTGGCACTTCGACAAGAGGACACCACTC
>Ga0310690_10001733_pt1 | contig 37787 bp, 29 predicted proteins | sample AusTroGonzalo_MG_2_FD_207661 | JGI IMG/M metagenome (GOLD analysis project Ga0310690, IMG submission 207661) | Bovine rumen microbial communities from tropical cattle in Woodstock, Queensland, Australia - Gonzalo_04 (v2) (version 2) | ecosystem: Host-associated > Mammals > Digestive system >...
CTTCATAGACATCCTTGCGCCCGTTCTTGTTGAAGTCTATCCAGCCGTCGTGGTAGATCGACGTAGTTGCCAGCAAAAGCCCGACGCCTGTGCAGAAAACGCCCGTCACGCCTCACTTCGCCATTTCGGCGGAAAGAGCCCCGTCCGCCAGGTTCTTCACTACGACTTCGGAGGCGTCATCGCGAAACTCATGCTTCCACACGCCGTCCTTGACAACTCCGTAGAACGGCTTCTTGCCAAACCCTTTCACTTCGATCGGAATCATAACCCCGGCGTCTGGCGACGTGACCGTCACGTTCCTGCCCTCGACCTTCACCGACAACGCGGCGAGCGGCTTCGCCGTCACCATCAGCAGGCGACCGTCGTTCGTCGCATACGAAACTGGAATCACCGTCTTGCCGTCCTTGACCTCAAACGGAACCGCCGCGTGGCGGACAAGGTCGTAGACCGCGCCTGCGGGACGGGCGAGAGCTACGTGTCCGTCGTTGGGCAGGCCCTTCTCCATCACGCGCTTCCACTGCCCGACATAGTCGCCGTAGCCGCGCTTGTCGTTGATCGCAAACACGTAGTCTGCATCCTTGTAGGAACGGACATGCGCGAAGATGTGCCCGTCGTCGGTGTCGGCGTAGAGCGGCACCCACCGGCCGACGATCTCCTTCAGCTTCGCCGCGGCCCTCATGACCGCGGCGTCGCGGACGTCGGCATCGCGCGTCTTCTTGCCGTTGCCGTCGTCGTAGTCGTCCTTGGTCGCGATCTTGTCGCTCCCGGGATCCGGCAGCACGGCGTCAATCGTGAGCGCGGGACAGAGATTCGTGCTGGCGACGATCTTGCCGCCGTGCGCCTGAAACGCCGCAAGCTTCCCGTAGGCACTCTCCGTCAGCACGTCGCAGTCCGGCGCAAGGATGACTTTGACGCTTTCGGGGACGCCCGTCTTCTCGACCTCCTCCTCTGTCATCACATACGGCATCAGGTTCGCCGCCGTCGCGAGCGTTGCGACCTCGTACGCGAGACCTTCACAGTCCCACGTGACGCGGTGCCCGAGAATCTGCGACGCGTAGCTCTCCAGGATCGCCACCCGCCCTTCGCGCTCCGGGACGGCGCGCACGAGCGGCCCAAGCGGGATCGCGACCTCATGAAAGAACTTGCCGGCGCGCTCGATCGTCTCCGGATTGGAACACTGGTTGGACGCCCCCTTGCGGTATCCCTTCGGCATCGGCTGATACTTGCCGATATCGATCAAGGCCTTCAGTCCCCAAAGCGAAACGCCGTCGACCCGGCGGCAGATGGACGCCCAATACGTTTCCTCGATCATGTCCGGCGGCGTGGTCGGATAAGCCGTGTTCGGCGTTTCCTCGAGCCATTTCGGCGGATTGGCCACCTTCTCGCCTATAGGCGCAATCCTCGACCGGTAGCAGGCCCCCTGCACCGCGGCGACAATCATCGCATCCGTCCCGCGCGTCCGCGACTGGAGAAGTGCCGCTGTCGATGCGAGGCGATACGGTTCGGGATTGACATACGCCCAGCTTCGCATCATCTCCATGTGGCCGCACGCGCCGAACAGCGCAGGAGTCCGCAGGGCGGGCGCAAACGCACCGGGCACCTTGCGCCCGATCCCCTTGGAATAGGCGGCACACATGGCATCGTTGAACCCGGCCCAGCCGAAGCCTTCCTTCCACGCCCAGCGGTGAAAAGCGAGAATCGGATAGTCGTCCGGCACGACGCGGTTCGCGGGAAAGTTCTTGACCCACTTCCACGCCTTCGGTTGGCGAAGAACCGTATTGTCCTTGGCGTATGCGTTCAGCTCCTTCGGGAACCCCTTCCCCGAATAGGCTCGCCAGGCGTTTGTCGTCTCCGGCGTGAACGTGAGCGTCCACTTGTCGAGGACCTCGTTCGATGGCCCGACCAGGACGATGGAGGAGCTCGGGAAAGTCCGGCCGAACCATTCGGCCCATTTCGCATAGGCGGCAATGGCCTCCGGGTTTCGGGTGTCGAACATGTGGAGATTGCCCTTCTTGTCCAGCTTCTTCGTTCCATCCGGATTGTAGCGCGGATATCTCTCCCAAAGCAAATTCTCGTTCGACTTCCAGTTGCCCATGATCCGCACAGCCGCCGAAACGCCGTCACGCTCGCACAGCTCGAAGAAGGCCTTTGTGTTCGAAAAATTCTCCGGCACGCCCTCGAGAGGCGCACCTTTCTCGAAATCCCACAGGTTGTCATGCTTCAAACCGTATGTGTTGAAGCCGATCTCCAACATCTTCGCGTGGATTTTCGGGAAATGTTCGCCAAGACTGCAATTGTACCCTCCGAAACTCCCGAACATGATGTACATCCCATCCCGATTGTCCACCGGTCCGTACTTCTGCCCCGCCGAGACGGAGAGAACCGCACTCGCCGCCAGGCAAAGCGGCAACATCCTGATTGATTTCATATAAGACCCCTTTTCCCGTTCAAGCAATGAACAGTCATTTCGCGTTGAAGGACATCTCCTTCGGCTTCTTCGCGGCACTGGCCCTGAAGAGAACCCTGCAGGTTTTCTTCTCCCAGTCTTCCCATGCACTGGTGCCGTAAAGCCCGCCCTTGTGCCCGCCGGTATGCGTTTTGTTGAAGTGAATGTCGAACGAGGCGTCCACCTTGTCTCCCGGCGGAGTCTGCCGTGTGGCGAGATACTTGTCGAACGTCTCTTCCTTCAAGATCCTCTTGCCGTTGAGCCCAACGCCCTTCAAAGCCAGCATCTGCTCGAACTTCAGATAGTCACCCGCCGTCGAAAAGAGTCCGCCGGCCAGCATCGGCGTACGCGCACGGTTGTCCAGCGGCTCGGAAAAGCGCTTGAAGCCGACCCGCTCCGGGGTGCCGCCGCCCTTCGGATAGCTGTAGACGACCGCGGCGCGCGCCATCTGTTCGGCCGAGGGGTAGAACGTGGTGTCGTTCATGCCCAGCGGATCGAACACGCGCTCCTGCATGAGGACATCGACCTTCTTGCCGGTGATCTTCTCAAGAATCGCACCCATCACGGAGAAGCCGAGGCCATTATAGCAGTACCCCTCCCCCGGCTCGGAGCTGACGCCCTTCTCGACGGCGAACTTGACCTGGTCCTCAAGCGAGACCATGTCCGGCTTTTTCGTGTCCGTGCGCGCAGAATACCAGAGTCCCGAAAGATGTGAGATCAGGTGGCGGAGGAGAATCGGATGCTCGGGCTTGTCCCCCTTCTTCTTCGGGCCTTTGTACTTGCCGTTGAACTTGATGTCCGCGAACTCCGGGAAATACTTCGAGACCGGATCGTCGAGATTGATTTTCCCTTCCTCGACGAACGTCAGCACCAGCACGGATGTAATCGGCTTTGTGTTCGAGCAGATCGCGAAAACAGTGTTCGTCGCCATCGGACGACCCGCCTCGCGGTCGGCGAGGCCCTTGACCTCCCACTTCTCGCCCGTCTTCAGCGACCACTCGACCTTGACAAACCCCCGCGTGTTGTCATCCGCCGCAAGTGCGCCAACCGCCAACATCATGGTCATGCCAACCAGAGTTCTGCAGAGCAGAGACCCGCACACCGGCGTTGCTATTTCTGTCGTCAAGATCGTGTTCCTTTCTTGGATTTTAAGTGTGTCATATTATAGCATAATTCAGCCCCGCCATAAATGCTTTCACTCAAATAAGGCAATCCAATAGACCGTCTTCCGACGCAGGACGAGATTCACGACGCGCGAATGGCGCAAACGTCAAAGCTCGAGGCAAGCATCGCGTTAGAGAATTATCAGGTCAGACGAGGCGTCTGGCCAGGGCGGCCTTTACTTCGCGCAGGACGCGAGGCGCGGTGCCAAAAAACTTGGGGACAGACCCCGCCGCTGTGGGGAGGCACCCCGCCGTCGCTTCATTTTTCGCGCGTTATCTCGCGTTTTCTGCAACTTATCCGATTTCACGCCGCATTGCGATGGCGCAAGCCAGATTGCGAGACAGGGGACGCACGAGAGACTCTTCTCAGTGACTGGCCGCCCTGTTTTTGCGGTAGATTGCCGATGCCTGGCGAATGATTTCAAGAAGCATCGACTGGTCTCGCCCCTTCGCATATGGGAGGCCGCGCGACGCCCAGTATATCGCGGAAAGCTGCGGATCGGTCCAGTCGTCGAACCCCGTCGCCTTCTCGATCTGGAGCATGTGGGGGACGTCCATGCCAAGAGAGCCCCAGTCGCCGCTCTCCTTGACCGCCTTCACCTCCTCCGCCCAGAGCCGCCTGTAGACAGGGGCGGCGGCGTCAATGTCCGCGCCGAGCTTTATCTCGAACATCCACGCAAGCTCGCGGTGAAGCTCCGGCGAATGAGGATTGAGGGCGAGCCCCCTGTCGCGCAGAAGCGAAATCCCCGCCTTCACCCAGCGCCAGCGGTCCTCCGACGTCTGCATCATCACGGACACGTTGTAGGCGAGGTTCCACGCGGCGTAGCTCCAAACCTCAGGCGTATGCGGATCCATCGCGGCAAGCGCCGACGCAAGCTGGGCGAGCTCCACGTAGCGCCCTTCGTCCTGAAGCCTGTCGGCCCTGAACCATATGACCTCCGCGACGATGGACCTCAAGCCGCCAAAAGTCGCAAGGAGTCCCGTGCCTGGGGCGGAGGCATCTCCGGCGGCCTTGAGCGCCGCCTGCGCACAGAAGAACACAGCGAGCAGCAGCGCCGCCGCAACGAGGTATGCTTTCCTTTTCATGACACGCATCCCAGAAGATCCTTGAGCGCGGCAATCTGCTTTGGCGTCCCTATCGCCGAAAGAGTGTCGCCTGCGCGAAACTCCCACTCAGGGCCTATGTTGCCGAACGACGCGCCGCCCCTCTCCACCGACACGACCGACGCCCCCGTCTTTGCACGTATGTTGAGAGTGACTACGCTCAAGCCGATGGCCGGGGAGTTCACGCCTATCGTGAAGCGGCGCAACGACCCCTCTGGCAGCGTTATCGTCATCATCTTGGCCATGCCCTCCCTGCGCTCCTCGGCGGTCAACGCCTCTTCAAGGCGCGTCGTCGCCCGTCTGCCCGCCTTCACGAAAAGGCGCCAGCCTGCTATGCCGACAATCACGATTACGGCGGACGACACTCCCGGCGCCCATCCGTTCCTCGGGGCGATTGCGATGCTGACCATGGTCCACTCTATGAAGAAAAGGGTAACGACGACGCCAGTCGTGAAGAAGCGCACTATCTGGCGCATATGCGGCCTCCAGCCCGCATCGCCGTCGCCCGCCAGCAGTACGGACACCGCGCCACCAAGGGAACGGGCTGAGGAAAGCACGAGAGGCAGGAGCGACACGCAAAAGACATTCGCCGCGAAGAAGAAGAACACTTCGTCGTTTTTCTCCAAGAAACCGGAAAACTTGGAGAAGTCGATCTGGTGAAGCATCGAAAAGACGACCGACACGGAAAGCATCAAAACCGCATACACTCCAAGATGCATCGCCGCCGACCTGAACTCGGCAAAGCTCTTAGACCCCTTCGACGACCGTATCTTGCAGAGCCATGCACCGTAAGAGGCGAGATACGACTTGAACTTCTCCGGCATCGCGCGCTCGACTGCGTCGCCGACGCCGTCCGACATGCGTACAAGCCAAGGGTTCGCGAGCGTGGTGAGAAGCGACGAGCCGACTGCTATCGTGAACATCCGCCCGTCGTCGCCGCCCGGCATCCCGGCATACATTATTGCGACCATAAAGGAAAACTCGCCTGTCTGCGCAAGGGCAAGGGCGCTTTGGACGGAAGTCTTCACGGCAACTCCCGAGGCAAGCGAGGCGACAAAGACGTTGAACGACTTGCCGACCACTATTATCGCGGACACAAGCAGTATTTCCGGCATGCTCCTCCATATCGCGACGGGATCCGCCAAGAGGCCAATCGACACGAAGAATACTGCAGAGAACATCGCCTTCAAGGGGTTCGTGAGCCGAGCGAGACGTTCCCTTACGTCGCTCGACCCGCCTATGACTCCGACGAGAAACGCCCCAAGCGCGAGAGAGTAGTCGAACTTGTAGGCAAAGTATGAAACGAAGAAGCAGCAACCGAGTAGCGTCAGGATCAGCGCCTCGTCGTCGTGCTTGCAGGCCACAGAGGCGAGGAAGCGCGGAACGAGTATGAAGCCGAACACGAGAACCGTGAGGAAAAATACGCCAAGCCAGAAGAGGGAAAACGCAAATGCCCCCACCGATACCGCGCCGTTGGCGACAAAACCGGTGGCAACGGCTATCGCGCCGACGCAGATGACGTCTTCGCACACCGAAGTCCCAAGGACCTGCCTTGCGAAAGGGCGCGCGCTCCAGCCCATCTCGTCTATCACCTTCGCGAGCAAGGTCGTCGCCGAGTCGCATATCGCGACTCCGAGGAACACAGACTGCGCCGGAGACCACCCGAACACCCTCGTCCCGACGGTGTAGCCAAGCCATATCATGACGGCAGTGTCGATGACGGCGGCAGGAACCGCGACAAACCGGATCTTCTTCATTTCGCGCGGCGAAAATGAAAGACCCATGCCGAACATCAGGAAAACTATCCCGAGCTGGCCGATCGTGCGCGTGGAGCCTATGTCGGCAAGGAGGCTCCCTCCCCACGTGTGCTCGCCCACGACGATGCCGACGAGGATGTAGCCTATGACCTTCGGCCAGCCGAACCGCGAAAAGAGAGCCGCCACAAGGCCTGCGACGGCCATGAGCATCGCGAGATCCTGGAAGAAGGCCCCTTCGCTCATCCCATGGCAGCGAATATGGCCTTCTTCAGGCCGTCGTAGTCGTCATATGCGGGTATGTCGGGGTTTGCGGCGATTATCGAGGGGGTGGAACGGAAGAGGAACCCCGCCTTCGAAGCCTTTATCATCCCAAGGTCGTTGTTGCTGTCGCCTGCGCAGATCGTCTCGAATCCGCATGCCTGCAGGGCCTTCACCGTCGTCAGCTTTGTCTGCGGGCAGCGCAGGCGGTAGCCGACTACCCTTCCCCTGTCGTCGCTTTCAAGCGAGTTGCAGAAAAGGGTCGGCCAGCCAAGCTTGCGCATGAGCGGCTTTCCGAACTGCTCGAAGGTGTCGGAGAGGATGAGCACCTGCGTGCGTTCGCGCAGGGCCTCAAGAAAGTCGAGCGCCCCCTCGTAAGGCTCTATCGACGAGGCCGCCTCCATTATCTCGTTGACGCCGAAGCCGTGGCGGTCCAGGAGGTCGATGCGGTAGTTCATGAGCTTGTCGTAGTCGGGCTCGTCGCGCGTCGTGCGGCAGAACTCCGGCACCCCCGTCCTATTTGCGAACTCGATCCATATCTCCGGCACGAGCACGCCTTCCAGATCCAGACAGACTATATGCATTGCGTTAGCTTATTTGTTGTTAAGACTTAAGACGATTCCGGCTACGCCGGAGACTTGAAGGAATCCTTCAGGGCGCACGTCCTGTTGAAGACGAGCCCTCCGTCGCAGACGAAATACCCCGTGCGCTCGAACTGGAAGCGCTCTCCGGCGGCAACGTCGGCAAGCGTCGGCTCGACAAACCCTGTTGCAACCTTGAGGGAGTCGGGGTTGAGGTACTTGAGAAATCCGTCGCTTCCGTCCTTGAGCGGGTCCTTCTCGGTGAAGAGGCGATCGTAGAGACGGAACTGCGCCTCAAGGCCAGTCGCGCAATCGACCCAGTGTATGGTGCCCTTCACCTTGCGGCCGTCGGGGGCGTTCCCGCCCCAGGAGCCTTCGTCCCATGTGCCGTGTATCTCGCTCACGCGCCCGTCGGCGTCCTTCGTGAAGCCTGTGCACATGAATATGCACGCGCCGCGGAGCCGCACTTCGCGACCGGGCGACATGCGGAAGAACTTCTTCTCCGGCTCCTCCATGAAGTCGGAGCGGTCGATCCAGATCTCGCGGCCGAACGGAATCTTCCTCGAACCGGCCGACTCGTCCATCGGGTTGTTGGGAAGCTCCACGAGGCGCTGCTCTCCGCCCTGCGGCCAGTTGTCGATCACGACCTTCACGGGATCGAGAACAGCCATGCGGCGGAGCGCAGTCCTGTTGAGCTCTTCGCGGACGCACCATTCGAGAAGCGCGGGGTCGCTTTCGGACTCCACCTTGGAAACGCCAATCCTGTCGCAGAACTCCCGTATCGCCCCGGGGGTGTAGCCGCGCCTCCGCATCCCGCAGACTGTCGGCATGCGAGGGTCGTCCCACCCGTCGACAACCTTCTCTTCGACCATCTGGAGGAGAAGCCGCTTTGACATGACGGTGTGCGTGAGGTTGAGCCTTGCGAACTCGCGCTGCTGCGGGCGTATCTTCACGCCGTTGCGAACGCGAAGGAGCCCCTGCTCGTCCATCCTGTCGACGACCCAGTCATAGAGGGGCCTGTGGACTTCGAATTCGAGAGTGCACATGGAGTGCGTGACGCCCTCGAGGGCGTCCTCTATCGGATGGGCGAAGTCGTACATCGGATACACGCACCACTTGTCGCCGAGATGGTAGTGGGCGACGTGGCGTATGCGGTAGATGACGGGGTCGCGGAAATGGATGTTGGGCGATGCCATGTCGATCTTGGCCCTGAGGCACCATTCACCGTCGGCGTACTTGCCGTCGCGCATCGCGTGGAATATCTCAAGGTTGCGCTCCGGGCTCGTGTCGCGCGACGGCGACGGAGTTCCCGGCCGCTCCGGAACGCCGCGATACGTCTTCCATTCGTCCTGAGAGAGGTTGCAGCAGTAGGCCTGGCCCCTCCTAATGAGCTCCTCCGCAATCGAGAACATCGCATCGAACATGTTGGAGGCGTTGTAGAAGCCGGGCTCGCCCGAGTCGCCCTCGCCAGACCACTGGAAGCCGAGCCACTTGATGTCGCGCTTGATGTTCTCGGCGTATTCGTCGGACTCCTTCGCGGGATTCGTGTCGTCGAGCCTAAGATGGCACTCGCCGCCAAAGAGCTCAGCCATCCCGAAGTCCACGCACACGGCCTTAGCGTGCCCGATGTGTATGTAGCCGTTCGGCTCCGGCGGAAATCGCGTCACGACCTTGCCGCCGGTCTTGCCCTCGGCGACATCCTTCTCTATCCACTGCCTGAGAAAATGCCTTGAAGTGTCTGATTCGCTGTCGCTCATAAAGAAAAGTCCCGTTGCATTGGGCGCGCCGTCAACGCACGCCGCCGTTGGCCTTTGCAAGGCGCTTTAGCTTCGCCGCGCATCCAAGCCGTTCCACGGCGCTCATGCGGTCGATGTAAAGCACTCCGTCAAGATGGTCGATTTCGTGCTGCAGCGCACGGGCAAGAAGCCCCCTCGCAGTGATCGTCTGCGTCATGTTCGAGTCGTCGAGATACGTGCAGACGACCTGCGCCGCGCGAGTGACAGAGCCTCCGATCTTGGGGAAGCTCAGGCACCCTTCCTTGTCGTGGCACGCCCCTTCCCTTGCGACGATCTGTGGGTTCCACATCCTTAGCGGCATCGGTATGGGCGCATTGAACGCCGCGGTGTCTCCATCCTCGCAGTCTTCCGGGATGTCGATTACGCACATGCGCTCAAGCCGCCCGACCTGCTGCGCGGCGAGGCCCACCCCTCCGGCGCTTCGCATCGTCTCGAGCATCTCGTCGGCAAGGCGACGCATGGTGTCGTCAACCGCCGCGACAGGCTGCGACTTTTCGCGGAGAACCTTTTCCCCGTATTTATACACCCGTAGAGCCAAAGCCGCCCGCTCCCCTGTCGGTTTCGCCAATCGAATCCGTCTCTGCGATTTCGACCTCGACCGTGGACGCCACAACCAGCTGGGCTATCCTGTCGCCTTTGCGGATTTCAAACGGCTCTTCGCCGAGATTTGCGAGAATTACGCATATCTCGCCGCGATACCCAGAATCAACCGTGCCCGGCGAGTTCAAGACCATCACGCCCTTCTTGAGCGCAAGCCCGGATCTGGAGCGCACCTGTATCTCGGCGCGCGGCGGCAGCTCCGCCGCGATTCCGGTATGGACGAGTGCGCGCCCCCCGGGAGGTATGACGACATCCTCCACGGACCTCGCGTCCATCCCGGCGTCGCCGGGATGCGCATAGGAAGGCAGCTGGGCCTCGGGATGCAGCCTCTTGAAGAGAACCTTCATCAATCCCCGGTATCGACCTTTTCGACAGACGAAATCTCGCCGGGCTCGAATCCAAGCCTTTCGAGATTCCACTTCATCCACGCCTCAGGAATCTGCCGCGCCGCAAGAGTCGCCAAGTCGTCGCGGACCTGGGAGCGGAGGACCACCGCCTTCGCGGCGTCTCCCTCCTGCCTGTCTTCGCACACCACGAGGACGGCCTTTCCAGGCGCGGTAAGGGTGAATTCCGAAACTTCCCCCTTCTTGAGGCCCATGGCAGCCCTTGCGACGGACATCTGGTCCGGGAAGGAGCCGGGCTTGAGGTCGGAAACGGAGAAAGTTATGTTGGTTGAGACGTTCTTGGACGCGAGAACGGCGGCTGCGCCCTTCTTCGCGACAGCCTCGACCTCAGCCTTGAAGGCGTCGGCCTTTGCGTCGCGGAGCGCGCGGGGGCGAACGACATCCTTCGCCTCGTCGAATGTCGGCACATGCGCCGGAGAGACCTCCGCCTTTTCGATGAGCCAAACTGCGTTTTCGGAGGAGACCACGGCGTACCTTAGGTCTTCGCTCTCCATGTCGAGCTCAGCAACAGCCTCCTTGAAGCCCTGCGCACCCTTGCAGACATGCGAGATCGGCTGCATGAAGCCGGGCTTGAAGTCGCCGTCGATGGTGAACCAGTCGCTCGTCGAGACCTTCAGCCCCTCGGCCTTCGCGATTTCGTCAAGCCTCGAAGAGCCCTTTGCCGCCTTGACGGCATAGGCCTGGGTGTTGAGGTTGGTCTCTATGCAGGAGATGAGCGCGATGCGGCGAAGGTCCTTCTCGATTTCGTCGCGAACCTCCTCGAACTTCTTCACGGTCTCGACGCCGTTCGTGTCGGTGGAGGTGTACTTGTCTATGGTAACGTCATAGCGGTCGCGCATTTCGTCTTCGGTGACGGTCATGGCGGCGAGCTTCTTCTTGTCGGTCGCGTCGAACTTCACGAAGCGTATCTTGACGCGCTCAGGAAGCTCCAGCGACTTCGAGTTTTCATCGTACCACTTCTTGAGGGCGGCGTCGTCGAGCTTGACAGCGTCCGCGGCCTTGCTGTCCTGCAAGAACGACGCGACCTTCACGGTGAAGTTGTCCGTCATGTCGGCAACGGCCTGGTCGAGCTCCATAGGCGAGCTCCAGACGGCGGCCCCGAGGACACCCTGCTGCATGCGCATGATCGTCAGGCGGCGGCGCAGGCTCTCCTCGAAGCGCTCCGGAGTCATGGAGTTTTCCCTGAGAAGCCTCTCGTAGAGGGAGAACGAAAACGCGCCGTTCACCTGGAACGACGGTTCGCGGCGAATCATGGCCATGACCTCTGCTGAGGTCGCCTCTATCCCGGCGTTCTTAGCAACCTTGATGGCAGCGTAGTTTTCCCATGCGCGGCGGTTGATTTCGCTCTGGTCAGTCTTCCAGTCGCGCTGGCGGCCAAGGCCGCGGATCTCCTCCGCTATTGCGGAATACTCCTTGGCGTCGACCGTTTCCCCTCCAAGGGTTCCCGCCCCGGCGGTGGACGGCTCGTCGCCGCCCCTTATGTCGTCGAGCAGGAAGTCGAAGGCGAAGAACGCGGAAATGGCCACTGCGAACGCGCCCCAGATGAATTTATTGCGGATCAGCTTGTTGAATTGAAGGATTACCATGGAAACGAATCTCGGTTTGTTGTTATGATTTTTCTTTACGTTGGAAATTTACTTGGATATCCGTCAGGCTTCAGTGTCGGACTCGGTCTTTGAATCGCCAGACGCCCCCGAAGAGGAGTCGGCGCTCGACTCCTCGACGTCTTCCGCCGCTGCCTCCTCCGTCGCGTCCGCAGCGCGTTTCGCGAGCTCGTCCGCGTCGCCCTTCTCCTTGACGACAAGTTCGCCGGAGTTGATTTCGGCGCGCCCTTCGCAGAAAGTCCTCTCGCTCTGGAGCGTGCCGGCCGCGTCGAACGCCATCGTATGGACGGACATCTTCTCGCCAATCGCCGGAACTGCACGGTTTATCTGCACACGCGTCTCAGGCGTAAGGTGCCATTCGAGCGACTGTGCGCTGACAACCTCCTTGCGCTCGCCGGAGTCGCCGATCTCCGTCGTGCTGCCGAGGCCCTGGTCAAGGCGCACGACGTAGTCGCCGCTCACGCCATATATGATAGTCTCGAGGTTGTCGCGCGAGCAGCGTATCTTGAACTCGTTCGCGGCCCTCATCTTCGACATCGAGAAATGGCGGCCCTCGACCTCAAGAGTTCCGGTAACGCAGCGCACAACAGCCTCAAAGCCGTCGCCTACGTCGGAATAGACGTACTTGGATTCGCCAGCCGGGTTCTTGACGGTAAAGCCCGGCGCAGTGACGAAGAATGCGCCTTCGGGGAAGTTTTCCGGCAGGGAGACAAGAACCGTTCCGGAGACAAGCGAAATCGTGCGCGCCCTCACGCCAAGCGGCTGCTTGCGCGATTCGAACGACGATCCGTTTTCTATCGTCACGGTGCAGTTCTTGCCAAAGGCAACCACGAGGCGGCCAAACTCGCCAGCCTTGAAGACGGAGCCAAGGGGATAGAAGCGGCCGTCTTCGACGGATATCCATTCCGAAGTGCCAGGCTTCAGGACCTGAGCATCTCCGGAGAGCTCCCGACAGAACGGAATCGTGGTGAATATCTCGGAGATAGGCGCAGCAGGCGCCTTTGCAGCCTCATTCGCCTCGGTAGCCGCTTCGGCGGCCGGTTCCGAATCGTCTGCTGCAGTCTCCGCCTCGGCGAACGAACAACACGCCGCCATGGAGGCCGCAAATGCAATCAGGCACCTGTTTTTCATACTATATGCGCTCCTTCGGATGGCTTTATGAGCGAGCAGACCGGCTCGTCGCCGAACTTCGCCTTGTATTCTTTCGAAATCCTCGCGGCAATCGCGTCTGCAGCCGCAGGATCGACGAGAAGGCAGCAGCTGCCGCCGAACCCGCCGCCGGAAAGCCTGGCTCCGAACACCCCGGGCGTCGCCTTCGCGGCATCGACTATCGCATCAAGCTCTTCGCAGGAGTTCTCGAACCAGTTGCGGCTGGATTCGTGCGAATCGTACATAAGGGCTCCAAAGCCCTCAAGGTCGCCCTTCTCGAGAAGCTGAGAGCCAAGCAACACGCGCTCATCCTCGCCAATCGGGTGGACGGCCCTCTTCGCAGCCGTCTCGCTGAGACCGCCGCGGTAGAGTACCCATTCCGCCATGGTGACGTCCCTGAGATGCGTGACCTTCTTCCTGAGGACTCCCGCAAAATGCTTGGCCGCATCTTCGCAAGCCTGGCGGCGCGAAGCGTAGGCGCCATCGACAAGGGCGTGCTTCGCGTTGGACTTGACCATCATGAAGGCTACCTTGTCGCCAAGCGGTACGGACTCGAAGGAGCAGGTGCGGAAGTCGCTCTTCACGAGCGAACCCGCCTTGCCATAGAGCGACGAGGCTTGATCGAGAAGCCCGCAGGGGCAACCCGCAAACGTATGCTCCGCCTTCTGGCCGATCTTCGCAAGGGACGTCTTGTCCTTCTCGATGCCGTAGATCTTCGCAAGGGCGAGAACTGTCGCCATCTCAAGCGCGGCTGAAGACGAAAGCCCTGCGCCAAGGGGGATGTTGCCGCCGAACACCGCCTTGAAGCCCTTGCCTGCGGCAGCTGGCTTTCCGTCGAAGAGCCAGTTGAAGGTTCCAAGCGGATAGTTGGCCCATGTGGCGCCGGATTCGACCTTCTTGACGGATCCGATGTCGGTCTCATATGTCTCGCCGCCCATATCGAGGGCCACGAGTGTGACCTTGCCGTCGTCGGAGGGAGACACCGCGAAGAACGTGCCCTTGTCGATTGCCGCAGAGAGCACGAATCCCTCGTTGTAGTCGGTGTGGTTGCCGAGAACCTCTATGCGGCCCGGCGCGTAGGCGACGACCGCAGGAGATGCGCCGAACTTTTCGGCGAACGCTGAAACAACCTTGTCGTAAACGTCTTGGTTAAGCATTGGCTTGAGCCTTTTTGGATGGGATTGAAAGGACGTGGGCATAGACGAGCACGTAGGCAAAGAGCGCTATCGTGACCCAGTAGCTGTTGAGAATGCCGATCTTGTCGGCGACAAGCCCCTGCACCGGCAGAAGGACACCGCCGAACACCATCGCCATGAAAATGCCGGAGCCCATAGGGACATACTTTCCAAGCCCCTCGGCCGCAAGGTTGAAGATTGCGCCCCACATGACAGACGTGCAGAGGCCGCAAGCGACCGCAAAGCACATCGAGAGGGGAACGGTCTTGCCGAACACGCTCACCATCTTCACGGGCGCATACATCGCGGCGAGCATGAGCGCGATTCCAGCGACAGCGCAGAACGTGACCATGACCTTGGAGCTCACCTTGCCGCCAATGACTCCGCCGAGGATGCGTCCGCACATCATGAGGAACCAGTAAACCGCGACGACCGAGCCCGCGACGACGGCACCTACGTAGCCCGGAGTCCCCTCCTGCGTCATGTAGAGGTTCGCCATGTTCGGGATGCCGCACTCTATCACGATGTAGAAAAAGATCGCGAGCGCGCCGAATGTGAAGTGGCGGAACTTTAGGGTCTCCACGATGTCACGCACGACCGACGTCGAGCCATTCATGCGGGCTTCGCGCTCGGCCGCAGTCTCCATGTGGGGCTCGGGTATCTTCGAGAAGGCGACGATCACGATTGCAAGCGCGAAGATTCCCATCGCTATGAGAAGCGCAGGCGCGGCATCCGCGACCTTCGCCTTGGCGACCTCGCCGCCGATCAGATAGCCGAGGAGAATCGGCGCGATCGTCCCGCCGATGGAGTTGAGCGACGAGCCGAACTGAACGAGCTGGTTGCCCTTCTTGCCTTCGCCGCCAAGAGTGTTGAGCATGGGATTTACGACAAGGTTCAGAAGGCACATCGAGAAGCCCGCGATGAACGCGCCTGTCACGTAAACGCCGAAGCTCTCCACGTAGCCCGAGAGCCACTGCACGCCTACGCCCGTGAAGCCGACGGCGCACGCGAGGATCGACGTGAACTTGTAGCCCTTGCGCTTCAGGATGAGACCGCCCGGGATTCCCATGAAGAGATACGCAAAGAAGTTAGCGCAAGATCCAAGCTGGCTCGCAGCGTTCGACGCACCGAACTGGTTCTTGACGATTACGCCCATCGAGCCTGCGAAATTAGTCACGAAGGCTATCATGAAAAAGAGCGCGAACATCGTAGCCATCGCTGCGACGTTGCCGCTTCTTGCATCGCTTGTCTGCATTATCGTCTCCTTGATTTAAGGTTACTTTGTGGAATTATACCTAAAAACGCCGTTTCAGTCAAACAGGTCTTATAGCACTTCACACGCCGGAAGATCCCCTACAAGCGGTTTTGCGTATGAAATAAAGGCTTTTGTAACGTCATGGCCGTTTGCGGCTATGAACTGCGGCGGAACGGAGCGGGTGTATTTCGCAGCGTCGCGGACGGGCGCCGGCACGAACGACACCTTGTAGCCCTTTCCCTTGGCGCGGCGAATCGCTATCGTTCCCATGGTAGGGACGGACGCGCCCTGCGCGGCCGCAACCGCCGCCTTTACGGCAGTCTTTCCTGCCGCAAAAGCCTCTGCCTGGTCAATTTTGGAGGCAACTCCGGGGAAGGACCGCTGGAGGTAGCCAAAAGTGTCGGCCCTGACGCGCTTTATGGCGGCCTTGGACTTCAGGAGCTTGGCAAGGGAGTCTCCCAAGGCCCCGGTGCCGGACATCTGGACGTTTCCATGGGAGTCCCTCTCTCCGTCCGAGAGCTTTGCGCCCACGGGGACGCCGTCCCGCCCGCGAATCCCCTCGGAAACGGCCACGACGCATCTGCCGAACTTCTTCATCGCCGCCTTGACGTCGGCGACGAACTTCTTTTCGGAGAAAGGCACCTCCGGCAGGTAGATGAGATGCGGGCCGTCGTCGGGGCGAACGCGCGCAAGGGCGGAAGCTGCCGTAAGGAAGCCGGCGTCGCGGCCCATGATTACGTCGATCTTCACGCCGCCGAGTGCGCGGTTGTCGAGGTCGTCGCCCTTGAGGGCGCTTGCGACAAACCTCGCCGCCGAGCCGAAGCCAGGCGTATGGTCGCAGGAGCGCAGGTCGTTGTCGATGGTCTTGGGGATGTGGTAGACCACGAGAGGATAGCCCTCCTTCGCGGCCTCCTCCGCCACTATGCGCGCGGCATCGGCGGAATCGTTTCCGCCGATGTAGAGGAAATACCCTACGCTGCGGCGGCGAAACGCCTCGAAGATCGCGCGGCAGTCGGCCGCGTCCGGCTTCCTGCGGCAGCTCCCGAGCGCAGACGAAGGCGTTTCGGCGATTGCGAGGAGCTTTTTCTCCGATGGCTTGCGCATGTCTATGTAGTCGTCGCCGAGGATGCCGAGGATGCCGTGCCTCGCTCCGAGGATGCGCCCGACCGCAGGCGACTTCCTCGCCTCGAGGACAGCCCCCACCAAAGACTCGTTGATAACCATCGAAGGACCGCCCGACTGGGCGATCACCATATTCATCTTTTTCAAATTCTTCATTGCCTTAGTCCTCGTTCAAACAGCCTTCTTCTCCGGCGGGGGAACTGCACGATACCGCTCAAGAGCCTTTTCGTATGCCGGCGAGCCGAAGAACCCGCACGTCTTGAACTCCGGGCAAAACCCCCTGTAAACGCATTCGGGAACGCAGCACTCAGCAAGCTCCGGCTCGCTCTTCGCTACCTCGTCGACGACGAGCTTCCACGCCGCCCGCGTCTCAGGGCTCGCCTGGCCGCAGAGCCGGCGCCTTGAAATGAACATCAACGCCTGGGCGTTTGCAAAGCACTCGTGCATGACCGGCGCGTCCTGCCGCGCTCCGGTCCTGTCTTCGCCGGTGCGATCGGTGCGCTGCGTCGAGACGAAATGCTCGATGCCGTACTTGTGGCGGACGATGTGGACCGACACCCAGTAGGGAAGGTCGAGCCACTTCCAGTTGAAGCACAGCTTCCTGATTGGCGAATGCTCGGCAAGCAGGATGCGCTTTTTCCACCTTGGGCTCGGCTCGCCCTCCCCTTCGCCAAGCCGGATTGTCGTACGGGCCGCATCGGCGACTTCGCGCCACGTGCCCTTTGTCTTCATGAAAGCGATTGTTGTCTCCATGTGCGGGATTATACCTAAAATCGGCAACCGAAGTCAACGTCATTCACGAAGCGGATGCGCTTGAGCCGCTACTGGAACACGATCAACGCGACCAAGAACGCCCCGATTGCGCCCAACGCAATCAGCGTCCACCGGACAATCGCCTGACGCCTGCGAATCATCGTCTTCTTGTCCAGAAAGCTGCGCACGTCGTCATCCGGCATTGCAAGGGGATCGACCGACGACTTCGAGGCGCCGTCAAGGCCCTCCAGCAATGTCTTCATGCCGACGGACGGAGACGGCGGCGCCACGTACTCAGTCGGCAGCGCCTGCCTCTTGACATTTCCGAAGCCGAGCTTGCACAGCTCGTCAAGGACTGCGCTGAACGTGTCGATTCGCCGCATCCTGTCCTTAACGGTCATTCGCCTTATCAGCACGGCCAACCCGGGAGAGACGCCAGGCACTACATCCCTTACGTCGGGAACCTGCTCTTCGGAGAGAATCTGCGTTATGACGACGGCTGGATTGCTGTCGGAATACGGGCACTTCCCGGTGAGCATCTCGAAAAACACGATTCCAAGCGAGTATATGTCCGCGCGTGCGTCAACATTGGCGGAACACTGCGCCTGCTCTGGGGAGATGTAGGACGGCGTTCCAAAGACGCTGTCAGCGCTTGTCTCCAGGGTGTCGCCTACATTCTGCGCCTTTGCGATGCCAAGATCTACAAGCTTGACGCGCCCGTCCGGCTGGACAAGTATGTTCTCTGGCTTTATGTCGCGATGGACCACCTTGAACGCCTGCGCCGCTTCGAGGGCTGACGCAACCTGCGAGACGATGTCGGCGGCCCTTTCTGCGGGAATGCGGCCCTCCAATGCGATCATATCGCGCAACGACACCCCTGGCACATAGTCCATCACCAGATAATAGAGGCCCTTGTAGTCGTCATACCCGCAGTCATGTACAGACACGAGGTTTGGATGTCGAATGCGGGAGGCGAGGCGTGCTTCGCGCAAGAACCTCTTTATGTAGGCCTCGTCGGCAGCCTCTTCGTCCGACTGCGAACCGTAAATTAGCACCTTGAGGGCGAAAAGGGAATCAAGGATTTCATGGTGTACAAGATAGACGGCGCCGCCAGCGCCAGCACCCAGCAGCTTCTTGACAACATAGCCGTGGAAGACCTCTCCTGGCTGAAAAATCGTTTCCAAGCCGTCGTTCATCGCACACCTCCGATCTCTGAAATCATGTTAATCAAAGCCCTGCACATGTCTCTATTTCGCCCAGTCTGGCGCAGGCTGGATCTCGACCGCCGTGCGCGTACGGGCGATTTCGAGGGATCCCGCCCTGAGCGCCGCGACCAGGATGTAGCAGCCCGGCGCCACTCCGTCCGTCGGCAACGTCTCGCCGCGCGCTTTCCTGACGACGCGCCCTTTCGCATCTACAAGGGCAACGGCCGTCTTCACTTCACTGGCCGGAACGCCTTCCATGACGCGCTCGCCTGAAAAGGCAGGCGAATGGAAGTCGGCGAGGAACTCGCCTTCAAGCGCGGGCGTCTTGATGCGTATTACATCGCCTGCGTTGTAGAGATCGCAAGCCGGGCGGAGCGACGACGCCGCGCGGAACCACGGCGGGGACTGGAAGCGGATGTCGTCTATCCTGAGAGGCCGCCCCTCCCGGAGGCTCGCGTCCGACGAATAGCAAGACGAAAGCTCGACGGGGCGCTTCGCGTCAACGAAGACCTTCGCGTCTTCGGCCACGACAGAATCCGCAATGGACTCGACTGGCTCATGGCCAGAGGAAAAGCCCATCGCAATCAAGTTCTTGCGGCTCCTGCTCGCGTTCGGGATTCGCACCCCGAGATACGAATGGCGAGGAATCTCCTTGAGGGCCATTGTCACCACGCTCGCGAGGAAGCGCCTTCCCGCAAGTTTTTCAAGCGGCGGAAGCCCCTGCGCGGGAACGACCCAGTGTCCGCAAAGTTCAGGCGGGCATTTCGCCCTCGCGGCAGGGTCGATCAACGACACCCACCATGTGCGCACCGCCGGATTAGGCCGCTCGACCGCCTTGCCATGCGCCGTATTGAACGTGAGAGTGAGCTCTTCAACGCCATCGGGCGCTCGGAAGGAGAGCCATCCAAGCCGACGGTACTTCCCCTCTTTTGCAGGCGCGGACTCCACCGACTTGTAGCCGTCCGCCGGCGGACGGTACTTGCCGTCGCGCGGAAAGCCAAGACGCATGTCAAGGGAAAACGGGACGTCCCGCCCGTCTGCCGTCTTCAGCGCAATCGTCGAGGTGTCGGCCGAGACGGAATCGAACGGCAAGAAGAAGGTCTCCTGCGCGCCGCCTGCGACAGGCAGCTTTACCGTCGTCAGCGCGGCAAAGGCTATCGCGGCAATGAGGCTCAACGCGACGACTCCTTCGCAAGCGCGGAAATGCGGCGGGCAACGGCCCAGCGGTAGCGCTCAAGCGACTCGGCGTTCCATTCGTCCGTCTTGACCTCCACGGAGCCCTCCTCGGCGTCGAAATGCGCCGCGTGGTAGGCACGGGGGTCCACGGCGATCTTCTTTTCAAGGCGAGCGATAAACTCCTCTGCGTCGCGCCGCGCGGCGGATCCGGCCCGCGCCTCGCGGACCATCTCCTCAAGCGTGTGCATATAGACATAGTCGTCGCGCCCGTCGCGCGTGTTGAGGAAGCCGAGCGTCGGAGCATAGCCGCCGTCGCGAGTCGGATACACCTGCGCGGCCTTCCACTGCCACGGCAGGTGCGCGTAGGGATAGAGGAACTCCGTGTAGAAGACGGTCTCCTGATAGCGCCCGTCGCCACGGTCGCGCCAGAACTGGAAGCCCGTCATGAAGCGCGAGTCGCCGCAGTTGTGGTGGCCGAAGCCAGTGCCCTTCGCGCGGCAGCGGTCGATGAAGTCCTGAGAGATAGGCGTCGCCGGATTAGCCCACACGTGGTCGAAGCGCCCGGGCGTCATCTTCTCGGCGAGAGGCCCGTTGATGACCGTTGTCGAGACCAGCCCGAGCCGGCGGAACATGTCCGCGACGGAGAGGTTGAGCGTCACGCCGCCGTAGCCGAAGTTGTCGAGCTCGCCGTCGAAATACCAGCGCACCTCCGGATACCCGTGCTCGCGGAACACCTTCTCGAACTGCGGGAGGAGCCGCTCGAAGTCGCGGTAGCTCCTCGCCCAGAGGGCCTTCTTCTCGTCCGTCCACGTCCGCTCGCTGCCCATGTCGTAGCGGGGGTCGTACCCCTTCCAGCCGCAGCGCTTGAAGAGATACTTCGGCTGCATCCAGATGAACGGCAGCCTCTTGCTCGGGTCGAGGCACTTTAGGACGCAGTCGATGTTCGCGTAGTGCTCGGGCTTGAAGGAGAGCTGCGCGTCGCCGTGAGGGCCGGTTATCTTGCCAAGCGGCATGCTGGCCTCGAAATGGAAGTTGAAGAAGCGGTACTTGTCGGTGAAGCGGCAGACGCGCTCCATCGCCTGCCAGACGCCGTCCTGCTGCGGCTTCCTCGCCCAGCAGCTGTATATCATCTGGAAGCCGTATGGCGCGGCGGTCTTCCACCTGAGCGCAAACGGCAGCACCTTGAGCTGAAGACGAGCCCTGCGCACGATGCGGCCGTCGCGCTTCACGGAGAGCGGCGCGAAATAGTCGCCGTCCGCGGCGTCCTCCGGAACATCGACGTCCAGGACGTACATCCGCGGCGTTCCCGCCTCGGCGGGCTGCGGCGCATACGGAAGAAGCGCGCCGCCGCTCTCGGGGTCGAGCTGCGCCATGCTCGAAAGCTTGCCATGCTGGGAATAAGTGCCCTTCTCCTGGTAGCGCTCCCGCCAGAAGTCGGAGTGGCCCTTGAGCGCAATCGTCGCCCCCGACGCCGTGCGGAAGTCGCCCAGTTCGATTTCAAGGCTGCCGATGTCCTCAAGCGGCAGGACGCCGAAACGCATCAGCTCCTGCTCGCCTTTCGCCGCGTAGGCGCGGATTGTCTCAGTCACGTCCTCGGCCTTCGGGCGCGACCAGGGATAGACCTTGGCGGCGCCGCCCTTCTGGAAGAGGAGAATGCCGCCGTCGGTCTTCACGCCCTCCGGCATGGGCTCGTCGGCGGAAGGCCTCCACGGATAGCGCGCGGCGAACATGTCGCGGCGGGCGGCCTCGATCTTCGCAAGGTTGGACTTCATCTCCGCGGCGTCGGAAGCGACGAGCGCGGCGGCAAGCGGCAGCGAATCGCAGCGGATGGTGACAGCGCCGTCCTTCGCCACGGCGTCGAACGTGAATTCGCGCAGGACTGGCTTCACGAGACGGTCCCACGCGGAATCCCTGCGGCTATAGACATAGTCGTCGAACCGGCACCATTCGCGGAAGGAGTTCTCTACCGTCAGCTCCTGCTCGTAGATCGTCTTGCCGCCGCAGGCAAGTCGCATGAACCGGCCCTCGCCGCGCGGAAAGCGCCTCCAGCCGAGGAACCAGTCGCCCACCCAGACGTGAACTACGCAAGGTCCGTCGCGGAACGGCAGGCGCACGTCTCCTCCGGCGACGAGCCGACCGTGCTCAAGCAGCGTGTCGCCCGGTATCGAGCCGTGGTTCGGCCTCTTGTAGAGGGCCGTCATCGTGTTTATGAAGCTCCAGCCGTCTGCGCAGGCGACATACTCGAAGTCGCCGAACTTCCGCTGGTCCTGCGGGGCCTTGTCGTCGCCGAACATGAACGCCGCGGCGACGGCCAGCACGAACGCGAAACTCATCTGCCGTCCTCCTCCCTCCACGGCGATGGCTCGCGCGTGAACTTGATTGTCTTCGTCTTGTCGAGATAAGTGCAAGTGGCGGTGTCGCCCTTGAAGCTGACGCGGACTGGCGCACCCGTCTGGCGGCCGAGGGTGCGGACTACGACCTGCGGCGCCTCGTCGTCCCAGAGAATGTCGGAATGCGCCACGGCAGACATCGCGGGCGGCTCCACGTGCGGCGGGATGCGGCGCTCCCTGTCGAAGCGGCGACCGAGGTCGAAGACAGTGAACGTCTCCGGCTTGTGGCCGCTGCCGAGGCAGTCGTTGCTGAAGTAGCACCACTTGACGAAATAGCATACGCATATCCCGACGAGACCCTCCGGCGGCGCGATTACATCGACAGGCACGGCGACCTCTATCGTCATCGTCTCGTCCTCGTCGCCATACGACCCGCGGGCGCGCGCACCAGACTCCCACGACAAGTCGGCCTTGCGCAGGATGTCCACCTCTGCGTCGTAGATCGTGCCGGCAGTGTTCGCTATCACGTGGCGATAGCCGGAGCGCCCCGGGATCGAGAAAAACATGTCCATCGAATCGTCGTAATAGACGTTAGCGTCGTGCTTCCTTATCGTCGCGAACCGCCACTCCCGGCTGCGCTGCTTCGCCTTTACCGCGAAGACGAGGTCCTTCTCCGTCTGTGCAAAATAGACCGTGCCGGAGCAGGAGCCCGAAAGCTCGATGCTCCCTGCGCCAAGCCACTCCGCCTCGTCGAGGCGGCCATCGATGGCAGGCGCACGCTCAAGCATGGGCAAGAGCGCCGCCGCAATCATTGCGAGCATTGCCATGGGCTTCTCCTCAGCGCAGGAACATGATCAAGCCGGGCTCGGGCTGCCAGCATTCGTAGCAGCCAATCGCGACGGATGTCCCGTGCGCCCGTGGATCGCCCTTGAGGTCGGTCGCGGACGCCATCCAGTCCTGGTAGAGGCCCATGCCAATCGCCGGGGACTTGCGCTTGAGGGAATAAGGGTGCTCTGCGTTCGACGTATCGAACATCATGTCTGACTCATCGTATATGCAGTTCGCCTCTGGCGTCGCGAGCGTAACGCCCGTCATGGTCCTGTATCTGCCAAACAGGCAGTTCTTGATGACGATGTTCCGATCAATGTCGCTCTTCTCGATCTTGAAGTCCTGACGGCTGGGCGTGCCGGCGTTGCTATTCCAGTTGCGCGGAAACGCACAGTTGACGATGTTGAAAGGAACGGCCGTCCCCGTCTCGCTGTTCGTCCTATCACGCACCGTGACATTGACGTGGTTGTCGACAAATGTGCAGTTGACGAGGTTGAACACATCCGCCGAAGCCTTTTCGAGCATATATGAACCTGACCAGTTGCCGACGAAGAGGCAGTTGGTGACGGCCATCCCCCGGGCACCGCTTCCATCAACGATAGTGGTCAGGAGATGTCCAGACGTCGAGAAACTTCCGTTTGTCAAGACGTTCGCGCCCGGCGCCAAGGAACAGGTCAACATATAGTTCAGAAACTTGCAATCCACAAACCTGCAATTCGTATCTGCGCCATCACCATGGAACGTGCACCTCTCCGCCTGAACAGACCGCATCACCGCACCCATCTTCGAAGCCGACGAATGGCAGTTGTTGGAAAAGACGCAATCGTAGGCTGAGCCAAGATACATGGCACCTCCCGCAGTGTTAATGGAGAAGTTGTCGTAGATACGGCAGTTGTGCAACGTCGAATTGTGGACGCCGCCGCCCACTCGGCCACCGCTTCCGTTAGTGTCGGCAATCGCGTTGCCGCGAATTACGCAGTTGGATACGAGAGTACATAACGAAATGCCGCCCCCATAGACGTTGCTCTGCTTTGACGGGGCGGCCAATTTGTTCATGCATATCTCAGAATCGTAGACCTTGCATTCCACGCTCCCGCCGTAGAGTCCGCCGCCGTATGTATAGGCCGTATTGTTGCTCACGACGCATTTTTCGTGGAACGAGCCGCCGTAGGCACCGCCGCCGCCCAGCTTCGCAAGGTTGTTGAAGATCCTTGACCGATGGAAAGAGGTGGCATATGCACCGCCGCCATAACCGGCAGTCTCGTTGTCGAAAACGTCGGTATCGTAGCATGTGCACGACTGGACGCCACCACCGTGACCCTTGCTGGTCAGGATCTTGTTGCCTACGACCTTGCAGTTCTGCAGTATGCACCATGCGGCACCTGCGCCATGGCCGGTCGAAGTCCCGTTCTCAGCAATCGTGCAGCACGTCACGACGACGTTCGACAGCGTGTTCTGCTTGTTGTAGCCAAGAACGCCGGCCGTCGAGGTGGAGCCTCCAGACGCCACGCAGTAGCCATTTGAAATCGTGAGATTTGAAAACAGGGCGGACGGCACCTTGCCCGTGTTGAGGTCAATGATTCGAAACGTGCCGTTGCCGTAGATGACCGTATCACGCGGGTTCGTCGAGCGTCCCGTAACCGTGACAGACTTTCTCTGGAACTGGAGCGTCCCCGAAATCGCGTATTTCGACGCCGTAAGAATTATCTCCGATTCGCCATTAGCAACGGCAGCCTCGAGTTCTGCCGCCGTAGCAACCTCAACAGCATACGAACGAAACGCGGCAACGGCCACCACCGCCGCAGCAATGCATATCCGTAGAAACATGTCGTGTCTCCCCTTCAATTTCAAAACGTTGCTATTTTACCATTTCTCCACGTCATGTGTCAATTTTGGACGTTGGAGAAATCGTCTCGCTCGCGGCGACATATGGGACGCCGTATGTCAGGCGCGCCATTCGAGCGAAAGATCGACAGACCCCGCGCTGTGCGTGAGACAGCCAAGCGAAATCGCCGTAACTCCAGTTGCCGCGACCTTCTTCGCCCTTTCGAGGGTGATGCCACCGGAGGCCTCCGTCTTGGAAATGCCTGCGCACATCTTCACGCACTTGCGCATGTCGGCGCAGGACATGTTGTCGAGCATTATCCACTCGGGGGCGGCCCTCAAAGCGCTTTCGCACTCGCGCAGGCTTTCGACCTCCACCTCAACGTCAAGCTTGGGGAACGCCTTGCGCGCGGCCTCTACCGCCTTGTCGAGGGCGTCGGGGTCTCCGCCGCGCCACAGCCTGCGGTGATTGTCCTTTATAAGCACCCTGTCGTACATCCCCATGCGGTGGTTGGAGCCGCCGCCGCACAAGACCGCATACTTCTCGAAGACCCTGAGGCCCGGCGTCGTCTTCCTCGTGTCGAGGATCAAGGTCCCGTAGCGGGATACTGCATCGACAAACTTCCTGGCTAGCGTCGCCGTCGCGCACATGCGCTGCATGAAGTTTAGGGCCGTCCTTTCCGCGGCGAGAATGGAACGGGCCTTGCCGCGAAAGACGAGTATCGGCTCATGAGGCTTCGCGAAAGAGCCGTCCGGCTTCAGGATGGACACCTTGACCGAGGGATCGACCTCCCTGAAGACGGCTTTCGCGACAGTCGCGCCCGACACTATGCAGCCGCTGCCCTTCGCGTATATCTCGCCGTCCGCCACGGCCTTAGGATCCACGAGCGCGAGCGAAGTCGCGTCGCACCATGGCTCGCACACCGAATTCTCGGCGCTGGCGAGATCCTCGTCCAGCGCAAGTCGAACCGCCGCGCGGGCGCGCGGCGACTTCATCACGTCTTTCAACATGCGCAGCATCGCTTCAGGCCGGCATCAGGTATTCCCAATGCTGCCAGAGCATATAGGCGAGTATTCCCGACACCGCCAGCGCAAGGAGCCCGGCGATAACCGCTGCGGTAGTCGCCTTGCTCGTCTGCGGCTTGGCCGAAGCTTCGTTTAGGTCAAGCTTGAAACGGTCTGCTATAGTGGCGCCCGAAGCCTGCACTACAGTAGCGGCCTGGGTGTCAACATCATCTCCAGACGGAGCCTTCATTGGCTTTTTTATTGTCATGTTGACAATTATATCACTTAATGCCGTGAAAAATCAACCGGAAATTTCGGCATCGCGGCGAAGCGCCTTCTTCTTCAACGCCTCGCGCTTGTCATGCAGGGCCTTTCCGCGGCAAATGCCGAGATCGAGCTTTATCCGGCCGTGCTTCAGGAAGACCTTGAGCGGCACGAGCGTAAGCCCCTTCGCCTCGCTCTTCATCTTGAGCGACGACACTTCCTTCGAGTGCACGAGCAGCTTGCGGTTGCGCTTCGGGTCGTGGTTGAACCTGTTGCCGAACTCGTACCCGGAAATGTCCGCCCCTACGAGCCAGAGCTCGCCGCCGAGGACGGCGGCGTAGCTCCCGGAGAGTGAGATTCCCCCGCGCCGCGCCGACTTGACCTCAGTCCCGGAAAGAACCATGCCGCACTCGATCGTGTCGAGCACGGCATAGTCGTGGCGAGCCTTTCGGTTCTCGGCCAGCGTAGGGTTGAATTTTCTGTCTCCGGCCACCCCTTAATCGGCGTAAAGCGAATTGACGTTGGAGAACTTCGCGTTCCACTTCGTCTTCGCTTCCTCCGCCTTGGCTATGGCGTCGAAGTCAACCTCGGCGATCAGCTTGCCCTCCGCGATTTCCTGAAGCGCGATGTCGCACTTGTCGGTATCGAGAGTCGCCGGCCTGATGAGGGGCTTCGCTCCGTTCACGAGCTCGCGCTCGCGCTTCGAGACGAGATTCACGAGAACAGGCACGGAGGGAATCCTCTCGTGGGCCTTCTTGAGCAGTTCTGTGTTCATAGGAGCGCTCCCTTCTCAGTTGCCGGATTCCTGCTGGCGGGCGTCGAGCTCCGCCATCGCGGCCTTGCGCGAAAGCTTGATGCGCCCGCGCTCGTCGACATCGAGGCACTTGACCTTTATGATGTCGCCGACCTTGCAGACGCCTTCCATGGACTTGAGGAACTTGTCTGAGAACTCGGAGATGTGGCAGAGGCCGTCCATCCCCGGGAGAATCTCGACGAACGCACCGAAGTCCTTGATGCCGGTCACCTTGCCCTCGTAGATCCTGCCGGGCTCAGCGACCGCAGTCACGGCCCCGACCTCGCGCTTGGCGGACTCCATCGACTCCTTCGAGGTCGCGAATATCGAGACCTTGCCGTCGTCGTCGATGTCGATCTGGGCGCCCGTCTTCTCGACGATTGCGCGGATGTTCGAGCCGCCGGGCCCGATGAGCGCGCCGATCTTGTCGACGGGGATCTGCATCTCCTCGATCCGGGGCGCATACTTGTTGAGCTCTGCGCGCGGGGCGGGGATCACGGTCTCCATGAAGTCGATGATCTTGAGCCTCGCGTCGTGGGCGGCCTTGACAGCGCCCTCGACGAGGTCCCACGTGAGGCCGCGGAGCTTGAGATCGACCTGGAAGCCGGTAATGCCCTTGCGGGTTCCGCCGACCTTGAAGTCCATGTCGCCGCAGTGGTCCTCGGCGCCGAGGATGTCCGTGACGAGCACCTTCTGGCTCTGGTCTTCATTGGTGAAAAGGCCGATCGAGATGCCGGCGACCGTGCGCTTCAGGGGAACGCCAGCGTCCATGAGGGCGAGGCACCCGTTGCAGATCGACGCCATCGACGACGAGCCGTTGGATCCCATGATCTCGGAGACCACGCGTATCGAATACGGGAAATCGTCCGGAAGGACCTCGGCGATAGAGCGCTCAGCAAGGGCGCCGTGGCCGATTTCGCGGCGGCCGGTGGAGCCGAGGCGCCCGACCTCGCCCGTGCAGTAGGGCGGGAAGTTGTAGTGGAGCATGAAGCGCTTGGAAGCGTCGCCTCCGGTGACGGAGTCGAGGTCCTGCGCGTCCTTCTTCGTGCCGAGCGTCACCGACGCGAACGACTGCGTCTCGCCGCGCGAGAAGATCGCCGAGCCGTGCAGCCTGGGGAGGACCCCGACCTGCGCCGAGAGCGGACGAATCTCGTGCTGGGCGCGTCCGTCGATGCGCTTGCCGTGGACGAGGACGTTCTTGCGGACGGTCTCGATCTCGAGGGCGTCGAAGAGATGGACGAAGCCGACGGCGTCGACCTCGGGCCACTTCTCGGCGACCTTCTTGAGGAGGTCTTCCTTGATCGCGGAGACCTTGCCCTGTCGCTCGAGTTTGCCCTTGATGAGAAGCGCGGCGGCGAGGGCCTCGCCCCCCTCCTTGCGCATGAAGTCCATCTTGTCGGCAGGCTGCGGGACGTCCTTGATTTCCTTGTCGGGCTTGCCAAGGGCGCGGCGCATCTCGATCTGGAGGTCGATGATCTTCTCCACTTCCTCGTGGGCGCGCTTGAGCGCGGCGATGAAGTCCTCGTCGGTGATTTCGGAGGCGGAGCCTTCCATCATCAGGAACTTGCCGCGGATGCCGGCGTAGAGGAGGTCGATGTCGCTGCGGGCCTTCTGCTCGTGGGTGGGGTTGATCACCCACTCGCCGTCGATGCGGCCGATGCGCACGCATCCGATCGGGCCCATGAACGGGATCTCGGATATGTGGAGCGCGGCGGACGATGCGTTGACGGCGAGGAAGTCGGCCTCGCGCGTCCCATCCGACTGGATGAGCGTGGAATTGACCTGGACGTCGTTGTAGTATCCGTCGGGGAAGAGCGGACGGATCGGGCGGTCGCACATGCGCGCCGTCAGGATCTCCTTGGAGGTAGGACGCGCCTCCCTCTTGAAGAAGCCGCCGGGGAACTTGCCGGCCGCGTAGAACTTCTCGCGGTATTCGCACTGGAGCGGGAAGAAGTCGATGCCCTCCCTCGGAGTGTCTGTGTTGGTGACCGCCGTGAAGACGGTCGTGTCACCGTACGATACGGTGACCGCCCCCGCCGCCTGCTGCGCCAGGAGCCCGGTCTCGATGACGAGGGGCACCCCCGCGATCTCGACCTGGAATTTCTTTGTGCCTTCCATTGTCTTTCTTTTTCCTTAGACTTTTCTTCTGCGGTTTCAGCGCCTGATGCCGAGCTTCTTGATGAGGTCGGCGTACTTCGCGGCGTCGGTGCGCTTGAGATAGTCCAGCAGCTTGCGGCGGTTCTGCACCTTGCGGAGAAGCCCGTAGCGGCTGGAGTGGTCCTTCTTGTTCGCCTTCAGGTGCTCGGTAAGCGCGGCGATCTCCTTCGTGAGGATCGCGATCTGAACTTCGCTGGAGCCTGTGTCGCGGTCGTGGCGCTGGTATTCGTTGGCGATGGCGGACTTGTCGATTTTCATTGAGTCTTGTCTTTCGTATTGTTGATTCCGCAAGCCGGGAGGTCGATCCTAATGCGGGAAAATCTCTCACTCGAGAGTCCCCGCAGCAGGGATAACTTCCTGAGACAGCCGCAGATTGGCGCGTATTTTACCAAAAAAGCCGCGATATTGCAACAACACCGCATGAAATTCCAGATCAAGGGACAGAATTCTCTTGGCGAGTCTGCCGGGCCGGGTTTTTGTCTCGCGCAGAGACGCAGAGGCGCAGAGATCCTTAGCCGTGTAGAAGTGTAAGAGACCTTTAGCCGTGTAGACAGTGTAGAAAATGTAGAAGATGTAGAAGCTCCACACCCTCTACATTTCTACACGGCCTAAAAACAAGAACCCGGTAGTAAACATCATCACCGCGATTTCCTCCGGCGAATGTGGAGGGATGCGCGGCGAGACTTACCGCATGCCAACAGGCAGGAGAGCGTCAAAGCATGCGAGCGGCGAACTCTGCGAAGCCGGGGACTTCCACCATTTCCGCAGCGCCTACGTCAATCGACGCGGCGTATGACGGATCGACCGGAAGGCGGAGCGTCTCTGGTATCGAAAACCGCTTGGCGAGCTCGTCGGCCTTGGACTCGCCGAACACGTTCAGGCGCTTTCCGCAGTGCGGACATTCGATATAGCTCATGTTCTCGACAAGCCCGATGACTTTCTTCTTCATCATCTCCGCCATCTTCACGGACTTCGCGACTATCATCTCCACAAGATCCTGCGGAGTCGTGACGACGACCACGCCGTCCACGGGAAGCGACTGGAAGACCGTTAGCGGCACATCGCCCGTCCCGGGCGGCATGTCGACGAACATGACGTCAAGCTCGCCCCAGTGTACGTCGGTCCAGAACTGCTTGACTGCGCCGGCGATGACTGGGCCACGCCACACCACGGGGTCAGATGGATTCTCGACAAGCATGTTGAGCGAGATTACCCGAATGCCGCCAGTGGATACGGAAGGCTCGATTCCGTCTTCGCCCTGATAGCAGCCACCCTCTATCCCAAAGCCCTTCGGAATAGACGGCCCAGTGATGTCAGCGTCGAGTATGCCGACCTTGAGCCCCCTGCGCGACGCCTCCACGGCAAGCATGGTCGTGACGAAGCTCTTGCCGACCCCGCCCTTTCCGCTTGCGACGGCAATCACCTTGCCGACCTTCGACGCCGCGTTAAGCTTCGCCGAAAAGTCGAAGTTTTCCTTTCTCTCCCCGCAGGTCTTCCCGCAGGTCTTGCAATCATGCGTACATTCCTCTGACATAGTAGAAGAAAGTATATCATATTTTCGCCGCGAAGAGGATGCTCGTGACGAACCAGATGGCCTTATACTAAATTTTCGGCTTGGTTTTTAGACAGGATTAACAGGATTTACAGGATTTTTGGAGGGGACGCACGAGAACCATCACGGCTACCGGAGGGTACGGGTCTGGCGTTACCAGGCAAGCGGCAATGACGGCAAGCTGAGATATGCGTTACTTAGTAATAGACTCTACGCTTGCGGCCTCGGCTGTCGCGGGCAAGGTGAAGTCGGCAGGCTCTCCTCGCCTCTGGCGAGAGAGGAAGTCGAGTCCCGCCGGATAGTTGCCCGAGTGCCCGCCTTCGAAGATCGTCAGCCGCACGGCGGCAGAGGTCGCGCGAAGGTGCACTCTGTTGTGCTTCGCGTAGAACGGATCCTCGCCCTTGAAGGCCAGGCGCTCCGGCACCGCCTCGTTGGCCTCGATAAACGCGATATCGTCTTCGGAGATGCGGTCTTTCTCGTCTGCCAGCGCGTTGAACGCGCGGATTGAATGCCCGACGGGGACAGACCCCCTGTGTCCGTCGTGTATACCAGTCGCGACATAGACGGGAAGCCCTGCAGCACACGCCCTGTGAAGATGAGTAAGAGGCGAGCGCATGGAGTATTCTTCAGGATGTTCCGAGGGAGTGCCTCCGCAGCTTTTCTCCATTTTCTCGGCATACTCGTTTTTTCGAGACAGCGAATCGGCATGCCACCGCTTGAGATCCGTAATCGGGCAGAACGCGGCCGCACCGGCGAAGACCTCGGGATGGCGCCCCGCCATCAGAAGCGTCATATGCCCTCCGCCAGAACCGCCGATGATGTAAATGCGACTGGCATCGATCTTCCGCACGGCCTTGGCCCATTCAACCGCGTCAAGGATGTCCTGCACGGCGAGGTCGCTTCCGCAAGCCTCCGGGCGGACGTTGGGGCCTCGATAGTTCGGATAGACCATGGCCCAGCCCTTCTTGCGGCAATATCCGAGAACCATCTCGCCTGGCGAGTTCCAGTGGCAGCTTGCACCCCAGGAATGGAGCGCCACAACAAGAGGCACGGCATCTGTCGCGCCAGGGTCGTACCAGTAGAGCGGCTGGATGGATCGGTCTGCCGAGCTCCTAATAGTGCGGAACATGTTCCGCCACTCCGGCTTTAACGACACATCGCGCCTTGGATTGGGGTGCAAAAGCCCCTTGATGCCCTCGTCGTCAAGGACGGCAGGCGGGGCCGGTTCGCGTTCCGCGACCGCGAAAGCGCATCCCTTCAAAGACACCTCGCCCGGAACGTCGGAGACTACGGCGGGGCGAGTCTCGCCGCTTCCTACGACTTTGACCGAGACATTCTGGAGATTGACGTTCCTGGCGTGTCGTACGTAGAGGAAATGCGACGGCATCGGGCCTTCGAAAATGCCCGCGCCGGGATTGGCCGCCTCGCGCTCCTGAAAACATGCTCCCTTCCAGTCTGCTGCAGACGGCAACGCCTGCATGAGGAACGAAGAGTCGCGTATGGTGATGTCGGCGATGTCGAGCCCTGGAACGCCGCTTATGAAATTGCCTACGCCGCAAAGGGCCGGCGACGCCATTTCTATCCGCTCAAGCACGATTCCGCGCATGGCGGACCTCGCCCAGTTCTCGCGGCCATAGCGCCTTCCCAGACGGAATACGAGAGGCACGCACACGCCGTTGCGCATGACGATGTCGCTGACACGCACGTTTTCAAGTACGCCCCCGTCCACAGTCAGGAAGACAAGGCCTCCTGTGCCGTGCTTCGGATCGACAAGCCCCGGCCAACTCGATTTGCCGACATTCCGCCTCCAGAAGCTCGCCGCCCTCGCGACAATCTCGCAGTCGTGGATGCTAAACTCGCGCAGGACGCCGTGCGTCTCTGTGCCGAATTTTATGTAGCTTGCATTGGACGACACGCGGCAGTTCCTTATCTCGACTTTTTCCGACACCCAGTCCGCGTCGAAGTTCTTCATGACGATCGAGTCGTCTTCGGAAATGATGTCGCAGTCCTCTACCAGTGCGTTTGAGACGCAAAGATCAAGTCCGTCGTTGTTGTAGTTGGAAAGAGCCCTTATCTTGAGGCCCTTGACGTGAACTCCGTCGCACCGGCGGAGGAAGCACGTCCAGAAAGAGGGGTTCTCCATCCTGACGTTGCGGAGCACCACGCCGCGGCAGTCCTCGAAATAGACATTCCGCCACCTCGCGGGGCGATTGACGGTCTTCGGCTCAAGATCGCCACCGCCGTCAATAGTCCCCTTCCCGACGACTGCGATGTTCGTGGCCCCGTAGGCGACGAGGACTCCCGTGCGCTGAAGCTCCGCTTTTACGCCTTTCTGCCAGCGGTAGAGGGAGTAGTCGTTTACAGCCTTTAGCCGTGCGCCCTCGGAAAGTTCAAGCGTTACATTGCTCTTCATTTCCAGCTCTGCGACATGATGAGTCCCGCTTGGGATGGTGACACGCCCGCCGCCAGATGCGCTCGCGGCGTCGATCTTGGCCTGCCACTCGGCAGTTTCGTTGAAAGAGACGGCGTGGGAAACGCGCAAGTTACGGATGCGGCCCTTGAAGAATCCAAGCCCGTCGCGATGCCATCCGCCAAGAATCGGCGAGAGCGTGTTGGACGCAGGCATGGAAACCGGGAACGACAGGACCAATGCGCCATTCATGAAGACCTCGATCTTCTCGCAGTCGTTCACAACCTTGAGACTGGTCCATTCGCCCTCTGGAACAACCGGCCCGAAATGACGCTTCGTCTCATCGCCGCTCTTGAAGCCCCAGAATCCGCAGCGGAGGCGGCCGTCTTCGGCAATGCCGAGGTCGTAAAGCCCGAACAGGTTCGCCCATATCGACTGCGGCTTGCCGCGCCCGCCGACAGCCGGCATGACGTCCATTTCGACTGTGCAGCCGCCGAACGTAGGCCACATTTCCCAGGGGATGCAAGCGTAGTCGTCGCCGTCGAACTCGATGGCCCACGTGCCGTCTTTCTCGCGCACGCGTTCCGGAACCGTCTCGGCGCACTTGTCCCAAAACGCCTTCATCTCATCCTTCGTCGCGCCGCCTTCAGTGCGGGCGCCGCGGTTCCAGAGAGTCGCAGGCGAAAATGGAGTTCCAAGCATGCCGTTCCAGTGGCGCTCGTCGGTCGAAGCGAAAAGGACGTTTCCGCCGCGAGGCGAGATGTCGTAGGAAACCTGGGGAATGCGGGATAGCGGCAGCTCAATTGCGACGGCCTTCTCGCGCATCGCGCTCCAGCACCGCATGCGGCCCATGCCAATGTCTTTCTCGAACACGAAAGGACGCGACCGCCACGTCTTGCCGGACATCGTCACGACCTGGAAGTGGTAGAACATCGAATTGCGGTCGGCGTCAACAGGCACCGAAAAAGAGACGTCGCGAGAGTCCGCGACCTTCGGATAGCGGCACTGAAGCGGGAAGCGCGTCGCCGTGACGGTCATCGTCTTCATGGACTTCCCGACGGTGTACGCGCCGTTGCGCCACGCCTCTTCAAGGGGAATCTCGCAGCGGAAGTCGAGACCGCCCCTTTCGACGTATTCCACTTTGAGCTTCGCGCCCACGAGTTTCCGTTTCGGAATCCGCAGATAGATTGGCGGCGTCGCATGCGCGTTTATGTCGCGCAATTCGAAACGCGGGCCCTTCGTGTATTCGCGCACATACAGCCATTCCGCCTCTTCGACACCTGTGACTTCGTAGGCGTAGGGCTTCTCGCCGTCCTTCAGCCTGTGCCGCCCGACGCATATCGGCGAAACTTGAAAGACGGCCCAGTCACCGCCGTCGCGGAAAAGGTTCTCGGGTTCGCCTACCTTGCCCTGGACATACTGGATGCACCCGTTGCCGCAGAGCATGGCGTAGCGAATAGGCTCGTCGCACAAAACCGCGAACGAAGCGGTCCCGCTTGCGACTTCCGCCTGCGAAACCTTCAATGCAGGCAAGTCGCGTATCGGCTGGCGGGCGCAGACGTGGTCCCACGAGTTCGCCGGCGCGAGATTGACGGGGTGGAACCCCTCTACGACCGTGAAAGCCGCATCCGACGCATCTGCCGCCCTGTACGAGAGGCGAACCTGCAGTGCACGGGAGAACGTCGCAAGTTCCGCCGAATCCAGCTCATAGCGCGATTCGGAGAGCGCAGCCTCGTCAAGCGTGCGCGACTCAAGCGACTTGACGACGCGCCCCTTGTCATCGAGAATCTCAATGCGCGTCTCGACTTTCCCGCTACGTGCGCCGTCCGGCACGTTCAGGACCTCGATGGAGAGCCTTTCGCCCGGAGAGAGGCACTTGCGGTAGCTGACGACGAGATTCGGCTTTGCAAGGTCGTCGCCGTCAATCGGCGAAAGCGGACGCCCCTTGCCCCTTGCCGTATAGTAGCGCATGATGCGCCTAAGAGTCCACGACGAATAAAGCGTGGGCATGAGGTGCGTGTTCTCGTTGAACTCGTCCCATTCCGCGTGGATGATCACGTCGGGATCGAACGCAAGCGCGTTCTCGTAGCATCTGCGGATCGTGCGCGTGCAGTCCTCCAGGACGTTGTACCCCTTCATGTACGAATTCATGTGCGCCTGGATCGCGCCCAGCACCTTCAGCTTCCTGCCCCTGAACTCAGGCTCGTCAAGGACTCGGCTCAGCATCTCGTACTTCCTGCGCGTGAACTCGGTGCTGCAGACGCGCTCGCTCTTCTCTTTCACCGGAACCGTCGGGCTGGACTGTCCGCACTTTATCGCGTCCGCGACACGCGCCCACTGGCGTATGTAGTCCTCCATCTTGCGCACGCTCTCGTCCGAAAGGGAGCCTGTCCGCCAGAATTCACGGCGGTAGCCGTCAAGGGCGCTGAGTTCCGCCATGAAGAGGAACCTGTCGCCGAACTTCTCGCGAACCTTGTCGCAGCCGGCCTTGAACTCCTGCGGCGTGCAGCGCGTGTCCGTGTTGAAGGCTTCGAGGAGTATCCTTCCGTTTACGACGCATTTTCGTTCGTTCTTTATCGCGGCTTCGAACAGCTCAAACCCCTTGTCGCCCGGCGCCGTCGTCAGCGTCGGAAGAACGAGATGCGGAGTCGGGCAGTCGTTGCCGGCAGAGTAGTGCCTGTCCCGGGCGAACATCGTCATTCCGTCCATCCCGTAGCTCTTCACCAGCGCCGCCGTGCGGTCATAGTCCGCCTGCGACGGGAAGGAACCCCAACCCGCAATCCAGTGGTCTATTCCTTCTTCGCCCTTGTCGTAGGGCAAGTCCGGTTCCACGAGAAGCGGCTGGTTCGGGTAGCGCATCAGGTAGCCACGCGCCTGCTCTCGCCACGGATACAGCTGCGTCTGGACGATAAACAGCGTCTCCGGCAATACCTTCGCACCGCACGACAGGGAGACGAAGGCAATCAAAATCGAAAATGCCTTCGCCAAACTGGGCTTCGCGGTTTTCATACGCATCCGGGCTCCATCAGGCCCGTGAATCAGCTGGCCTTCGCCTTCGAGGCCTTGAGAGCGTCGCGCGCGCATTCGCGCATGAGCTTGGCATCGGCCTCCGGGAGCGAATCAGGACGATACGAGAAGGTAGTCGGATCGACATTGAATAGAAAACCAAGCCAGACGCACGCCTGGAGATAATGCCCTCTTGCGTTCAGGTGCGGGAAGTCGTTGCGGAGCTTTATCTCGTCAGCGTCCTTCTGCTTTCCCTTGCGGCCCGTGCCCCACACGGAGCGACCCGCGACGTCGCCGTGGAAGTCTATTGTCGCCGGCTTTTGAATCGCCGCAATCTCTTCTTTGGTCAGCAGCTTGCCGTAATCTACCGGCAGGCGTTCGCGAAAGAGCTGCACGGCGTCGCCTGTGGGGATCATCCGCAGATTGTATTTCGCCGCAAGCTGTGCATACGCCTTCTTGAGGGAGGCGTACATGTCCGCCGGCGTCATCTTCCACTTGGCCAGGCGTTGGTCGTATGGAGCGTAGCTCCACGTCTCCTGAATGACGATCTCGGCCTGCGGCGCAAGTTCGCGTATCTTCGCGATCAGATTTCCGGCGTAAGGTTCGTAGGTGTCGTAGAACGCGCTTTTTCCGCTTGCCTGCTGGATAGTCACGATGTCCCACTTTTCGGCGACGAGAGCATCTGTCACATTGGCCTTGGGGGGAAGCTTCCTCCCAGGGCGCGACGAAAAGCTCGTCGAGATTCCGTAGGGCTTGAAATTGGCGTCGCCCGCCTTCTCCACGTTCGCCCAGTGCTTGTCGAGCGGACATCCGCCTATGCCGCACTGCACGATGTCGAGCGGAAGCCCCTCCGCCTTTGCGAGGGCTGGAGCCTCCCTCATAACACTCGCCGTAAACGAGTTCCCAATCATGAGGACCTTGACCGTGCGCTTTTCGGCAACGGCTTCCTTTGCACACGCGGACAGAGCCGCAGAGACCACGGCGGCCGAAAGGCACGCACGAGTAAGCATAATGTTCATGTTTTTCATATGTGGAATTGTAGCATTTTACATCCGCCTCTGTAAAGTTATAGGACGCTTGGGGATTTCCCTTTTTCTTGTGTTGCCAAAGCATTCCGAGCCTCTGCGCGGCTTCATTGGCGTGTAGGCAGCGCGTTTGTGTTGGGTGCCTTGTCAGCGTGCGGGCGATTTCGCCGCAACGGTACTCCCGCTCCAGGGCTGGCGGCTTCGGCGTCCTTCGCCTCGCTCGGCGTATGCCAGTTCGCAGCCTTTGGGCGAAGTTGAGAGTGTAGAGTGGAGAGTGTAGAATTGTGGACGATCCACCATTCTACATTTTCAATTCTCAACTATCAATTTCGCAACTGCCTCACTCGCGACATCCCTCCGCTCCGCCGCCCGCAGTCCGCGCCCTGCTCCATAGGGCAACGCACCGCAACAACGCCAATAACTTTACACTCTCCACTCTACACTCTCAACTGAAGGGGTCGGGCGTTACCGGGCGAGCGGCAATACCATGGATACCGTCGAAAAACGGGTCGGGCGGTCAGCGCACTCGGAGGCGTCCGACGCGACGCCGCACCGTCAATGCACTGGGGAGGAATCTCTGCAGTGCGGCTGGCTGCGATATAGCGACCAGCCGTTGTTGAGCCAGAACGAGATTCCGCAGACCCACATCGCAGGAACGAGAAGCTGGTGGTTTCCCGATATCTCCGCAACCATGACTATCGCCGTAAGCGGCGTGCGGATTGCCGAAGCAAGGAATCCAGCCATGCCGACAAGCGCAAACGCCGAAGGATGTATGCCCCACGACTCGGGCAGAACACGCGAGAAAAAGACGCCAATCGCCCCTCCCATCGATCCACCGCAGACAATCGCAGGGGCGAACACGCCGCCAGAGCCGCCAGAGCCCACCGTAAAGGACGTCGCGACCGCCTTTGCGAAGAAAATGGCAAGCAAGGTCCACATCCCGAGCCCCCCGCCGGAAAGCTCTGAGCCTATGACGGAATAGCTTGTGCCAAGCACCTCGGGGACGAGAAGCCCGATCAAGCCAGCAAGAACGCCGCCAAGGAAC
>Ga0310690_10001734_pt1 | contig 37785 bp, 37 predicted proteins | sample AusTroGonzalo_MG_2_FD_207661 | JGI IMG/M metagenome (GOLD analysis project Ga0310690, IMG submission 207661) | Bovine rumen microbial communities from tropical cattle in Woodstock, Queensland, Australia - Gonzalo_04 (v2) (version 2) | ecosystem: Host-associated > Mammals > Digestive system >...
TATCGCTTGCGAATCTCAAAAAAATCCTTGAGTATTTGCTACATCTTTCTTCATTCTTTCAATGAACCTCCCAATTCCCTTGTCCCCTCTTTCCCTCTCATTTGGGACCGCAAAAATACACTTTAGAACATTACATTCGCCTACTCCTACCTACTTTTTTTTAATTTTTCTTTTATCTAATTGATAATCAATAAGAAAAAATTATATTTTTTTGTTTTTTATACTGATTTTTGGGTGAAAAATAGGCAAAAACAACCTATTTTGACCCTATTTTAAGGGGGTGTTTGGAGACCATTTCGGAGTTTTTTCGGAAAAGTCTGTAAAAACCGTTCATTTTCACCTCTTCATTTTCCTAATAAAACACTCCCCGCCTAATACTTTTTCCTCATCATACTCAGAAAAGACCTCTTACATATATATTAATATTGTCCTCGATTTTTTTTGTACTTTTGCCGCCTTTAATAATATTACATGGTAGGAGAATTAGACAGAACCCGGGAATTAGAGACAAAAGGCATTGGCCAATTGCTGTGGATGTACGCTTTGCCATCCGTCATCAGCCAGATTATCGCATCTATATATAATATTGTTGACCGTATCTTCATCGGGCACGGCGTCGGAGCCATGGCTATCGCCGGCCTCGCCATCACCATGCCCATCATGAACATCATTCACGCATTCGGATCCCTCATAGGCGTTGGCTCAAGCGCGCGAATGTCTATCGTTTTAGGTAGAAAAGACATAAAATGGGCAGAAAATATCTTGGGCAACAGCATGATCTTCACTATTATATTGGGATTCATGTTCGTCACATGCGGATATCTGTTCATGGATAATATCCTAACCGGCTTCGGCGCAACATCCGAAACCCTCTCATACGCCCGTGAATACTTGCTCATTGTATTGCCCGGCATGTTCTTCACCACCATGACGTTCAACCTCACCGGTCTCATACGCGCTTCCGGCTATCCGATGAAGTCCATGTACATCATGATTGGCGGCGCTGTGCTCAACATGATTCTGGACCCGATTTTCATCTTCGGTCTGCATTTAGGCATCGCGGGAGCCGCTTGGGCTACCACCATCTCCATGACGATTACCGCTTTTGTGTCCATTCTTCATTTCGTACAGCCCACTTCCTTCATCCGTTTCAAATCCCACGGTTGGAAACCCAGAGGTTATATTTTCAAAAACATCACGCTCATCGGCATGAGTCCATTTTTGATGAATGTGTGTGCTTCGTTTGTCGTGGCCATGCTGAACAGCCAGCTGCTGCGCTACGGCGGCGATTTGGCTGTAGGAGCTTACGGCATTGTGAACACCTTCGGCAGCTTCATGGTGATGCTCATCCTCGGTATCTGCCAAGGCATGCAGCCCATCGCCGGCTACAACTATGGCGCGGGGCACCCCGACCGACTTAAACACGTCTATCTCCTCACCATGAGGGTTTGCGTCCTCATCGGTTTGTTCGGCAGTGTGGTATCTTGCCTCTTCCCAGCTAGCATGGTGAAAATTTTCACCACGGATGCGGAACTTATCCAGATTGGCAAACCGGCTATGCGATACCTGATGGTGATGTTCCCGCTCATCGGCTTCACCATCGTCAACTCCAACTTCTTCCAGTCCATCGACAAGCCCTGGATTGCCATCACCACCAGCCTTTCCCGACAGCTCATTTTCCTGCTGCCGCTGGCATACCTCATCCCTGTGATTTTTACCAACATGGGCATAAACGGACTCACCGGCATCTGGGTGTCATGCACCATTTCCGATGTAATGGGCGCAGCACTGGCCGCTATCTTATTGCTTACACAGCGTAAAATCTTTTCGGACGTCTCTCCACATGAACCCAAAGTTCAGAAAGAAGCGGGACCGAAAGAGTAAGTTATCCCTACCCTATCATAAAAAAAGCCCTTCCGCTCTCCCGGTCAGGTTAATGGCTATGATAAAACCGGGCACAGCGGAAGGATCTTAATGTATTTTCTCTATTCGAGGTTTTCCCTTATTGCTTACCGCCAGAGGGATGAGAGTTTGCCATTCGTGGAACCAACATTGAACTGAATACCTATTTCCCATTTCGGCAGATCAACGCCGTTAATCATTATCGGCGTGATACGATACTGGCCATAGAGGGCACAGATGTTGGTAAAACCGATACGCAGGCGCACACCACAATCCAATCTGTTCAAACCGTCGCGGAAATAGCGGCGCTCCACATGGGTAACCGTGTGTTTGCCCCATTCTGTTTTGGTTTTCAAACGGCTACCCGTAATCCAATCACCGAACACACCGGTTTCCAAATAAAGTTGGCTGGAGGAAACATTGGCTAAGATAAAACGCTGATACAATTCCAAATCAAATTGTGATGTTTTAAGATTGTGTTTTTTGATTGTCACATCCGGATTCTGATTAATCACGGGATAAATGTTCATATTGGAACTTTGGGGATCGGTATAGTCCTGCAATGCGTACCAAGAAGAACCGAAACCGATTCGGAAACCCAATCCATACACTCTGGCGAGTTGCCAATTGTTGACAAAACTGAAAGAGAATGAGCGAGACACTCTCTTCGCTTGATGAATATTGCCCTGCGGCGTCCACATGGAGGGAAGCATGAAGGAGGCATTGAGCACCAAGTTGCAGGAATAGCGTTTGGGCTTACGATTGAATATCTCATTATCAGGTTTGGATTTTCTAAAAACACCAAAATCACTATCCATGTTGGACGTACCAAAGGTTACTGCAGAATCGGCAACGGCCACCTTGTCTTTACCCATCACATATTGCACATATTGGTTTCCATACCAAAGATTCACCGTTTGTCCATTTTCCAAAAGATTTTTTGAAATGCTGTAATATGCCTTGTTGCTGTCTATAACAAATTCTTCTCCCACATCTCCCACCTGTAAGCCAAGGGTTAAGACATCGTATTTCTCCAAACTGCCATCCCCGTTCTGGATGTTATAGAAAAGTTTGCTTCTCTTTTCAGAATTGACCGGAATGATGTAAAGATAATTATCATCTTCAGTAAGATCAAACGTATGGACACTCGCTTTCTTGCCATCGGTGAAGTAGCCGGCTTGCGGCACTCCGTAGCCGAAAGCATAATCGTAGTAAGGATAATGGTTCCCAGATTTTTCGATTTCTTCCAGCAACTGAGCGGTCGTCCATTCGGGATGCATCTGTTTTACACAGGCGGCGAAGCCCGACACCATCGGAGTGGCGAAGGAGGTGCCCTGCGCATAGGCGAAATTGCCTTTGCCCATGGCCACCATGTCGTTGCCACAGGCCACCACGTTGGGTTTGCGGCGGCCGTCAGCGGTGGGACCGAATGAGCTATAGGATTCACGATTATCCAATGCGTTTACCGCGCCAACAGAGAGCACGCCATCAGCATCAGCAGGGGTCACCAACATTTTCCAGCTGCCGTCATCGCCCTCATTGCCCATGGCCGTGCACACCAGAATGCCTTTGCTCATTGCGGTGGCTGCGCCCTTGGCTACGATGGATGTTCCATTCATATCTTTGAGGTTATGGAGTTCCTTGCCATAGCCCAACGAACTGCTCACGATGGAGGCGCCGTTCTGGTCGGCCCACTCCAGCGCCTGCACCCACCAAACCTCTTCTTTCTTCTTTTCGGCTTCCACTTCCGTACGAGCCAACAGGAATTCTGCTCCGGGAGCCAGACCTAACATCGTAGTGTCGTTCATGATGCCCGCAATACAGCTCAACACCATGCGTCCGTGCGAATTGTAGCCATAGACATTCTCTTTCTTGTTGGCAAAGTTCCAAGTCTTGATAATCTGGTGGTTGTCTCGCAAATGCTTGAAGGCGGGATGCGTGTCCACATCGGGGAAGCCGCCATCAAACACGGCAATGCGTACGCCCTTGCCGTTGATGTTCTTCTGCAAGAACTTTTCTCCTTGCATCAAGGACACCTGTTTCATGTGAGGATCCAACACGGTGGTTGGCGTATAAACTGGAGCTTGCGTAGGGCTCGCTTCGGAGGCAATCTCCTGCACACTCAACACGAATGGAAAAGATTTCACCAAAGCGATCTGCTCTTCCGTGGCCATCACAGCCACCGCGTTCAGCCACCGCGACTCGCCAATATTTTCAGTCGTGGCCGCATTCACAGCCTCCTCATATTCCTGATTCACAGGATAGTTGGTCACATCATACAAGTCCGCATGGTTCACCTGATAACGCTCAATGGCCTTCGAATCAAAATAAGAGTACGGATCGAAAGTGGTGTTGTGCTTATCCGTGAAGAACACCCAATACGCATTCTGCGCATGAGCCATGCTAAAAAATGCAATGAAAATAATTGCCGATAAAAATAATCTTTTCATAAATTCTCAATTTTCAATTCTCAATTAACTAATTACCCTTCGCCATCTCCACTATCTCCTGAATATCAATGCCCAAAAGTCTCATATTCTTAACAAAGGCGGGGACTTCCATCTCCAAAAACTGCTTTTTTCGTATGGCTATGATTTTTTCTGTGGCATCTTCGGCAATGAAGAATCCCACGCCACGCTTGTTAAAAATAATCTCTTTGTTCTGCAGGTAATCGTATGAACGCATCACCGTGTTGGGGTTCACTTCGAACATCACGGCCAGCTCGCGCACCGACTTCGCCTTGTCGCCGGGTTTCCAGGCAGCGGTCAGGATCTGTTCGAAAACCCAATCTACCAGCTGCATCCAAATAGTCTGTGTGTTGTTGAAATCTATTGACATACTATGCCTCCGTTTCTTTAAGTCTCAGAAAACTGAGTGCGTAAAAATAAATAATCTCTCCAGCCAAGAACAAATAGAATAACGCGTTCAAGAAACGCTCGGAGATGTCTTCCGGATAGTTAAAACTCCATCTATAATCGCCAAAAACCGCATCTTTAGGTATTAAAATTATTCCGTTCACCCAAAGCACCAGAGAAAACAAAGTTGTGAAAATCAAACCGATCAGCATACTGACACCTATTGTGGAAAGAGTAGTTTTTTTGCGGAAATAAACACTTCCGAAGAAGAAGACAGCAAGCATGCCATACATAAGCAATATCCCGTTACCATTGATAGAAGTCTGCAAACTCACACCGTCGAATCCGCGCATGGTCAAGTACAAATGAGCCAATCCAAGCCCTATGACACAGGAAAGTGCCAACCCAGCTACATAATAGATGTTGGCCAGCAGCATGTTGGCGACCACCTTTTCGCTGTTAGATGCAGGTATGGAGAGATAGTGGATTTTCGGAGAATTGCTGTGCAGGTTACGGAACAGGCGTTCCGGATAAATCATCAAGAAAATAGTGGCACAAAAAATGGCGAAATGCATGCTTGCACCATTCGCAAGGGTTCCAAACAAAATAATAGCCACCAAAATACCGAATTGGAACAGATCTGTCTTCCAACTTTCAATAAAATAGGCCTTCAAAAGGTTTGTTATATTCTTGGTATTCATAATCTTATACTTTTAAGGGTTATTTTTCAATATTGCTTAAGGATTCCAATGAATCAAGAGTCAACGGGACATCCGGCGTAGTAGGACACACGTGGATCGTTTCCCACTCTTTATGGGTTTTTATCTCACCGTTATGGAAAGCCTTGCGAATTTCTACCGTGCTAACGACAATCATCAGCACTGCAGCTGCTATCAATGTGATAATCAAAATCTTATTGGTGTATTTTTTCATAATGCCGATTATTTAAAAAGGTTAGCAATTTCGTTTTTGTTAGTGATTGCTGCGTTGAACAGCAGTTCAAGATCAAGGCTGGAATCGATATTATTCACATTCTCTTTCACTTGATAGTTGCCGCGCGGAGTCTCCTCAGTGTAGAAAACCTTGCCATCTGTACTTTTGGCGTCATCCACATCAAAGAGCAACTTCTGCGTAATCTCGTAGGTGGAAGCATTGAGCAACATGTGTCCGTTGTCCAAGACGGCCACCATGTCAATGAGGCTATGCAGGTCGCGCACTTGATGGGTAGAAATAAGCACCAAGCGGGAGTCATCGGCTGCCGAAGCCATCAACTTGCGGAAAGTGCTCTTGGAAGGAATATCCAAACCGTTAGTGGGTTCATCCATGAAGAGGATCTTGGTGTTGGTGGCCAATGCAAAGGCGATGAGCACTTTCTTCTTCTGTCCGTGCGAGAGCTTGTCCATGTAGCCAGTCTCTTTGTCCAATTCCAACTCGCGGAGGTATTCCTCAAAATGTTCGTGGTTGAAGTTGGGGTAGAATGGAGCATATGCTGCCTCGAACTGCTCAATCTTGAGGTGGGGCACAAACATCTCCTCTTGCAGGAAATAGATATCGCGCATAGCTTCGGACTTGCGCAGCGTGGCATTTTCTCCTAGAATGGTGGCCGTGCCACTATCCGGGAAGCGCAAACCCGACATGATTTTTAACAATGTGGTCTTGCCGGCGCCGTTTTTGCCCAGCAAACCGTAAATGTGCCCCGGCTCCATCGTCAGGCTCAACTCCTTGAACAGGGGTCTGCTCTTGACGTAGCCGAATTGGATGTTTTCTAACTGTATCATGACAATAATATTTAAGTGTTTTACTTGTTTAGTGTGTTAGTGAACTAATACACCGCAAAAGTAATACACCTTTTTTATTTGTCAATGGTTTTTAGAAAATTTTTTCTTGCTGATAATCAGAGTGTTGAAAAAAAAGATAGATTCTTTTCTTTGTTTTCTTGTCAAATTTTCGGAGAAAAAAAGAATAAAGCATAAAAAAAGAGAGAATCTCGATTGAGATTCTCTCTTTCTAATTTCAGGTGAAAATGATTATTTACATTTAATCATATTCATACCTTCAAGATCATTCAATTCAGCTTGTTTAGCGGTGCAATCATCCTTGCTCATAGTTTCATCTTCGAAAACAGGTGCAACATGATAGAGGTCGGTTTTGTAATAACAATGACAACCTTTACTGCAAGAGGTGCTAATTGCTGCCAACAATGCTACTGAAGCGAAAATCACTAATACTTTTTTCATTTTTTTTAAAGGACTCCTTGATTATTACTATCATCTGCCTCGATACTAACGTGGAGTCCCTTACACGAAAGCATCGCAAACAGACGTGCAAAAATACTAAAAATTAGAATCCACCCCCCCCCTCGAATTTTTTCTGTAATTTACTGATTTTAACCGTATTATTAAAGAAAAAATCTATCTCTCTTTTTTACAGGTCAAGAAATGAAGCACAATTACCACAAAACACAACTCACTCTTTCTACTTCTTTCTGAAATAAATCTCCATGGGAACTCCGGAATAATCCCAGTTCTTACGAATCTGGTTTTCCAGAAAACGCTTATAGGAATCCACGACATATTGTGGCAAGTTGCAGAAGAAAGCGAACGATGGGTAAGCTACTGGCAACTGTGTAACATATTTGATGCGGATAACCTTGTCTTTGTTCATTGGCGGCGGGGTATGCTGGATAATCGGCAACAGCACGTCGTTGAGCTCCGAAGTGGAGACCTTGCGCGTGCGGTTTTTATATACCTCTATGGCCGTTTCAAGCACTTTGTAGATGCGCTGTTTTTCCAAAACTGACGTGAAAATAATCGGCACATCGTTGAAAGGCGCGATGCGCTTTTTGATCAAATCTTCGTATTGTTTATGCGTATGGGTATCCTTTTCGATGAGATCCCACTTGTTCATCACCAATACAATGCCTTTGTGGTTGCGGGCAGCGAGACCGAAGATGTTGAGATCCTGTTGGTCGAAACCTTGCGAAGCATCCGCCATCACAATGCAGACATCGGCATTTTCGATGGAGCGCACGGCACGCATCACGGAGTAGAACTCCAAATCCTCTTCCACTTTGCTCTTTTTGCGCAAACCGGCTGTGTCAATAAGATAGAAGTCGAAGCCAAAGTTGCGGTAGCGCGTAAAGATAGTGTCACGCGTGGTGCCGGCAAGCGGTGTCACAATGTGGCGGTCCTCACCCAAAAACGCGTTGATGATGGAAGATTTGCCTACATTGGGTTTGCCCACGATGGCAATTCGGGGCAGGTCGTCGGGTGCGTGCTCCACATCTTTGGAAAAGTGCTTCACCACCTCATCTAACAACTCGCCCGTGCCTCCACCGGAAACAGCGGAGATAGGGAAAATCTGTTCCACACCCAGCGCATAAAACTCGGTATAATCAAAATAGTTGCTGGGACTGTCAATCTTATTCACAGCCAAATAGTAGGGTTTCTTGGAACGGCGCAAAATTTGCGCCACTTCTTCGTCCAATGGAGTGAGTCCCTCGCGACCATCCACCATGAATACAATCACATCCGATTCTTCAATCGCCAGTTGTGCCTGCTTGCGTATTTCCGACTCGAAAATATCATCCGAACCGACTACATAGCCGCCCGTGTCAATCACCGAGAATTCGTAACCATTCCAATCGGATTTGCCGTAATGGCGGTCGCGCGTCACGCCGGCCACAGAATCCACGATAGCCTCGCGCGCCTGAATCAAACGGTTGAACAATGTTGATTTGCCCACGTTGGGCCGACCGATAAGAGAGAGTATGTTTGACATGATGAATGGGTTATAATGGTTATAATGGGTTAAGGGGTACAAGGGGTTAAAGAGGTGAAAAGGGTGAATGGGGGTAAAAGAGGAGTAAGGAGTAAAGGAGGAGAGAGGAATTAAGGGGACCCTGTACCCTGTTCACTACTCACTGCTCACTGTTCACTATAAAATATTGGCCAATTGTTCTTTCAATTTCTCGAGTTCGTCTTTCATGCGAACCACGATTTGCTGGATGTTGAAATCGTTGCACTTGGAACCAAGCGTATTGATTTCGCGGCCACATTCCTGTACGATAAAACCGAGTTTCTTACCATTGGCCTGCGGCTCGTTCATGGTTTCCAGGAAGTAGTTGCAATGCTTGCGCAGGCGCACCTTCTCTTCCGTGATATCCAATTTCTCAATGTAGAAGAAAATCTCCTGCTCCATGCGGTTCGCATCGAATTGGACTTTGGGACTGAGCTCTGCGAGGCCCTTCTCAAACTTGGCGCGCAATGTGGCAATGCGGTTTTCCTCAAATGGCGTCACCTCGTCGATCATGTCGCGGATGAGGCAAATGCGTTTTTCAAAATCCTTGGCCAACACCGCACCTTCCGTGATGCGGAAGTCGTTGACCTTGTCGCAAGTCTCCTGAATGGCATTCTTCACTGCGTTCCACAGTTCTTCCGACAATTCCTCCTGTGGTGTGGAAATCACGTCGGGCATACGGAGCACTTGCAAGAAAATGTCGCTCTCTACGGTGTTTCCCAACTCTTTGGAAAGCATATTGAGCGAATCGTAATAGGATTTGGCAAGTTCCGGATTGATAGAAACAGTGGCGGCAGCATTCTTGTCGATGGAAAGGGAAAAGTCGATTTTGCCGCGTTCAAGTTCACGGGAGATCAGAGAGCGGATCTCATTTTCATTATTACGGAACAGCGGAGCAATGCGGGTGTTCAGGTCCAGCTGTTTGCTGTTGAGCGTGCGAATCTCAACGGTGATGGATTTACCGGTAACCTCGATGGTTGTGCGCCCGAAGCCGGTCATGGATTTTATCATAGTATCAGTTTTTTAGCGCGGCAAAGATACAAAAAAAAGGCAGGCCTTGAGGGTCTGCCTTGTATATAGAATTGAGTGTTAGCAAGATTAGTTTGCTTTCTTACCTGCGGCGTAGTTGATTTTAAGCGCGTTGTTCTTACGAAGTTCCTGCTTAATGGTATTCACGTAACGCATTTGAACATCCTTATCGACTTTCAGGGAGAAGGTCAGCTTGTCACGATCCTGAGCGTCGCGGGACTCTTTCTCGGTACCGATAAAGTCGCGCACGTCGGTGACCAGCTCTTCAGCCTTGATAGTCTGATCATTCAATTGTACGGAAACCTCGCCGGGGGGGAGGGTGTTTTCATTCTTGCTGATAGGTGCGCCCACATAGATGTTGGCCACGAGGGATTTCTTCTCCAGTTTCTGGATTTCAGTTGCTTGCGGCGGGGTGAAATGCACTTTCAGAGAAGCCTCACGCATCGTGGTGATCACCATAAAGAAGAACAAAAACATAAAGATAATATCAGACATGGAACCCATGTTGAGTTCAGGTGTCTCTTTTTTTCCGTTCTTTTTAAATCTTGACATAATCTTTCAATTTTTTAAGGATTATTGTGCAGGGGATTTGCTATAGTCCATAGGCGGAGCCTCCGAAATACTCATCGGTATAGCGGCGGTGATGGCTCTTTGTGCGGCAGAGTCAAGTGCATTGTACTTCTTTCCGAAATACTGGAGCGCAGTTTCGTCACGCAACTCGTTCACAGCGCGCTGGAGTTCGTTCTGCACCTGGACATACATGTTATAGCTCGTCCCTTGGTCGTTGGTCAAAGACACAACACCCTTGGACACTGCAAAGTCACCAATACCATCAATAGGTTTGTTCACCTTTTCCGGAAGGGAAGGATCGTTAGTCGGATTGGAGAAAAACTCCTTCGCTTTGTCCTTCAGTTCGGAAACAGGCATCACCTCACCATTAACGGAGATTTGATCCAGATAATTGACCAACACATTCAAAACATTACGTTTGTTAATATCGGCCTTCATTTCCGGAGTGTCGTCCGTCTTTGGAGGTGGTAACTTACGAGGGATACCTTGTTCAGTATTGATGGAGGATGTCAACAAGAAGAACGTCAACAGCAGAAAGGAAATATCTGCTGAAGCACCTGTGTTTAATCCCGGTGTTTTTCTTTTACTCATGTTATCTTCTATTTTTAATGGCACTCATGATGCCGGTCACGAGAATGGCCAAGAGAGCACCCAATAAACAAACATATACTGTAAAACAAGCTGCATTCACCATTTTGAATCCGCCGACAGTCAGGCCCATCTTGATAGCGGAGGGGCTGAGTACGGAAGAACCGATGGCATAGCCGATGAATACAACAATGGCGAACAAGGCCAGCACAATGAGAATCTTATAGGAAGTCTTAAACTCCTTGACCATCTTCAATAATGCAAAACAAAGCAACAGGAGAATGGTAAGTCCGCCAAGACAATAACCGATGACCATAAAGAGCGTCTGCAGTCTGGAGCTGGACTTGAAGCTTTTGAGATCCTTCTGCATCTCTTCCAGATCAGTAGCCTTCTTGTTAGCAGAAGCTGTAGCATTGATCATATCAGCTCTGGAAACAATGGAGTTGGCAGCCTTCATATAGTTACAGCTTTCCAAGTAGCTTTGTTTCAGAGAAGCATATTCGCTTTCAATTTTGCGGACATAAGCTTCCAGATCCTTGAGGGAGTTCACAGCATTGAAACCGTCAACATATTCCTGCTTTTTGTCACATTTGGCAAAGAGGCCTTCTGCGCGGGTCGGAAAATCAGCTTTGTATTGCTCGAAATTATTCTCATTCAGGCCTTTCAAATCTTGAAGATAGGTATAAAGAATATCTTTCTGAAGTTGAACACCCTTCAATGAGTCGTTGAGATTCTTGATTTCGTCCTGGTATTTGGCCACCAGGTCGGGAAGAGCTTCGGGGGTTGCAGCGGTAAAGTCGGCCATCATCGTAGGATTTTCAGCCTGAACCAGTCGAGCTTGAGAGAAAGCATCCTTCTTGTCATCATCAAAGGTGAAAGCGAAGGCAAGCGCAAGAATGCAATCCAAGATCGCCACTGCAAATATTATGATTTTAATGATTTTATCCTTCATTATTATATAGTATTTATAATAATAGTATAGTTTTGGAAAAGATTATTTGTTTTTCACCAGAATATCCATGAAGGAGATGGTGGCGTCTTCCATGTCGTTCACAATGCTGTCAACTTTGGTAAGCAGATAGTTGTAGAACACTTGGAGGATCATGGCGGTGATCAAACCGAACACGGTCGTCAACAAAGCCACTTTCATACCACCAGCCACGATAGTCGGGGAAATATCACCAGCGCGCTCGATGTCATCGAATGCCTGCACCATACCGATCACAGTACCCAAGAATCCCAAAGACGGAGCAATAGCGATGAACAAGCTGATCCAGGTAAGGTTGGTTTCCAATTTGGCCATCTGAACGCCACCGTAGGAAACGACGGATTTTTCAACAGACTCAAGACCTTCGTCATAGCGGTCGAGACCTTGATAGAAGACAGCGGCGAGAGGTCCTTTGGTGTCGCGGCAGAGTTCTTTTGCCTTCTCAACACCACCGTTCTTGAGAGCATCCTCAATCTTGTTGAGCAGTTTCTTGGAATTGACAGTGGAGAGGTTGAGGTAGAAAATACGTTCGATGACGAACGCAAGACCTAAAATCAAACAGATGAGCACCGGGGTCATCCACACAGCACCACCCTGGATAAATTTCTCTTTGAGCGTATAATGCAAGCCGTGGTTGACAGCATCATCGGGATCTTCTGTCAGTTCGGCTTGAGCAGCAGCGGGAGCAGCTGCAGAGTCAGCAACCTGTTCTGTGGCTGCTTTGTCCGTTTTTTGATCATTTGCGGCAAATGACACGTTTGCAATACCGAAGGTCAGGAAACCTAAAACGGCAAGTAATGAGACTACTTTTTTCATAATACTTTTTTTTGATTAATTTTTTGAATAATTACTTATAATTTAATATCTAATTGAATTTCAAATTCTTAAAACCACTGTGGAACCTCTCTTACCCTACTACCAACGCACGTTCCGCACCATTCGTATTTTAAGGGCGTAAAAGTACATTTTTTTTTCAGATGTTTGGCACTTTCAATCTATTTTTTTTGACATTGTGTTTTTTTTTATTTTTTAAGAATTGCGGTATAGAAAATTTTTTATTTTTGCGAGCTTGAAGTAAGAAACGATTTGTAAACCTTATTAATAACTTAAAATTTCAAAACAATGAAAAAAGCATTTTTAGCATTAGCAGTTGCTGCATTGGCAGTATTTTTCACCGCTTGTCCGGGTCCTGTTGAGAAAACCAAAGCTGAGCTCCTCGCTTCTCCGAAACACGGTTGGGTTTTGTCAGCTGCTGAATCTTCCCCTGCTTATCACATGGCTTCTGGCGAATATGTAACCAACCTCATGAATGGTTACTTGTATGACTATGAGCTGGATGATATCATGACATTCACCGTAGAAGGTGTTCAGACCCTCGATCCCGGTGCTAACATCGATCCTGAATACGGTCTGCAAGAAGCTACCGCTTTCCTGTACTCTTTCGACGCAGTTGATGATAACTGGATGTACATGCAAGTTCCTTTCATTTTGGATGCTAACGACCAAATTAAACAAGTCTATTGCCACATCCTGAATCTGACTGAAGAAGAATTCAAATTCAACTGCACCATCGACGATGTTGCTGCTCCGACCAAGGATCAATACACCTTCACCCTGACTTACGTTCCTGCAAAATAATTTTTAACCTTTTAAATTCAATAAACAATGAAAAAATTATTTTTAGTTTTATTGTGCGCTGGCCTTTTCGTGGCTTGCGGTAACAAGAACAAACAAGAAGAACCGGTTGTGGAACCCGTTGCTGAAGAAGTAACTGAAGCTCCCGCTCAAGAAGAAGAAGCCGTTGTTGCTGAAGAGCCCGTTCAAGAGCAAAAAGCAACTCCTGCTAAACAAACGACCAAACCGAAACAAACGGTTAAGGAACACGCTCAGAGCGCAGCTGAGAACGTAGCCAACGCTGCTATCGATCAAGCTGAAAAAGACGCTACCAACCAAGTGGTTAACAAAGGCGTTAAGAGAAGATAATTTTCTTTAACTCCATACCGAAAAGGGCAACTTCACCGTTGCCCTTTTTTTTATATCTTTGCAGTCCCAATATTAAAACAGTTATTCATCAATAAATAAACGCTTTATAATGAAAAACACACCCATCCCTGCAGAAATTGTGGATAAAATCGTGGCCGGTAGCGGCATTTCTTCCGTCGGCAAAGCCTCCATCCGTGAGGTCAAAAGGTTGATTAACGAGATTGAACAAGCCTCTGGCAAAGAATTCGTCCGCATGGAGATGGGCATTCCCGGACTTCCCGCATGCCACGTGGGCGTGGAGGCCCAGATTGAAGCCCTCAAGAAAGGTGTGGCCGCCATCTATCCCGATATCGAAGGTATCCCTGCTCTTAAACAAGAGGCTGCCCGCTTCGTGAAGAATTTCATCGACCTGGACGTGAATCCTGAAAACTGCATCCCCACCGTGGGCTCCATGATGGGCGGCATGGCCGGCTTCATGACCTTCGTACGCTGCCGCAAAGAACGCGACACTACGCTCTTCATCGATCCGGGTTTCCCTGTGCAAAAGCAACAACACCGTGTGATGGGCCTCAAATACGAAACTTTCGACGTGTATGAGCACCGTGGTCAGAAACTGCGCGCCAAATTGGAGAGCTATCTCGAAAAAGGCAACATTCATACCATCATGTACTCCAACCCCAACAACCCGTCCTGGATTTGCTTCACCGAAGAGGAATTGCAAATCATCGGCGAAGTGGCCAACAAATACGATGTGTTTGTTTTTGAAGATTTGGCTTACTTCGGCATGGACTTCCGTCAGGATATCTCCAAGCCGGGCGTACCGCCTTACCAGCCGAGCGTGGGCAAATACACTGACAACTACGCCCTGTTGATCTCCGGCTCCAAGGCATTCAGCTACGCCGGCGAGCGTATCGCCCTGATGATCATGTCAAACAAGCTCTACAACCGCGAGTTCGACGACCTGGAGCCCTACTTCAAGATGAAGAAACTGGGCCGCGCCATCATCTATGGCACCGTGTATGCCATCAGCTCCGGTGTGGCACACTCCGCTCAATACGCCATGGCCGCCATCCTGAAAGCCTGCAACGACGGCACCTACAACTACATCAACGATGTGAAGGAATACGGCGAAAAAGCCGCCATCATGAAGAAACTCTTCACGGATAATGGTTTCGAGATTGTCTATGACAAGGATGGCGACAAAGACTTGGCCGACGGCTTCTACTTCACTGTGGCCTATCCGGGCATGAGCAGCGATGAACTGTTGCACGAGTTCCTGTACTACGGCATCAGCGCCATCTCGTTGGTGACATGCGGCAGTGAGCGCACCGAAGGCCTACGCGCCTGCGTCTCCCTGACCCCGCGCCGCCAATTCCCGATTCTGGAGGAACGCTTGAAAATGTTCAAGGAGAACCACTAGAATTTAGTTTAGAGTTTAGAGATGAGAGAGGCTTCGTGGTAACGGAGCCTCTTTTTTGGTCGCGGATCACAAGGATCGCGAGGATACTTTCCGCGCAAATTCGTGAGATACGGATAATCGATAATCTGTGGAGATATTTTTGTACTTTTGTGCTTTCTAAAACAATATCATTATGGGAAGTTTGAAAGAAATGTTCCACTCCACTGGATTCCAGGCGTTTATGAAGAAAATGCTGATTTATGCACTGATCATCTTCGTGTTAGGAATTATATTTTTGATATTCAAGTTGCAAGGAGGTGTTGTCATGACTATCGTTGGCGGCGCTACACTTGTCTTTTGGATTCTATTTTACCTGTTGGGAAAAATCATAGGGTGATGTTTAATCCCCAACGGAATTCTCTCTAAACTTTAAACTCTAAACTTTAAACTAAAAATGACCCACTACGACTCTCTTCCCTCCCCTTGTTATATCATGTCGGAGAATGCGCTGATTGCCAACCTGGAGCTGCTGAATCTTGTGCAACAGGAAGCTGGTGTTTCCATCATCTGCGCGTTGAAAGGCATGTCGTTCTGGCGCTCCTTTCCGCTGATAAAACACTATCTGGCAGGCGCCACCGCCTCCTCGCTCAACGAAGCACGCTTGATTTCGGAGGAGATGTGCTGCGACGCCCACACCTATGCGCCCGTGTATCTGGAAAACGAGTTTCCACAACTGCTCATCTATAGCAGCCATTTGACTTTCAACTCGTTAAGCCAGTGGGATAAGTACAAGGAGATGGCTCTCAACAGTCCGAAAAAAGTTAGCTTCGGGCTGCGGGTGAATCCCGAATACTCGGAAATTGAGACGGATCTTTACAATCCTGCTCTGCCGGGTTCGCGCTTGGGTATTTTGGCCGAAGATATGCCCGAAAACCTGCCCGAAGGCATCGAGGGCCTGCACTTCCACGTCCTTTGCGAAAACGACAGCTACGCGCTGGAGCACTGCCTGGAAGCCTTTGAACAACGCTTCGCCAAATATATCCGCCAATGCAAGTGGGTGAACTTCGGTGGCGGGCACCACATCACCCGCGCAGACTATAACATCCCGCACCTCATCCAGATGCTGAAAGACTTCCGGAGTCGCTATCCCAACTTGGAGGAAGTCATTCTGGAACCGGGCGAGGCCGTGGGCTGGCAAACCGGCGTGCTCACCTCAACAGTGGAGGACATCGTGGTGAACAAAGGAATCAAAATAGCGATGCTCAACGTTTCTTTTGCGTGCCACATGCCCGACTGTCTGGAGATGCCCTACAAGCCTGTCGTGCTCGGAGCGCACGAGCCCACCGAAAAGGACAAATACGTCTATCGCCTCGGCGGTTGCTCCTGTCTGGCCGGCGACTACATCGGCATGGGCGACTTTGCCTTTGACGAGCCGCTGGAAGTCGGCGACCGCATCGTGTTCGACGACATGATCCACTATACCATGGTGAAAACCACTTTCTTCAACGGCGTCGCGCATCCTTCCATCGGCATGATTCACCGCAACGGCGAGTTTGAGTTGTTGTCGGAGCCCGGCGACTATGCCTCTTACAAAGCCAAATTAGGATAATGGAATACGTTTTCAAGCAACGGGACAAGGATGGACGCACGGAGGTTTTTGACCCCATCCGTAAAAAATGGCTGGTGCTGACTCCGGAGGAACGCGTGCGGCAACAACTCATCCTTTTTCTGCTGAATATCAAAAAGATACCTGTATCGCATCTGTCTGTAGAAAAGGCCATTACCGTGAACGGCATGACCAAACGCTACGATTTGGTGGTCTTTGGCGAAGACCTGAAGCCACAGATGGTGATTGAATGCAAGGCGCCGGATGTGGAAATCACGCAGGCCGTCATTGAGCAAGCGGGACGCTACAACAAAACACTGCGTGCTCCCATTCTTGGCGTAACCAATGGAAGCACGCATTATTTCTTCACTATAGATTTTGAAACGGAGGAAATCCGACCGCTGACAGATTTTTAGTCTCTGAAAAACTGCCGTACGCGGTTGAACACGCTACGCTCGTTTTTGCCGGGCTTGGGCACAAAATTGTCGTGCGTGCTAAGTTTCTCAATCATTTCCTTCTCTTCTTTGGTGAGGCTCTTGGGCGTCCATACATTCACATTGACAATCAAATCGCCCACGTTGCGCGAGTGCAGCTCGGGCAGGCCTTTGCCTTGCAAGCGGAGTATTTGTCCTCCCTGCGTACCTGCCGCGATCTTGATCTTGGCCTTGCCATTCAGGGTCGGGATTTCCACTGTGGCGCCGAGTGCCGCCTGCGGGAAGCTGATGTAGTAATTGAGATACAGGTTGTTACCATCGCGCTCAAACACGTCATGGTCAGCCACCTCAATAGCCACCAGAAGGTCGCCGTTCACGCCGCCGTTGGCCGCCGCGTGCCCTTTGCCACGCACAGTAAGCTGCATGCCATTGTCCACACCTGCGGGAATGGTGAGTTGGATAACCTCTTCGCCTTGCACGATGCCGTTGCCGTGGCAGTGCGGGCAGGGATTCTTGATGATTTCACCAGAGCCGTTGCACTGAGGACAAACGGAAGCTTGTTGAATGATGCCAAACATGCTGCGCTGCTGACGATACACTTGGCCGCGTCCTTTGCAGGTAGGACAGGTTTCCTTGCTGTGCTCGTCTTTTGCGCCGGTGCCATGGCAGTGTTCGCAAGCCACAAACTTGTTGATTTTCACTTTCTTCTCGGTCGGGTTGGCCACTTCCTCCAATGTGAGTTTCACCTTGATGCGAATGTTGCCGCCCTTGCGCACACGCTGGCCGCCGCCCATGCCGCCGCCACCGAACAGGTCGCCGAAGCTAAAACCTCCACCTGTCGCGCCGCCGAACACATCCGCAAAGTGCGAGAAAATGTCGCTGATGTCAAAACCGGAGAAATCGGAGGCCGCACCGCCCATGCCCGCATGGCCGAACTGGTCGTACCGCGACTTCTTGTCCGGATTGCTCAGCACATCGTAAGCTTCTGCCGCTTCCTTGAACTTCTCCTCAGCATCTTTCTTTTCCTGCTCGGTTCCATTCACCCAACGGTCGGGATGATACTGCATGGCACACTTGCGGTATGCTTTTTTTATTTCTTCCGCTGACGCGTTTTTGTCAACGCCCAGCACTTCGTAATAATCTCTTTTTTCTGCCATAATAATGTATTATTGGCCAACAACGACCTTGGAATAACGGATAACCTTGTCTTTGATTTTGTAACCCTTCTCGGTCACATCGATAACCTTGCCTTTGTCCTCTTCCTTTTCGGTGGGGAAATGGGTCACGGCCTCATGAAAATCGGTGTTGAACTCCTCGCCTTTGGCAGGGATTTCCTCTACATCAAAACGCTTCAACAATTGCAGCATCTTATTGTAAATCAGATTAAAACCCTCTTTTATGGCATTGATATCTTCCACCTTTTCGTTGGCGGCAATGGCTCTTTCAAAATCATCTATGATGGGTAAAAGATTCACAAAAACCTTCTCGGATGCGGTGGAAATCAAATCCAATTTTTCTTTTCCAACCCGTTTTTTATAGTTGTCAAACTCAGAATAAAGACGCAGAAAACGGTCGTTCAATTCGGCCTTTTCTTCTTTCAGTTTTTCAATCTGTTCTTCCAAGTTGTTGATTTTCTCTTTCTCCTTGTTATTCTTTCTGGAAAACATCCCACCTTTTTTCGGAGTGTCAGTTTTCTCCGACAAATTGTCAGTTTGAGAATCTTTTTCTTCCAAAACCTCATTGTTTTCAATGGGTTCTTGCTCTTGGGTCATATTCTCTTCTTGTTCCATAAATTGTTTATTTTTAATTATTTATCATTCCATACTCATTCAGCGGTCCTGTTTTCACACGACCGCCAACGTAATGTTAAGCAAATAATTTGCCAAAAATAATTTCGACTTTTAATTTCTTTTATCACTTGATATTTCATTTTATTGTATAGTTTTGCGGGGTTAAAAATGCATCATCAAAAAACCAAAAATATGAAAAGATTTTTTAGCTCATTACTTGCAATTCTCGTTTCTATTACTGCTTTCGGACAATGGGTAAGCCCGGGCAACGGCACCTCTTACACCATGGCTTCCATTTCCACTATTGCTCCGGCGGCAGTCAGCAATTTACAAAACGGACAATTCCAGATTCATCAGAATATCACCATTTCGGCCAACGACATCTTACATTTGGAAAGTGATGCCAATAATATCTTCGTCGATAACAATATAACCATCACTATTGTTGGTTCCATCGTTTCTGAACCTCGCATCAATTATCTTTCTATTATCGGCGACTCTACGGGTACATCATTTTTCGAGCTCCTGCTGGATCAAGCCTCCACTGCAAACTTGTCAAATATTTATTTTCAATACGGAGAGCAAATACTTCTTTTTAACTCTGGTCCGGTATTTTTTGATAATTGTGTATTCAGCGGTTTCAGCAACTCCGCCATCAACTACATGAACTGCAGCCCGACCATCCAGAATTGCTATTTCCACGACAACCAAAAGGCGGCCATTGCTTCTGCGGTTAACACAGCCGGGTCCCCAAAAATTATCAGTAACTATTTTCAAAACAACGACTTGAGCAATGCCAATGTACCGCAAATCAACATTGGACCCGGTACTGAAGACACGATCGTCATTATGGGCAACCATATTGAGGGCGTTGCGCAGAACATGTCGGGCGGCATCGGCATCATGAACATGGGAGCCAGCAATACGGTGCTGTTGGTGAGTGGCAATGTGATTGAAAACAACCGTTATGGTTACACCCAAAACGGCACGAACATCTACGCCATCATAGAAGACAACATCATCCGGAACAACAATTTGGAAACCAATCCCAACAACGGTGGCAGCGGCATCAGCATCTATGGATCCACCACCTCATGCGGAGCCAAAATACGTCGCAACCTCATCCATGGCAACTTGTGGGGCATTACGGCCATTTACAACCACAACATTGACATGGGCACAGCGGAAGACCCCGGCGAAAATGTGCTTTACGACAACGGCAACAACAATATAGAATATGAACTTTACAACAATTCCAGCTGCAACATGAGTGCCATCGGCAACTACTGGGGCAACAACGATATAACTCACGCGGAAGATGTTATTTATCACCAAGCGGACAACAGCAGCTTCGGGTTAGTTACCTACAATCCTATTATGGAAATTGAACCGAAGTTTTTATATTTCATTGTTTACATATATGACGACAATACGGGTTACCAAGATATTGTTTTTGACTTATCGCAAGACAGCGACACTATTTATGGCACCTATAATGGTGAGCCAGACATGGTCTTCGAGCAAATAAGACCACACGTCGGCCTGCCTCTGGGCGTTACCTGCTCTCCTGAACTGGATAATCCGCAGAACTTCACCCAGCCTGTCAGCTACACCTTGACCACGCCGCACGGCACGAGCCGGACCTACGTGGCGGTCATCAATTTCACCGAAGCAGTGGAAGATTATGAAACGGTGCCTGTCACGCTTTCTCCCAATCCTGTCTCCGGCGGTCAGTTCACTCTTCATAATGAAAGCGGCAAGGCCATAGCCGTGGAGGTCCATTCCATTACCGGACAATTGGTATATCAAGCCGAAAGCGCGGAAAATAATTACTCCGTCTCCACTTCTGAATGGAACAAAGGCATGTATCTTGTAACGGTTTTACAAGACGGAAAAAGAAAGACTTTCAAGGTGGTGAATTTGTAACCGCCTACTCCCCTTTCAGGATATCAGCGATGTGGATGATTTCGATATCCACAGCGTGTGCCACTTTGTAGGCATCCAAATGCTGAAGACAGCGGATGTCGGTGGAGGTGATATATTCTGCCCCCATGTTGATGATTTTACTGATAACCTCGCCCATCAACGCTTCGGCGGCGTTTGGATTCACTTTGGAGAAACGTCCGTTTGCGCCGCAGCAGCCATGAATATCATCATCCATCAGCAATTCCAGTCCGCGCGTGTTCCGCAAAAGCGTCTCCGGCGCATCATTGGCAGGATAAACGTTACGCGCAGAGCAAGATTTGAAATAGAAGACTTTGTGGGGAAAAACATTCCCGAGACTCTCCACTCCTTTTACGTTCACTATATAATCGCATAGCTCGTGCACGTTTTGGATGAAAGTAGCCAACTTGGTGGGCGTATAGGCATTCTTGAGCAAATGCTTATACTGGGTCTTCATGAAACCCGCACAGGTGCTGTCAGGAATGATAAAAGGAAGTTTTTCGTCATAGCAATCCAGCACATTGATGGCCAGGTCTTTTGCATAGACAATCTCACCTTCCAAATAGAAGCGACAGCCGCAGCAAGTTTGCTCTTCAAAATATTGGCACCGGTCGCCGAGACGTTCCAGAACCGACATCGCACTATATGCCGTGCCAGATTGGAACAAGTCCATCTGGCAGGGAATATAGAGGTTGACGATTCTACTATCGGCCATATATATTGAAATAGATTAAGGGTTATTCTTAGGAACCGCACTTGGAGTAACCGCAGTTGGAGCACACCAGACATCCTTCTTTGAACTCCATCGTGTCATGTTGATGACAATTGGGACATTCAACGCCTTTCTGCTTGGTACCATCCTGGACGAATTTTTTCAAGGCACGGCACACACCGTTACGCCATGAATTGATACTCTCCTGACGGAAATTGAGACCGGAAATGATGCTGACGATATTGTTTACCGGAATGCCATTGCGCAACAAAGCGGAAGTCATCTTGGCATAATTCCAGAACTCTTGGTCGAAGCAACGGTCCAGACCGCGCAGGATCACTTCGTAGCCCGCTTTGTCCAGATACTTGAAATCGTATGATTTGGTACCGTCTTCGTGTCTGTTCTTGACGATGATACCATGATCCACCCACTTGGGCAACAGGAAGCTTTCATCACCCGTCTTACCGGTAAATATTTCATACGGCTTTCCATCATAAATACCGATATAGGCCACCCAATCCTCACTGTTGTTTTTAAAATGTATGACATCGGCCTGTAATTCTTTCGGGCGTTTGAAATTCTTGGGTTTTTCCTGTTTCTCAGGTTTCTTTTCATCCTTGCTGGCGGTGATCAAAACACCGTCACGAGAGCCCTCGCGATACACGGTAAGACCCTTGCAACCAGACTCCCAAGCTTTCATGTAGAGGTCGGCCACCGTCTGCTCGTCGATACTGTTCGGCAGGTTGACGGTGACAGAGATGGAGTGATCCACCCATTTTTGCACTGAGCCCTGGAGCTCCACTTTCTTGATGTAGTCCGTATCGGCTGCAGTAGCCTTGTAATACGGTGATTTCTGCATCAGATCCTGGATCTCCTTCTCGCTCATGGTGCTCATCTGCTCGTAGGTGTAGCCTTGCGTTTCTGCCCACGTGACAAATTTCTGATGGAATACAATGTACTCCTCAAAGCTGTCGCCCATCGCATCCTTCACGGTGTTTTTCTTGATGGACATGTCGTTGGGGTTCACTTTTCTTCTGCGTTTGTAGAAGACGTTGAAAGCAGGCTCAAGGCCAGAGGTCGTCTGCGTGCAGATACTCACACTGCCCGTCGGGGCGATGGTCAGCAGGGCAATGTTTCTACGACCGTAGCGGATCATATCTTCATACAGCTTCGGATCGGCTTTCTGGATTCTTTGGATGAAAGGATTGTGACCTTCCTTGATGCAGCTATAGACTGGGAACGCGCCACGTTCCTTGGCCATATTGACAGAGGAACGGTAAGCAGCCAAAGCGAGTTGTTTGTGCACTTCGGTGGAGAAGGCATTGCCTTCATCGGAACCATAGCGGATGTTCAGCGCGGCCAGCATATCGCCTTCGGCGGTGATGCCCAAGCCCGTACGGCGGCCCTTGGTGGACTGGCGGCGAATCTTGAGCCACAGCTCTCTCTCCACGCGCTTGATGTCCTCACCCTCGGGATCGCTTTCGATCTTGGCCAGAATTTGGTCGATCTTTTCCAATTCCAGGTCAATGAGGTCGTCCATCAGACGTTGGGCATACTGCACGTGCTCCTTGAAGAGCGGCATATTGAAGTATGCCTTGTCGGTGAAGGGGTTCTCCACATAGCTGTAGAGGTTCATGGCGATGAGACGGCAGCTGTCATACGGACAAAGCGGAATCTCACCGCAGGGATTGGTGGAAACCGTCTCGAAGCCCTCGCTTTTGTAGCAATCCGGCACGGACTCGCGCTGGATGGTATCCCAGAAGAGGATGCCCGGTTCAGCGGATTTCCAAGCATTGTGGATGATTTTCTTCCACAATTTGGGCGCGTCAACCTCTTGTGTATATTGAGGATTATCGGAACGGATGGGATATTGCTGCACGTAGGGCGTGCCGTTCTTGGCAGCCTTCATGAATTCGTCATCCACCTTCACGGAAACGTTGGCACCTGTAACTCTGCCCTCTGTCATCTTGGCATCGATGAACTTCTCGGAGTCGGGGTGCTTGATGGAAATCGTCAACATCAGGGCGCCGCGACGGCCATCCTGGGCCACTTCGCGGGTGGAGTTGGAAAAGCGCTCCATGAACGGCACCACGCCCGTGGAAGTGAGCGCGCAATTTTGCACGTGACTGCCGGAGGGGCGAATGTCAGAAAGGTCGTGGCCCACACCGCCACGGCGTTTCATCAGCTGCACCTGCTCCTCGTCCATTTTCATGATACCACCGTAGGAATCGGAGTTATCTTCATTACCAATCACAAAACAGTTGGACAGGGACACAATCTGGTCGCGGTTGCCTATACCGGCCATAGGGCTGCCCTGCGGAATGACGTATTTGAACTTGTCGAACAGGGAGAAAATCAGCTCCTCACTCATCGGGTGCACGTAGCGTTTCTCAATGCGTGCGAACTCGGAAGCCATACGATGGTGCATGTCTTCGGGTGTTCGCTCCATGATGTTGCCGTTTCTGTCCTTGAGGGCATACTTGTCGATCCATACGCCGGCGGCCAGTTCATCGCCACCGAAGTACTTCACGACATCGGGGAAAATCTCGGTTTTCTGGTAAATCTTTTTCTCTGTTTTCTCCTCTTCCTCTGCCTCAAAATTGTTTTCCATGTCCATCGATTGGGCCATTTTCTGCATGACCTGCTCACGGGAATGAATCAAATCGGCGGCTGCTTCTTTTTGCACATCCACGATTTCTTCTGCTGTGCGGTCCTCCTCAAAATTGAAAAGGGATAAATTATCATTCATAGGCGTTCCTGATATTGTGTTGGTTTTTTATAATTTCTATCCAAAAAGACCCGACAACGACAAATTCTGCTCGGAAAGATTTTCACAAGTTTTTGTCTTTTAAGTAATTGTGAGTTTTTTTCACGCTATTATTACGAGTTCGTAAAAATAGAAATTTGAAACCATTATTATCGAACAGGAGCCCCTATAATATCAACAAAATTGCGTTGATAATTTTTCGTTTTGATTATGAACCTTTTAAAAAAAATATTTAGAAAAAGGATGGCTTTTGTGCCATCCTTTCAAATTATTTTCCTAAGGCGTTTACTTCCGGGTCAATCCTTTTGATCAACCCTTGAAGTGTGCTGCCGGGGCCGAATTCCACAAACTCGGTAACCCCGTCGGCTATCATCTTGCGCACGGACTGGGTCCATAGCACGGGACTGGTCAGCTGGGCCAGCAAGTTTCTCCGTATCACTTCCGGGTCGGAGGAGGGCAATGCCGTGGCATTCTGGCAGACTGGGCAGCTCGGCTGATGGAACTCGCATTGGCGGATGGCTTCTGCCAACTCGTCTTGCGCCGGCTGCATCAGCGGCGAGTGGAACGCACCGCCCACGTTGAGCAGCATCATGCGCTTCGCACCTGCCTCACGCAACCGTTCCATGGCCAACTCCAGGCCCTTGAGCGAACCGGAAATCACCAGCTGCTGGGGACTGTTGTAGTTGGCGGGCACCACCACCTCATCCTGTATCTCCTCACACACGCGCTCGGTGATGGCATCTTCGAATTTCAGCACTACGGCCATGCCGGATTCCTGCAATTCGCACGCTTTCTGCATGGCCTGCGCACGCTTGGACACCAGCAACAGCGCATCCTCAAACGCCAGGCTGCCATTGACTGCCAAAGCCGTGAACTCGCCTAAAGAGTGACCCGCCACCATGTCAGGATCGCCTTCCGCCAAACAGCGATAAGCGATGTAGGAATGAAGAAACACCGCCGGCTGTGTAACCTTGGTCTGCTTCAAATCCTCCTCGGAACCATGAAACATGATGTCAGACAAGCCGAAACCAAGCAGATGGTCTGCTTTAGCAAACAGCTCTTTGGCTACCGGATATTGATCATACAAATCCTTGCCCATGCCTGAAAACTGGGCTCCCTGACCGGGAAATACAAATGCTCGCATATCAACTATGATAATTGGAATTTTTCACGAATCACGTCCACATAATCGAGTTTTTCCCACGGGAAGAAGGTGATTTTCTTACCGTTGACCTCTTTTTCGTACCAATCGCGGCCAAAATGACCGTAAGAAGCGGTGGGCTGATAGATGGGGTTCTTCAGCTGGAAGCGCTGGATAATGTTGTATGGACGCATATTGAAGATAGTGCCAATGGTTTTCGCAATCTCGCCGTCGCTCATCGCAACTTTGGCAGTGCCGTAAGTGTTGACATAGAGGCCCACGGGGTCGGCCTTGCCGATGGCGTAGGCCACCTGCACGAGCACCTGGTCGCACAAACCAGCCGCTACCATATTCTTGGCAATGTGGCGCGTAGCGTAGGCCGCCGAACGGTCCACTTTGGAAGGATCTTTGCCAGAAAAAGCACCACCGCCGTGAGCACCGCGCCCGCCGTAGGTATCGACGATAATCTTGCGACCCGTCAAACCCGTATCACCGTTGGGACCGCCAATGACGAACTTGCCCGTCGGGTTGACCAACAATTTATAATCACCCTTGAACAATGCTTTCACCTTGTCGGGGCAATCGGCAATCACTCTGGGGATGAGAATATCGAGAATATCCTGCTCGATTTTCTTCAACATGGTATCATCATCGGCGAACTCGTCATGCTGAGTAGAGAGCACGATGGTGTCAATGCGCTCGGGCGTACCATTGTCGGAATACTGCACCGTAACCTGCGATTTGGAGTCGGGGCGGAGATACGGCATCTGCTTGCCTTCCTTGCGGATGGCGGCCAATTCCTGCACCAAACGATGGGCAAGCTCAATGGGCAACGGCATGTAGTTGTCCATCTCGTTGCAGGCGTAACCGAACATCATGCCCTGGTCGCCGGCGCCTTGTTCTTCCAAGTTCGCACGCTCCACACCGCGGTTGATGTCGGCCGACTGGCTATGGATGGCAGAGAGGATACCACAGGATTTATAGTCAAATTGGTAATCGCTTTTGTCGTAGCCCACCTCCTTGATGACCTCGCGGGCCACATCGTCGATGGAAACGTAAGCGTTGGTCTTCACTTCGCCGGCACAGACCACCAAACCGGTGGTGGTTAAGGTTTCGCAAGCCACTTTGGATTCTGGATCTTGAGCCAAAAACGAATCCAGCAAAGCGTCTGAAATTTGATCACACAGTTTGTCCGGGTGTCCTTCAGATACTGATTCAGATGTGAATAGATAGCTCATAACTAACATTTTAAATGAATAAATAAAAGTCGGAAAACGTGTGCGAAAGGATTGTTTTTTAGCATTTTTTCGTGTGGTTGCAAGCAATACAAATCTGTCCACGTTTTCAGGCCGCAAAGATACGCTTTTTTCTTATATTTGCACCCTCATTTGATAATATCTAAAACACACAATATTATGGCAAAAGTTCTTATCATCGGTGCCGGCGGCGTGGGAGCCGTGGTGGCACACAAATGCGCTTCCGTGCCGGAAGTGTTCACTGAAATCATGCTCGCCTCCCGTACCAAATCCAAATGCGACAAGATAGCCGCTGAAATCGGAGGCAACCGCATCCAAACCGCACAGGTGGATGCCGACAATGTGGAAGAAACCATCCAGCTGCTGAACAGCTACAAACCAGACCTGTTGATCAATGTGGCCCTTCCTTACCAGGATCTTCCGCTGATGGATGCCTGTCTGGCCACCAAGACCAACTATATGGACACGGCCAACTACGAGCCGCGCGACAAAGCCAAATTCGAATACAGCTGGCAATGGGCTTACCAGGACCGCTTCAAAGAGGCAGGCATCATGGCTCTCCTCGGCTGCGGCTTCGACCCGGGCGTGACCAGCATCTACACCGCCTACGCAGCCAAACACTATTTCGATGAGATTCATTATCTCGACATCGTCGATTGCAACGCCGGCGACCATGGCAAAGCTTTCGCCACAAACTTCAACCCCGAAATCAACATCCGCGAGATTACCCAACGCGGCAAATATTGGGAAAATGGCCAATGGGTGGAAATCGACCCCATGTCCATCCACCGCGCCGTGGAATACCCCAACATCGGCGAACGCGAATCCTATTTGCTCTATCATGAAGAGCTGGAGTCTCTGGTGAGAAGCTACCCCACCATCAAGCGTGCCCGCTTCTGGATGACCTTCGGACAGAAATACATCACTGTCCTGAACGTGTTGCAAGAAATCGGCATGACCAGCATCAAGCCTATTAAATATCAAGGTATAGACATTGTGCCGCTGCAATTCCTGAAAGCCGTGCTGCCGGAACCTTCTTCTCTGGGCGAGGGTTACCACGGACAGACCTCCATCGGCTGCCAGATCAAGGGTATCAAGGACGGCAAGGAGCGTACCTATTATGTATATAACAACTGCGACCACGCCGAATGTTTCAAAGAGATTGGCGCACAGGCCGTTTCTTACACCACGGGCGTGCCTGCCATGCTCTGCGCCAAGATGATTCTCACCGGCACCTGGCAAGGCAAAGGCGTGTTCAATGTGGAACAATTTGACCCGGATCCGTTTATGAAGGAAATTGGCGGTTATGGTCTGCCTTGGCACGAGGTAATCGACCAGCCGCTGCCAGTTTATAAGAACGAGTAGCGAGGGAAATAATCCTCGTTACTCTATCTTCAACACTTTAATAGTCTTGATCCCGGTTGGGATGGAGATGTCGAACACGTCGCCGACATGATGGCCGAAGAGTCCTTTGGCCATGGGCGAGGTGAAGGGTATTTTGCCTTGAGCGGCATTGGCTTCATCCACACCGGTGATTTGCAATTGCATCTCTTCGCCGTTCATGCGCACGCTCACACGCGAGCCGAATGCGATTTCATCCCGCTTTTTGGGCTCCATCACTTTGGCGATTTTAATGCGATTTTCCAATAGTTCCAGCTTGGCATTGAGGAAGTTGCGCATTACACGCGCGTCGGCCTCCTGGCCACCCGTATCGATGGCATCGCGCTCGTCCAGAATCTGTTGACGCTCCTGCATCAACAGTTCCATGCCGGTGGGCGTGACATAGTTTACAACTCCAGCGGGCAAAAACGCTCTTGGAGGAACCATCGGGGTTTCCTCCTGGTCGCCTTCTTTGACAAAACCTCTACTCATGCTTTTTTACTGAAATTTTCTTCTGAGAAGATCACACAAAGACAAATAGGCCGTGGAAGTGGAATCCCAATAATACTGTTTTTTCAAGCCTTCCAGACAGTCGAATGCCGCGTCCATGTTGGGGCACTGGTTGAGTTGCTGGATGGCAGCGCTGAACTCTTCGCCTTTGTTGTTGAACAGCTCTTTGATGAAGGTAAACTTGTCGTTGATGGAGATAGCTTTCGTCAAATCACCGACTTTGGCATGTTGGAACTGGCTGCCTAAAGAACGGTCTTCTTGCTGTTTGTTGAACAAGTCATTGAGCGAGCGCGGCGTGCCCGTTTGCAAAGGTTTGGATTCCGGCTTCGGTTTGGCTTCAACCTTCGGCGCAGACTTTTGCGGAATGAATTGCAGCAAATCATCTTCATCGCTATTGTTCAGTGGCTCGGGTTCTATTACCTTTTCGGGTTTCGGGGCCACTTGTGACGGCTGAGGCTTCGGAGTCTCCACCACAGGCGTTTGTTCAGGTTCTTTGACTGGTTCTGGCTCCGGCTCAAGGGTCAACTTCAGTTCAGGTTCTGGCTCCGGAGCAGGCTTCTCTACCACAGGCTCCGGCTTCGGTGCAGGAACTGGTTCCGGTTCGGGTTGCGGTTCCGCCGCAAATTCGGGCGCACCGTAACTTTCGTGATCGGTATCAAAGAAAAGGTCCACATCCTCCTCTATACCCGGATGAATGTCGTAATTTTCAGGCTTTTCCAGTTCAGTTTCGACCTCCTCAATAGCTTGCGCTTTCAGGTATAATTGGCGGATTTTGTCCAACAGAATATCCTTCTCAATCTTGGGAAGATGACAATTCTCATTGCAGATAACCAAAAGATTATCAACTATTTCATTGATGTTTTTAAAAGAATTTTGCATTTTACGAACAGTTAATGGTGTTTAGGTGCGCAAATATTGTTAATTTTGCGGCTCAAAAAAACGGCCAAAAATACAAAATTCTTTAAATGGCATACCAAAATGTTTTTGGAAAATAAAGCAAATAGAAACAGCAAAAAAGGATGGATCGAGGTGATCTGCGGTTCCATGTTCTCCGGAAAGACGGAGGAACTGCTGCGCAGAATACGCCGTGCAGAGTTTGCACAACAGGAGATAGAGCTGTTCAAGCCCGCCATTGACACGCGCTACGACGAAACGGATGTGGTCTCGCACAACGAGAATTCCCGCGTCTCCACGCCTGTGCACAACTCCTCCGAAATCCTGCTGTACGTCAACATGGAATCGGTGGAAGTGGTGGCCATTGATGAAATCCAGTTCTTCGACGATGGTATCGTGGAGGTCTGCAACACACTGGCCAACGCCGGCATCCGCGTGATTGTCAGCGGTCTGGACATGGACTATTTAGGCAATCCCTTCGGCCCAATGCCCAAGCTGATGGCCGTGGCGGAATACGTGAGCAAACAGCACGCCATCTGCACGCATTGCGGCGATCTGGCGCAATACTCGCACCGCATCGTGGCTACGGGCGGGCAAGTTCTGCTCGGCGAGAAGGATTCCTACGAGCCGCTGTGCCGCCATTGTTTCAATGAGGCGATGAACAAAGAACAATGATTTTTTGTAACAAACTAAAAATAAGGAGATTATATGAATCTAATTGACAAAATCAAAGCAAATGCCATCGAAGCCAACAAGAGAATCGTTCTGGCTGAAGGCGAAGAAGAAAGAACACTGAAAGCTGCTGACATCATCCTGGACAAAGGTTATGCCGGCATCGTTTTATTGGGTAACAAAGCCAAAATCGAGGCGCAAGCCGCTGAATGGGGCTTGAAGAACATCGGCAAAGCCGAAATCATCGACCCGATGGACAACCCCAAGAAAGAATACTATGCCGAAATGCTTTGCGAAATCCGCAAAAAGAAAGGCATGACCATTGAAGAAGCCCGCAAGCTCGTGGAAGATCCTCTCTATCTCGCCACTTTGCTCATCAAGAACGGCGATGCTGACGGTGAGGTTACCGGCGCACAGCACGCCACCGGCGATGTGTTGCGTCCTGCCTTCCAGATTGTGAAGACCCTGCCCGGTATCTCCGTGGTTTCCGGTGCTTTCATCATGTGCTTCCCCGACAAGAAGTGGGGCGATGACGGTATCATGGTGTTCGCCGACTGTGCCGCTGACCCGAACACGGACGAGAACAAGCTGGCCCAGATTGCCGTGGTCACCGCGCAGACTGCCCGCACCATCGCTGGCATTGAGCCGAGAGTAGCCATGTTGAGCTTCTCCACCAAGGGTTCCGCCAAACACGAGCTCGTCGATAAGGTGGTCAACGCTACCCGCATCGCCAAGGAAATGGATCCCAACTTGTTAATCGACGGTGATTTACAGGCCGACGCCGCCATCATTCCTGAGGTGGCCGCCAAGAAAGCGCCGGGCAGCCCCGTGGCTGGCAAAGCCAACGTGCTGGTGTTCCCGTCTCTTGAGGTGGGCAACATTGCGTATAAACTGGTTCAGCGTATGGCCGGTGCCGACGCCGTAGGTCCTGTGATGCAGGGTATGGCCGCTCCTATCAACGACCTCTCCCGCGGTTGTTCCGTGGAAGACATCGTGAGCCTCGTGGCCATCACCGCCTGCCAGGCCGCCGGTAACAAATTCTAATTATTCCGAAATTTTGTTGTAGGGGCGAATGATTATTCGCCCCTACGATATTTTTAAAATGAAAAAATTCACGTTTTTTTTAATTGCCCTCATCCTTGCCTTTTCCGCCGGAGCACAGGACAACAATGTGCCGCGCTCCTTGCGCAGTGGTGCCCGTCAGGCTGAAAAAGGCGGACAAGACGACCAAAAAGTAACCTTTTTTGTAAGCGGCAACGTCAATAACAATTTCGGACCCCAGCTGGCACTGGATCTGGAAGGAGGTCTTTACGCCACCCCTTGGCTCCGCTTCGGTGCAGGTCCACGCTACGAGATGACCTTCAACTACATCGCAGACAAGGTGTCGCACTCCGTCGGTGCCTCTGCATTCGGGGAATTCATCATTGCCAATTACATCATGGGACACGTGGGTTATGAATTTCTCAACTACCCCACATACGAAAAGGATGAGTTTAACAACTTCATTCTCTCTCAACCCATCCGCAAGAACATTCACGCGCTGGCATTAGGTATAGGTTTTCAAACCCATGTCAGCGAAACGGTCAGAATACAGGCGCAGTACATCATCTACCCCTTGCAATCCAAAAACGACTATTACGTCAGATTCCTGCCCATGTTCGCCCGCATAGGCGTCTCCGTTGACTTATAATCCTGTTTGATCATGTCACGATTTTCCTTGAATTTCCTGCTGTCCAGACGCATACTGAAAGACAAGGGCGACCGATTCTCCCGTCCGATTGTCTATTTGTCGGTTGGCGGGGTTTCATTGGGTATTGTAATCATGATGATAGCCATAGGCATCACGTCGGGTTACAAGCAGGAGATCCGCAACAAGGTCATCGCGATGGGCTCGCACATCCGTATCACGCACTACGACCAGAACTATTCCTTCGAGCAAGTGCCCATCAACAAGGAAAGCGAGTGCATTCTGAGCCTGCGCCAGCACCCGGATGTTCTTCAAGTGCAAAATTATGCCACCAAAGTGGGGGTCATCAAGACCGACGACCAAGTGGAAGGCGTCGTGCTGAAAGGCGTGGATGAGACTTTTTCCTGGGATTTTTTCAAAAAGAATATCATTCAAGGGGAAAGTTTCTGCACTACTGACACCACCCCAACCAACAGCATCGTCATCTCCAAGCGCATGTCCGACAAACTGCAGCTGACGGTGGGCGACAAGGTGCGCACTTATTTCGTGCAAGACCCGCCGCGCCAGCGCAACTTCACAGTGTCAGGCATTTATGAGACAGGATTGCCCGAGTATGACAACATGTTCGCGCTGGTGGACTTGCGGCACGTGCGCAAACTCAACGACTGGAACGACAGCCTCGTAAGCGGCGTGGAGGTGCTCACACGCGACTATGACAAAATCGACGAAATCGGCGACTTCATCCATCATCACATCGACTATGAGATGAAAGCCGAGACCATCAAGCAGATATATCCCGAAATCTTCGAGTGGATTGCCTTGTTCGACACCAACGTGGCGGTATTGCTCATCATCACAACTTGTGTGTGCCTGGTGACCATGATGTCCATTTTTTTCATCATTGTGCTGGAGCAGACGCAGACCATCGGCATCCTGAAAACCATGGGCATGCGCACGCGGGAAGTCGTGGGCACGTTCGTGCTAGTGGCTGGCGACATCCTGCTCCGGGGCATGCTGATTGGAGATGCCATAGCCTTGTTGCTGGGCTTCTTGCAACAAAAATTCCATCTGGTCAAATTGAATCCGGATACTTACTATGTGGAATTTGTGCCCATCCATTTCGATTGGGTGCATGTTTTGCTGCTGAATGTCGGCGTTTTTGCGGTTTGCATGGCCGTTTTGTTGATTCCGGCTTGGGTGGTAAGCAAGAAAATCACCCCCGTCAATGCTGTCCAATTCGAGTAAAATAGCGATTTTCAAGAAATTTGGCTGCATAGGTACGAACTAATGAAAAAAAGTGTACCTTTGCCGCCCAATTAAAAAATAACATTTTAACAAACAAACAATTAAAAAATTATGGCAAATCAGTACGAAACCGTTTTCATTATGACGCCCGTTTTGTCTGAAGAACAGATGAAGGAAACGGTTCAAAAATTCGAGAAGATCCTCACCGACAAAGGCGCTGAGATCGTGCATCAAGAGAACTGGGGCCTCCGCAAGCTGGAGTATCCCATCCAAAAGAAGTCTTCCGGCTTCTATCATTTAATTGAATTCAAGGCTGAAGGCGAAGTTGTGGAAGCTTTGGAACTGCAATACCGTCGTGACGAGCGCATCATGCGTTTCCTCACCGTGAGCATGGACAAATACGCCATCGCATACGCCGAGAAGAGACGTGCCAACCGCAATGCCAAGGCCACTGAAAAGGTCGAGGTGAAGGAAGAAGCTCCTGCAGTTGAGCAACCTCAGGAAGTTAACAATGAGTCTAATCAAACAGAACAAGCAGAATAATTATGGCACAACAATCTGACATCAAATACATTGCTCCTGTAGCAGTTGACATCAAGAAGAAAAAATACTGCCGTTTCAAAAAGAGCGGTATCAAATACATCGATTACAAGGATGGTGAGTTTCTGAAGAAATTCGTGAACGAGCAGGGTAAGATTCTGCCCCGCCGTCTCACCGGTACTTCTTTGAAATATCAGAAGAAAGTGGCCCAGGCTGTGAAAAGAGCCCGTCATCTGGCCCTGCTTCCGTTCGTAACCGATAATTTAAAATCTAACTAATAGGAGGAATTGACATGGAAATTATTTTGAAACAAGACGTACAGAATTTAGGCTATGCCGATGACCTCGTAAAGGTTAAAGACGGTTACGCCCGCAACTACCTCATCCCTCAGGGATTGGCAGAACTTGCAACACCTGCAAAGAAGAAAATGTTGGCCGAGACGCTGAAACAACGCGCTTTCAAGGCTGAAAAAATCAGAAAAGAAGCTGAATTCATGGCTGGTAAGATCGAAGGTCTCGAGGTTACCATCCCGACCAAGGCTTCCGAGAAAGGCACCATCTTCGGTTCCGTTACCTCTATCGCCGTAGCCAACGCGCTGAAAGAGCAACACGACATCGACATTGACCGTCGCAAGATCGTCATGCACGAAGACCACATCAAAGAACTTGGCGACTACACCGCACTTGTGAACCTGCACAAGGATTTCAACAAGGTGAGCCTCAAGCTTCACGTGGTTGCTGAAACCGAAGAGTAATCACTATTACTTTTTTCAAATAAAAAACTCTTCCCGATTGGGAAGAGTTTTTTTTGTATCTGTTGAACAAAAATATCACCTCATCATCCTTTCCAACTTGTTTTTCCACTTCTCCCAGTGGGGCATCTCCTTGGTTAACAAGGCATAAAATTCTTTAGTGTGATTTCGGTGTACCAAATGGCACATTTCGTGGGTGATGACATATTCTATACAGCATCTTGGCGCACATATCAATTTCGGGTTCAGGAAGATGTTACCATTAGGTGTGCAATAGCCCCAACGCTTTTCCATTTTCCTGATTGTCAAGTTTTGCGGCTGTACTCCGTAGGCAGCAAATTGTTCAATGATGGGTTGGGCATATTCCATGAATTTTATTTTTGCCCGCTCCCGATACCATTTTTGCAGCACTTTGCTGGCCTCCTCCTTTTTTTGACACTCTATTTCAAGTATATTGTTCTGATAATGAACCTGATTAATTACTCCTTCTTTGATTCTCAACATATACTGTCTGCCCAAGTAGAGATGCGACTCCCCGCTGATGTATTGCCTTTCGGTGGTAGGGGTACCAAACGACTCGAAGTACCGTTTCTGTCGGAGAATCCATGCAGCACGGTGACGCACTTTCTTTTGGATTTTTTCAAGCGTTGCTTCAACGGGCGCTTTCAGCGTAACGGAGCCATCCGGATGAACCGTGATGCCTAACGTTTTGCGCTGTGCATATTCAATTTCGTACGCAATGATAGTAGTGCCGTAGGTAATGCTATCCTTTGTTATCGTATCCATATCTTGGCCACATCTACACATCCGTCAATAATCACATCCATGTCGTTGAAGGCAAAACTCACCTCATATTTCCGCTTGATGTTGTCAATCAGCTCGTCTTCTAACTCGATTTTCATCCGTCCGATGGTGTCGCTTTTCGATTGCCAATCCACCAAAACAGAACCATCCACAATGACCGTCCGGCGAATAATTTTGTCAAAAGCATGGGCAGTCGCCAAGGCCATCTCCTTGACAGGCATATCGGGGAACAGCCGTTTGTAGTTTTCCAAGGCAATGCCGAAATAGGCTTTGGCTGCATTGTTATGCTCCAGTTCGGATGGCAGTTCGCTGTCGGTATGGTTCAACACATCCTCCTTGTACTGCATCATCTTTTCCAGATATTCGTTATCGGTCAGGCGGCCCTGCTCATAAAGTTCTATGGTCTCCTTGATGAGTTGGGAGAATTTTTTGTAGAACGCCGGATCGGAATCCATATTTTCGTTGATGTACTTGGCCGTGCGGGTAGCGATAGTGTCGGCCTTGGCAGTAGTGCCCACCACACTGTCCACCTCTTTTTGGAAGTCCTCTTTGTCGAAAATGTTGACCAGATTGGTGATGACCTTCACGGCATCACTTTCCACATGGTGGTTGATAAGTTTCTCAATGCGGGCTTCGTATTTCTGGTAGTCGATGGTATCTGAATAGCGGAGCTGCACAGCGGTACGCAGTTTGGCGAACATATTGAGGTCGTCCTTGTAGTGTTGGATTGTTTTGGCGTCCGTATTTTCGTGAAATTCCTTGGTGGATAGTGCCAATTGCAGCACTGACGAGAATGCGGTCAAGCGGTCGTAAAACTCATGGCGGCGGTCCTCCATGCGCAGCGACTGGGCGTATGCCTCCAAATCACGTTTGTTGGGAATCATCTTGAACAGTTCCCACAGGTCGGAATTGCGTTGAGGCAACTCTGCGATCTTGTCGCTGACAGGCGCAAGGGTGTCGAGGAACACTTGACGATCGTCCTCATCGTATTCGGAATAGATACTCAAGGCATTGTCTAATTCCCGCAGAACGCCATAATAGTCAATAATGTAACCGAAATCCTTCCCCTCGCAAGTGCGGTTCACACGCGCAACGGCCTGTAGCAAGGTATGGTCTTTGAGGTTGCGGTCGAGGTACATTACCGCCACTTTCGGTTCATCGAAACCGGTCAGCAGTTTGTCAACCACAATCATAATTTCGGGATTGTCCTGGTGCTTGAAACGGGAAATTAGGTTTTCCTGATACTTTTGCGGTGTGCCGTGCTCGTCCATCATCCGTTTCCAGAAATCCTTGACCTCTTGGGCGGTGCCGCCGTAAGCGGTTTCTTCGCCCTCACGGTCATCAGGGGCGGTAATCAGCACTTCGGAAGATACTTTCCCGATTTCGTCCAGGAATTTCTTGTACTGGATGGCCACTTTTTTCTTTGGGGTGACCAGCATCGCCTTAAAACCGGTGTATTGCCAGTTTTCGGAATAGTGTTTGGAAATATCGATGGAGATGGAGTAAATGCGCTGCTCGGTTTGGTTGAGGATGTCGGTACGGGAGAATTTCTTCTTCAAGTCGGTGGACTGGTACTCGGTCAAATCTTCACACACCATATCAAAGAAATTGTCAATAGGCTCTTCGTTCACAGACTGCGGCACGATACGCCCTTCGTAAAGCAACGGCACAACAGCCTTGTCGTCAACGGCTTGCTTCACCGTGTAAACCGGTTTGATGATGCCGCCGAAGGTGCGGGCAGTGTTCTTGTCTTTCTTCATCAACGGCGTGCCTGTGAAGGCGATTTTGCAGGCGTTGGGCAGCACGCGATTCATCTGCACAGCCAACTCTTTGTACTGGCTGCGGTGCGCCTCGTCGATCAGGATGAAGATGTTGGGATTAGACAGCGGCTGCCGGATTTTCTTGATGGCGGTGGCAAACTTGTTGATCACCGTGGTGACCACCGCATCGGTATCGCTTTCAAGCAGATCCACCAATCGTTGGCCGGTGGTGGCATTTTCCACCTCCTTGCCGCACTTGCGGAAGGTCTTGGTAATCTGGCTGTCCAGGTCGGTGCGATCGGTAACGAGCACAATGCGTGGGTTGCGGATGCTGGGCTCCTGCGCAATCTTCTGTGCCAACATCACCATGGTCAGAGACTTACCGCTTCCTTGCGTATGCCACACCACACCACCGTTTCTGTGGCCTACCTCTATCGTTTTCACCCGCTCCACCGTCTGTTTCACGGTGAAATACTGTTGGTAGCGGGCCAGCTTTTTGATACCTGCATCGTAGATGGTGAAATGGTAGATAAGTTCCAACAAACGCTCAGGGCGACAGAGGTTGTAGAGGTACTCGTCTTGGGGCGTGACTTCCCTCACTTCTACAAGTTTTTGGAGTCGCGTCCGATAGTCCATTTCCTCCTCTTTGTTGATGAACATCTCGTACCACTTGCTCCAGAATTGTGCGGGGGAACCGGTAGTGGCATAACTGCCGAAACTGTTGCCGATGGCTAACAGTAGCGCGCTATACACATAGAGGCTTCGGATGCCGTCTTCCTG
>Ga0310690_10001735_pt1 | contig 37778 bp, 36 predicted proteins | sample AusTroGonzalo_MG_2_FD_207661 | JGI IMG/M metagenome (GOLD analysis project Ga0310690, IMG submission 207661) | Bovine rumen microbial communities from tropical cattle in Woodstock, Queensland, Australia - Gonzalo_04 (v2) (version 2) | ecosystem: Host-associated > Mammals > Digestive system >...
CGTTTCCGTAGTTCCCTTCGAGAGCTAAGCCCGTAGGAATCATGTAAATCAATGACTTGCACTTCGTTCCCGGGGTTGCAGGTCATTTTTGCTTAAAAATCCGTCAGTTATGTTGACACTCAAGATGCTTCGCGACGACCCCAAGGCGGTTGTCGAGAAATTGAAAATCAAGAATTTCGACGCGCAGCCGATTGTTGACAAAGTGCTCGAGCTCGACCGTATGCGCCGTAACTTCCAGACAGAGAGCGACGCTCTCCTGGCGCAGCAGAAGCAGAAGGCAGCTGAAATCGGCGCCTTGATGAAGCAGGGCCTCAAGGAAGAGGCCGAGAATGCAAAGACAGCAGTTGCAGAACTGAAAGCCAAGTCCGGCGATCTTCTGGCAAAGATGGACGCGGCTGCCTCCGAAATGGAGAGCAAGCTCGTGCTTCTGCCCAATTTACCCTGCGATCTTGTAAAGCCCGGCCTTGGTGCCGAGGATAATGAGGTGGTAAAGATGGGCGGTCCGGAGGTAAAGCTTCCGGAAGGCGCCCTTCCTCACTGGGACCTTGCCAAGAAGTACGATATCATAGATTTTGATTTGGGAGTCAAGATTACAGGTGCCGGTTTCCCTGTCTACAAAGGCAAGGGCGCAAAGCTCCAGAGGGCTCTTATCAACTTCTTTCTGGACTGCAATACCGCAGCCGGATACAAAGAGGTCGAACCTCCCGTAATGGTGAACCGCGATTCGGGATTCGGTACCGGCCAGCTGCCCGACAAAGAGGGCCAGATGTATCATGCGGAGCTTGACGATTTCTACATGGTGCCTACTGCAGAGGTGCCTGTGACCAATATTTTCCGCGACGTTATTCTTTCCTCAGACCAGATTCCCCAACGCCTGACCGCCTATACTCCCTGTTTCCGCAGGGAGGCCGGTTCGTATGGCAAGGACGTGCGTGGTCTGAACCGCCTGCACCAGTTTGACAAGGTTGAAATCGTCCGCGTGGAGAAGCCGGAAGACAGCTATGCCGCCCTGGACGAAATGGTCGCTCATGTAGAAAGCATAGTCAACAAGCTGGGCTTGAAGTACAGGATACTGCGCCTCTGCGGCGGGGATATGTCCTTCACCTCGGCCATTACCTACGATTTTGAACTCTGGAGTGCAGCTCAGGGCCGCTGGCTGGAAATCAGCAGCGTGAGCAACTTCGAGACTTTCCAGACCAACCGCCTGCATTGCCGCTACCGCGATGCGGAAGGCAAGACTCAGCTCGCTCATACATTGAACGGCAGTTCTCTTGCCCTTCCCCGTGTCGTTGCCGCTTTGCTTGAGGATAACCAGACGCCTGACGGTATCATTATCCCCGAGATACTGCGGCCGTACACAGGATTCGACAAGATTGACTAAGGCTCGCACCATACTCGGCATCGATCCCGGAACCAACCTGCTTGGTTTCGGGATTGTGCGTGTGGATGAGGCAGGGAGGCCTCATTTTGTGGATATGGGGGTACTGGACTTGAGGAAGGTGGACGATATCTACGAGAAGCTCAGGATTATTTTCGATAAGGTCTGTGCGCTTTGTGATCTGCACAGGCCTGATGATCTGGCCATCGAGTCTCCGTTCTACGGGCGTAATGCTCAGGTTATTTTTAAGCTTGGGCGTGCGCAGGGGGCGGCGATGACTGCGGCTCTCACTCGTGGAGCTCAGGTTTATGAGTATGCGCCCCGTAAGGCGAAGCAGGCTATTTGTGGGAATGGTGCTGCTTCCAAGGAGCAGGTAGCGTTGATTGTGGAGAAAACATTGGGAATAGATATTGATCCAAAGCATCTGGACGCTACTGATGCCCTGGCTATTGCAATGTGCCATTATTATCAGGTCAGCAGTCCGCTGGCGGCGAAGCCCTCCGGAGGCTCCTGGGAGAAATTTATTGCTAACAATCCAGATCGCGTAAAATGATACTGGAGAAATTTCTCCTGCCATTTAAACTTCCGCATTGTTTTTGCGTCTAATGCAAGTTATGAAGTACAATAAGATAGTTTGTTTTGCGGTGGCGATGCTGTTCGGTACTGCGGCTTTTGCCCAGAACCGCGTCACTGCAGTATTGATTGACGAGTCTAACGGCGAGCCTGTGAGTTTTGCTACTGTGTCACTTACCCGTGAGGGGCAGCAGAAGCCGACCAAGTATGTTCTCAGTGATTCTGAGGGCAAGGTGGATATCACCGGCGTGAGGGCTGGCAAGTATACCTTCAAGGCTGAGTTGCTGGGTTATACCAACTTCGAGAAGGGAATCAGCGTGCCTGAGGTGACAGACTTGGGAAAGGTACAGATGAAGGTGGACAGGGAGCAGCTGGATGCCGCTTCTGTATCGGCCGTAGGCAACCCTATCATCATCAAGAAGGATACCATAGAGTATAATGCCACTTCTTTCAAGACTACGGACAACGACGTACTCGAGGACTTGCTCAAGAAGCTCCCGGGAGTGGAGGTCGCTGAGGATGGCGCCATTACGGTGAACGGGCAGACTATCAAGAAGATAACCATAGACGGCAAGACCTTCTTCCTGGATGATCCTCAGCTGGCCTCCAAGAATATCCCTGCCAAGATTATCAAAAAGCTCAAGGTTATAGACAAGAAGTCGGAGCAGGCTGAGTTTACCGGCATCGACGACGGTGAGGAGGAGACGGTCATCGACTTGAGTATCAAGCCCGGCATGATGAAAGGTACCTTCGGCAATGTCATGGCCGGCGGTGGTCACGACTTGAAGGGAGCATCTCAATATCCGGACGGGAAGAACTGGAAAAACGATGGGTGGCGCTATCAAGGAGCCGCTTTCCTGGGTAAATTTACCGACAAGACTCAGATTTCCATTATCGCCAATGGTAACAATACCAACAATCGTGGGTTCAACGACCTCGCAGGCTCGATGATGGGCAATATGCGTGGCGGAGGCGGCGGAATGGGCGGAGGCCGCGGCGGTAACAGGAGCGACAATGGAATCACCACTTCATATATGGGCGGAGCGAACGGAGCATGGACTCTCCTGGACGGCAAGATGGACCTGGGTGGCAACTATCTTTACAATAATACCCGCAAACTGGTGGAGGAGGAAAGTGCCAAAACCACTTATCTGGAAGACCACAATCTCATTTCCAAGTCCGAAGGAGTCAACGATACCCAGACCTGGGGGCACAGGGTGGGGGTGCGTCTGGAGCACAAGTTCTCCAAGAATACATCCATACTCTTTGAACCCCAGTTGAATTTCGGCGGCGGCAGCTTCGGCCAGACCAGCAATTCTTCGACCGATTACGATTACGCAGACGGGAGCACGCCCGTTCATGTCAACCGGAGCGAGACCGGCAATTCCGGAGTTAACCGTAACTTCAGCACCAGCGGCTTCCTCTTGCTGCGGCAGAGGCTGGGCAAACCGGGACGCACCTTAACTGCTATGGGACGTTACAGTTTTTCCAACAATGAGCTGGATGGCCTGAACGATTCCAGGGTGTATTCCGATGAAAGCGGCTGGGACACCGGCAAACGCACTAACCAGCACGTGCTTCAGAACAGCAGGAGCGGCAGCGCGTTCGGACGTATGACTTATACCGAACCTCTCGGCAAGGATTTTTATGTGGAGGCAAATTACACTTTCGCCTGGAGCAATTCGAATTCTTCAAAGAATACATACGACCTTGAAAAAGACGGAGCTCTCGATCCTTACTACTCCAACAATGTGGTGAATACAAGCTATCGCCATACTATAGGCGCAAACGCGCTTTACCAGGTAGAGAAATTCCGTGCCCAGCTCGGTTTTTCGGCTATTCCCAACAGAACCGTAAACGAGACTGTACGCGCCGGCAATCCTCAGTCTTATGACACCGGTTATATTTGGAAATTCGCCCCTCAGGGTATGCTCTGGTGGGAAATGGGGGAGAACGCAACTATGAGGATGTTCTACCGTGGTTCTTCCGAGCAGCCCAGCGTATCGCAGTTGCTGCCGGTTCCGGACAATACCGACCCTCTCAACATCAGTTTCGGTAACCCCCAGCTGAATCCTTATTTCAGCCATACTATCCGCGGTGACTACCGCTTCAACAACCGCAGGACTTTCTCTAGCCTTAATGTCCGCTTCAACGGCAGTTACGTTCAGGATCCAATAGTCAGCGCCATCTGGTACGGAGGCGACGGAGCCCGCTACTCCATGCCGCTCAACGGTCCTTCGTCCTTTAGCGCAGGAGTGAATCTGTTCGGAAACTTCTCCCTGGGTCAGTCCAATTTCTCCATAGGCGAAATGGCCCGGGTGAACTACAGCAAGACCGCTTCTTTCGTGGGGGACGACAAGGTAAGTCAGGAAATGACCAAGTATTATGACGCCACTACCGGAGACATGGATTACGACGGTTTCCTGAAGGCCTACAAGCTTGGGGATTTCAGCTTCAGAGACAATATAACCCGTACCCTTACAGCGGTTGAGCGTCTGCGTGTAACCTATCGCACCGATGCTTTGGAGATCAGCGTCAGCGGCCGTACCAGGGTGAACAAGAGCTGGTACACGATTTCGGACGTGAAGGATAACACCCTTACCTTCAATAATCAGATACGTGCTACTGCCAACTGGACTTGGGAACTCACCGGGCTCACATTCAAGAGCGAGTACAATTTCAACTGGTACAACGGTTATTCGAGTGCCCTGAATTATACCCCCGAGCACATTCTCAATGCTGAAATCCAGAAACTTCTATTCAAGAACAAGGTGACTCTGGCCGTAAAGGGATACGACATTCTGGGACAGGCAAAGAACCTCAGCGTGTCCGACAATTCCAACTACCACTCGGAGACTGTCAACAACACCCTCGGCCGCTATGTCATAGTGTCCCTCACCTGGCGCTTCGGCAATTTCGACAGGGAGAAGATGCGCCCTCGCGGCTTTGGCCCCGGCGGTCCCGGCGGTTACGGCGGCCCGGGCGGCAGAAGGTAATATAAAACGTCACAAACTGAAAGGCGAGGCTGTAATAAGTCCCGCCTTTTTTGTATATTTGTGATTGCATTTACAAAAGGTGAGCGTGCGACACTTTGTTCTGGTAATACCGATATTGTTTTTGCTTGTTTCCTGCAGCAATGCGCGATATGCAACGGGCCCCGATTCAGCAGATATTGAGGCTTTGCCCGGGTACGAGGGGACTATCAAGGCTGTGACTTTCAAGAGCAGCGAGAGGGACTTGGATGAAAGACGCATTACGGTTTATCTGCCTAAAGACTACTACAGGAATACCCAAAAGCGGTATCCAGTGATGTATGTGCTTCACGGTGCACGCGGAAACGAGGTTACTTGGATAGAAAGGGGAGACTGTCTGATGACCCTGGACTCGCTCAGGGCGGCCGGGGCGGCTGAGGATTTCATTCTGGTCCTTCCCAATATGAATAATTATTTCGGTCAAAAGGATTACAAAGACGGGCACGCCGTCAATGCTGTACGCGCTTTCTGGACAGTGGATGGTGAGGCTGAGTCTCTCTTTATGAAGGATGTTGTGGCTACGGTGGACGCTAATTTCAGGACTATACCGCAAAAGTCTGCCCGTGCCATCGCCGGAATGTCCACCGGCGGATTGCAGGCGTTGTACATCAGCGCCAACAGCCCGGAAGCATTCGATTACATTGCTCTCTTCTCCGCTTACGCATACGACGAATTCGCACAGATTCGCAACCCCTGGTTCTATGAGGCCCTCGGCACCAAGATGAAGGCACAGTTCTCAGTCCCGCCGGCGTATTACTCCATAATGATAGGCAGGGCCGACATTTTCTATCCTCATATGCTGATGTTTGACAAGAGCCTGACAAGAAGGGGATACAGGCACGAGATGGTGGTTGCAGACGGAGGACACGAATGGTACAACTGGAGAAAATTCCTCATTCTTTTTTATCAAAAGGCATTCAGATAATTATTGGTTATTACATAGGGATTAGTTATTTTTGTGAACTATGGCAAAGCATTTCACATTACCTTACGAAGGCGGCCTTGTCGAGGACAACATCCCAGCCGGCATACTTCACACTTATGAGAAAATCTGGACCAATGTGTTTAAGGAGTCCAGACCTGCCTCCTATGAAATCGCGGACATGGTAGTGGCCGGAATCAAGGCGGCCGGAGACCGGCCTTTCCGTCTTGGGCTCACCACAGGTGCGACTCCTGTATCGCTTTACAATGAGCTTACCCGTAGATATAAGGCGGGAACGGTCTCTTTCAAGAATGTTGAAGTGGTTTCCATCGATGAGTACTATCCTTGTTCGAAGAACGAGCGCCAGAGCCGCAACCGCAGGCTCCACGAGGCTCTTTTGGATAATGTGGATATCCCCAAGGAGAACGTTCACATACCTGACGGAACCGTTCCCCAGAGCGAACTGAGCGCTTACTGCGCAAAGTACGATGCTATTGCCCGCGACCTGGACTTTCTGGTGATCGGCGTGGGTGAGCAGGGACAAGTAGGATTCAACGAGGCCGGCTCCAACGACAAGACCCGTACCCGTACGGTGCGCCTCTCCTATTCTTCGAGGAAGCGTCAGTCATCCAACTTCAATAACGATATCTCAGTAACTCCGGATAAAGCTATCACAATTGGTATCAGCACCATGCTGTCTGCCAAACGCATAGTCCTCATGGCATGGGGAGAAGACAAAGCTGCCACAGTAAAGGCTATCGCCGAGGGTGAGATAGATTCAGCATGCCCTGCTTCTTTCCTTCAGCGTCACGACCATATCTCGTTCTATGTGGACGAGCCCGCATCTTCCATGCTTACCAGAGTGGTAGCCCCCTGGCTTGTAGGCCCTTGCGACTGGACGCGGAAGTTCGTCCGCAAGGCTGTTGTCTGGCTCTGCCAGACAGTCAACAAGCCCATTTTGAAGCTAACAGAAAAGGACTATCTGGACAACGGCCTTAGCGGTCTGCTTGAGGTGTACGGCCCCTTCGACAAGGTAAACATAGACGTTTTCAACGACCTCCAGCATACGATTACCGGATGGCCCGGTGGCAAACCCTGCTCTGATGACTCTACCAGGCCGGTGAGCGCAAAGCCTTTCCCAAAGACCGTGCTCATTTTCTCCCCTCACCCTGATGACGATGTAATCTCCATGGGCGGAACGTTCATCCGCCTTGCCACTCAAGGACATAATGTCCATGTGGCCTACGAGACCTCCGGCAATGTTGCCGTGAACGACGATTTCGTGCTGCAGCAGATAGATGCGGCTTGCCAGCTCGGCTATACCGACAAGTTTGCCGAGGTGAAGGCCTTGATCGATTCCAAGGCTCCCGGAGAGCCTGAACCACGTGAGCTGCTGAACATCAAGGGAGCTATACGCCGTAGCGAAGCCCGTGGCGCCGTGCGCTCCTTCGGTCTTGACGACAATACAAACGTCCACTTCCTCAATCTTCCGTTCTATGAGTCCGGCGGCATCAAGAAGAATCCCAGGACTCAGGCGGACGTGGATATAATCAAGAAGCTTGTCCTTGAACTCAAGCCTCACATGATCTTCATGGCCGGCGATCTCGCCGATCCTCATGGTACCCACCGCGTATGTACGGAGGCCGCCCTGGAGGCTTTGGAGCAGCTGGACCGCAAGGAGAATCCCTGGCTTGAGGAAATGCACGTGTGGCTGTACCGGGGCGCTTGGATGGAGTGGGAACTCGGCCGCGTGGATATGGCCGTACCACTATCTCCGGACGAGGTTATCAAGAAGCGTCACGCCATCTTCCGCCATATTTCGCAGAAAGATATTGTCCCTTTCCCGGGTGAAGATTCCCGCGAATTCTGGCAGAGGGCGGAAGAGCGCACCCAGAATACGGCACGTCTCTATGACGAGCTGGGTATGGCTGAATATCAGGCAATGGAAGTATTTTTAAAATTATATTAAATCATGAAACTTATTATTCGCGACACCAAGGAAGAGGCTTCCGTGTGGGCTGCCCGTTATATCGCAGCCAGAATCAAGGAAAAGGCAGCGATCACCGATAAGCCATTCGTACTCGGTCTTTGCACCGGTTCCACTCCTATCGGTACTTACGACGAGCTCATCCGTCTCGTCAAGGCAGGGGAGCTTTCGTTCAAGAACGTGATATCTTTCAATATGGATGAGTATGTGGGTCTGCCCGTAGAGCACCCCGAGAGCTACCACAGCTTCATGCACAAGTATCTCTTCGACCATATTGACGAGCCTGCTGCCAACATCCACATCCTGGACGGCAACGCCAGGGACCTGGATGCCGAATGTGCCGCTTACGAGGCTGCCATCGAGAAGGCCGGAGGTTTCGATCTCTTCCTGGGAGGTGTAGGTGAGGACGGGCATATCGCGTTCAACGAACCCTTCTCCTCTCTGGCATCCCGCACCAGGGTAATCAGCCTTACTCCCCAGACAAGGGAAGTGAACTCCCGCTTCTTCGACAACGACCCCGAGAAGGTCCCCGCACAGGCTCTTTCTGTAGGTGTGGCCACTGTCACCGGTTCCAAGGAGGTTGTGATTCTTGCTTTCGGCTCCAAGAAGGCAAACGCTATCCGGGACGCTGTTGAGGGCCCTGTATCGCATTACTGCACCCTCAGCGCTCTCCAGCTGCACCCCGCCGGTATCGTAGTGTGCGACGACGCCGCAGCAGGCGAATTGAAAGTCAACAGTTACCGTTACTTCAAAGCTACCGAATAGGAGACCTGGACTGTTGAAACAAGCTCGCCCTCCATATCTCCTTTTCTGGATACTGTCAGCAGCCTCCGCAGTGCTTCTCAGCCTGCCCTGGCTGCTGCCGCACTGCGGCATGCTGATGCTGGTCGCCTTCGTACCCCTGCTGCTGGCGGATTTCATCGCCGGCGGTGCAGGGGTCAAGCGATTTTGGATCTGGCACTATTCCACCTTCGTGCTCTGGAATGCCTTCACGACATTCTGGGTGTGCAACGCAACCGTGGGGGGAGGGATATTCGCCATTCTTGCCAATGCCTTGCAGATGTCATTGGTATTCGGCCTCTTTCGCTTAAGCAAGAAGCGTCTGGGCGGGGTACTGCCCTACATTCTCCTCGCTGCCGCGTGGATTGCGTGGGAACGCTGGTATCTGGTAAGCGCGGAGATTTCCTGGCCCTGGCTGGTGCTTGGCAACGCCTTCGCTACCAGTATCAAAGATGTACAGTGGTACAGCGTCACCGGTACATTGGGCGGTTCTCTTTGGATATGGTGTGCAAATCTCGGTATCTTCGGCCTGATTGTTTCGCTGGTAAAGGGACGCTGGCGTAGTTTCACCAGTATTGCCAGGGCTGCTTACATAGCAGGGCTGGTTATGGTGCTGCTGGGCCCGGCGGTCTGTTCGGCGATTATGTACAACAGCTACGAGGAACGCTCGGAGGGTGCTGTAGAAGTGCTTGTCGGCCAGCCCAATCTGGATCCGTACAAGAAATTCTCATTCATGCATCAGTCTGAGCAGAACGAACTTCTGCTGGGTCTGCTTGGGCCCGGGCTGGATGAGAGTCCGGCAGACCTTTTGCTGGCCCCGGAAACCTTTACCTTCGATGTGGTGCTGAACGATATAGCGGCTTCTCCTACGGTACAGCGATTCTCCTCATTCCTTCAGGATCATACTGGAACCGACTTTCTTTTCGGAGCCGCTACGAGCGACATTTACAACACCCGCTCGGCTCCAGGGCTGCTGTGCTATCCGTACGGAAGCGGCTGGAGAGTGCCTCACAACAGCGCTATCATGCTTGCTGCAGACGGCAGAACGGAGGTGTTCCACAAAAGTAAGCTGGTGGTAGGAACAGAACTGACTCCGTATCCCAAGGTATTCGTACCGCTGGACCGCTGGCTGTCCGGCCTTATGGGGGTCAGCGCCCTGATGGCAAGGGATGTGGGACAGGACGAGATTACCCTGTTGCATCTGTCGGACGGCACTCCGCTTGGCTGCGCCGTATGCTATGAATCGGTTTATGGAGAGTACTGTACTGATTATGTGAAAAAGGGCGCACTCTTCATGACCGTAATCACCAACGACTCCTGGTGGGGCAATACTCCCGGATATCGCCAGCACCTTAGCTATAGTTGTCTGAGGGCTTTGGAACTTAGGCGAGACCTGGCCCGCTGCGGCAACAGCGGCATAAGCTGTTTCATAAACCAGAAAGGGGAAATTCTCCAGCAGGGACCCTGGTGGGAGGAAGCAACACTTCGCGGCAGCGTAAACCTGAACTCGAAGGTGTCGTTCTTCGCCCTCCACGGAGACATAGTAGGCCGTGTAAGCGTATTAGTGTTTATTCTCATGCTTGCATTGATGCTTGTCCGCCTGTTGGTTCGAAATAAATAGTTTCCTATATTTACAAGTTATGCTTTTTGAACTCATAAAGGCAATTCTCATAGGCATCATTGCTTCGGCCCCTCTCGGCCCCGTATCGCTTCTGGTTATGCAGAAGACGTTCTGCAACGGACGTATGGCAGGTTTTGCCGCTGGGGTGGGCTCCGCTATCGTGGATACTTTCTATGCGGTGGCAAGCCTTTTAACCTTTATGTTCGTTCAGGATTTCATTTCCCGGCATCAAACGTGGATAATGATAATCGGTGGTCTGCTTGTGGCGGCCGTGGGTTATTTTATGCTCCGTCGCAAACCCATTGAAGTGATACGTTCAGAAGACACTTCCAAGTCCAAGGCCGTCCAGTATGCGCTTCAGGCCGGAGGCTGCGCCCTTGCAAATCCGGGAGCCCTGGCTTTCATGTTCGGTCTGGTAGCTATCTTCCGTCTGGATATCAGAGAGGCCGTAAGCCCTACCTGGCTGATCGTGCTTTTCGTCCTTATCGGAGCCCTTGTCTGGTGGTTTTCGTTTGCCTTCGCTGCAGACAAACTACGGTCAAATTTTACTGTCAAAACACTTAACCGTGTAAACCGCGTGGCTGGTTACGCCGTTATACTCTTTGGAGTTGTGCTGATCGGCAGAGGCATTTTCCTTTTATGAAAAAGAAACAATCCATACTTTCGAACTGGATAGTCAGAAACCTTCTTATGGGGGTATTGTTTGTTATGCTTCTGGTGGCAGCGGCCAGCATTTTTCTGGCTGTACGAACCCGCCATGGCAGGGAAGTAACGGTTCCAGACCTTTCCGGCTTTTCCGTGAGCGATGCTGCTAGTTTGGCTAAAGTTACGGGCCTGAGGGTTATGGTGACCGATTCGGTGTATATGAAGCGTGTCGCCCGGGGAGCCGTGGTTAGTCAGCTTCCCCGTGCCGGCGCGAAGGTAAAACCCGGCCGCAAGTTAGCGCTGACAATTAATTCCCAGGTGCCCAGGAAGGTGACTATGCCTAACCTGATTCACGTTTCCCTGAGGCAGGCCAAAGCAGAGCTTTCCGCCAAGGGTCTTGTCCTTGGACGCTTGATCTACGTGAGCGACATAGCAACCAACAACGTGCTCCGCCAGCAGTATCGCGGGAGCAACATTGAACCCGGACGTCAGCTTTACAGCGGCTCCGTGATAGACCTGGTGCTCGGGCTAAACGGCTCGGATGCAATGACCTACGTGCCCAACCTTACGGGTTTCAAGTATCTTAGCGCAATTGATGCAATACACGACAACTCGTTGAATGTGAGCGCTGTGATATTCGATAAAGGAGTCCGTACCTATGCGGATTCCCTCGCCGCCACAGTGTATTCCCAGCGCCCTGTGGCTACTGGCAATCCAGTGGTGATGGGAAGTTCCGTAACCGTTTACCTGAAGCTGAATGCAGACGAGCCCAAGCAATGAGCCCGAGTTCCTCGACGAGGAGCAGGAAATGTTTGAGCATTTCCGCATGGAAGTGGATCCAGGCCAGGCTCCGCTGAGGATCGACAAATACATGACGGACCACATGGAGCACACGTCCAGGCACCGGGTGCAGTGTGCCATCAAGGAGGGCTTCGTGCAGGTAGGGGAGAAGACCGTAAAAGCCAACTATATAGTACGTCCCGGCGATATAATCCGCTTCGTGATGCCCTACAGGCGACGCGGAGTGGAAATAAAGCCGCAGAATATAGCTCTCGACATTGTTTACGAAGACGATGACGTGATGGTAATAGACAAACCGGCTGGTATGGTCGTGCATCCCGGTCACGGGCATTATGAGGGCACTCTGGTAAATGCCCTCGCATGGCATCTGGGTATTTCCCAGGGACCGGACGGGGAGGATGAACGCATGGGGGTGCTGGTGCACCGCATAGACAAGGATACCAGCGGTCTGCTTGCTGTAGCCAAGAACGACGAAGCGCAGCTTAACCTTGCCCGGCAATTCTTCGTACACAGTATAGAGCGACGTTATGTGGCCGTTGTATGGGGTGATTTGAAGGAAGATGAAGGTACTGTGGACGCAAATCTGATGAGAGATCCGTCGGACCGCTTGCGTTTCTGTGTGACGGACGACCAGGAAAAAGGGAAAAACGCAGTCACCCATTGGCGGGTACTGGAACGCTTCGGCTACGTTACCCTGGTTGAATGTAAACTTGAGACAGGGCGCACACACCAGATTCGTGTCCATCTGAGCAGCATAGGGCATCCGATCTTCGGAGATGAGCGATACGGCGGAACTGAGATACGGCAGGGAACCATCTATTCTAAATACAAGCAGTTCATACGCAATTGCCTGGAGGTATGTCCACGCCAGGCCTTGCACGCCAAGACTCTGGGTTTTACCCATCCACGCACGCAAAAATTCATGCAATTCAGTTCGGAAATCCCCTCAGATATGTCGGCCTTGCTGGATAAGTGGCGGCGCTACAGCAACAACATGCCGGAAGAATAAAGAAAAAGTGCCCGATTACTCGAGCACTTTCCCGTTTACATCGTAGAATTCATACTGCAGGATGCTGTGTTCCGTCATTTCGACGACTTTCAGCTTGCATTTGTACTTACGTTTCCACTTAGATACGAATGAATTCCAGCCTCTGGTGAGATATGCTCCCAGGATGGGGCTGACTTTCAGCGTGAACTGGCGGAGCTTCGTGCTCTCCACAAGGTCGGCGAGCTTGCGTTCAACCTGCTCGTCGATAACCACAGTGGAGGCAATCTTGCCGGTGCCGTGGCACAGCGGGCATTTCTCCGTAGTATTGATCTCTGTGACCGGACGGATACGCTGACGGGTGATTTGCATAAGGCCGAACTTGGTGAGAGGGAGCACGTTGTGCTTTGCCCTGTCGCCAGCCATGAGCTCAGTCATATACTTGAAGAGCTCGTTGCGGTGCTCGACGGAATCCATGTCGATAAAATCGACTATGATGATTCCCCCCATATCCCGCAGCCTCAGCTGGCGGGCAATTTCTTCGGCGGCCAGCTTGTTCACCTCGAAGGTATTCTCTTCCTGGTCGTTTGTCTTGGCGCGGATGCCGCTGTTCACGTCGATGACTCCTAGGGCTTCCGTGGTCTCAATGACCAGATATGCGCCCTGCTTCATCGGTACCACCTTTCCGAAGGAACTCTTAATTTGTCGTGTGACCTCAAAATGGTCGAAGATGGGTTCCTTCCCCTCGTACAGTTTAACTATCTTCTCCTGCTCGGGAGAGATGAGGGAAATGTATTTGCGCGTTTCTTCGTAAATCTTGGAGTCGTTCACGAAGATGCTGGTAAACGAGTCGTTGAGAAGGTCGCGCAAGACGGTGGTGGTTTTGGAATACTCGGTGAAGAGCAGTCCCTTGCCTTTGTTTCTCGATATGGTCTTCCATGCACCCTCCCATTTTTCTATCAGGGAACGGAGCTCCGCTACCAGGACGGCGGCAGAACTGCCTTCTGCGGCCGTGCGAATGATGGCTCCGTAATTTTTGGGCAGAATGTTTCCGACCAGTGTCTCGAGTCTTTTCTTTTCCTCTTTCGAGGATATTTTTTGGGAAACGCTCACTTTCTCGGCGAAAGGGAGCAGTACAATATTGCGTCCTGCCAATGAAATCTCTGCAGTCAGCCGGGATCCCTTCGTGGAAATAGGTTCCTTGACTATTTGCCCTATGATGAGCTGCCCGGGCTTAAGGTAATCTTCTATGCGGCCCTCTTTGGAAAGGGGCTCGCCGATTGTGATGCCCGAAAACAGTTCCGCCATATTCCTGTTCTGGTTGCTTTCCTTGACGAATTTGTCGAATGCGTCGAAGTGCAAGCCGAGGTCCAGGTAATGGACAAACGCCTCTTTGGTGTCACCTATGTCAACGAAAGCAGCATTCAAGGCGGGAAGTATCTTCTTGACTTTGCCAAGATATACGTCTCCCACCGAAAAGCTGTGACCCTGGCTCGATTCTCTGTTGAGCTCAATCAGACGATGATTCTCCAGCAGTGCCAGACGAACCTCCGCCGAGCCTACATCGACCACAAGGTCTTTTTCAAGGTGTTCGGACTCCATTATTGGGACGTTATAAAACGAAAAACCCGCCGGATCTCCCGCCGGGCGTTTCGCGACTATTTCTTCTTGTGCCGGTTCAGACGCAGACGCTTTTTGCGTTTGTGCGTCGCCATCTTGTGTCTCTTATGCTTTTTTCCGTTAGGCATATGAAAATGGAATTGATTATTTCTGAAGCTCTGCGACGAAGGCCTTGGAAGGCTTGAAAGCCGGGATATCGTGTGCAGGGATGGTGATAGTGGTCTTCTTAGTGATGTTGCGAGCGGCCTTCTGTGCCCTGTGTTTGATGATGAAGCTGCCGAATCCGCGGAGGTACACGGGCTCTCCCTTTACGATAGAAGCCTTAATCGACTCCATTGCTGCTTCAAAAACGGTCTGGACTGTTACTTTCTCAATGCCGGTTGCCTTTGCAACTTCACTAACGATTTCTGCCTTTGTCATAATATTTAATAAACTAAATTGGTTTGTTATCTTCCCTTGAATCAAAGGGGAACGCAAAGATAGAGTTTAATTTTCAACTATCAAAATATTATTTGGGATTTTCTTTTGGCACGGAGATTGACCTTATTGTGACCGGGCCATTTTGTGCCCGTTTACTGACATTTTGACATAAAGATATGAAGCAAGATATAAATATTATTCCAGTAGTTCAGGGAGAGGTTCCCTTCAGACTAAACGAAAACGAACTTCCCGATGTGCTTCCCATCCTCGTGCTGCGAGGCGCTGCACTATTTCCGGGAACGGTCTATCCGGTTACTATAGGCAGGGAGAAATCCATGAAACTGATTCAGTATGCAGAGGAGCACGACCATTTCATCGGCGCAGTTCCACAGATGGATGTGGCAGTAGATGATCCGGGAGTGGAAGACCTCTATCAGTTCGGCACAGTATGCAAGATCCTCAAGACTCTTGAGATGCCGGACGGCACGCTGACGGCCATACTGCAGGCTTTCAAACGTGTGGAGATAGATACCATAGTGGCGGTGGAACCATATTTTACTGCCAGGGTTCTGTACAAGAGCGACAGGGTTTACGACAACTCCGGCACTGATATAAAGGCTCTGTCCGAGGCATTGAAAGACAAGGCAATACAGGTGCTGCGCACTACCAACTTCTCGTCCCGGGAATCCATAGGAGCCATAAAGGCGGTAGATAATTTCGAGTTCCTGGTGAACTTTACGGCCACCACGGTGGAAGTGGAGAACTTCAAGGACAAAATGGAGCTGCTCTCCTACGACGACATCAAGCTCCGCGCCATGAAACTCCTCTCCATACTGGATATTCAGCTACAGCTCATAAAACTTAAACAGGATATCAACCAGAAGGTTAAGAGCGAGCTGGACCAGCAGCAGCGAGAGTATTATCTGAACAGCCAGCTCCGTACTATCCAGGAGGAACTGGGCATGGACGAGCAGGAAGATTTTGAAAAATTCCGCGAGAGGGCGAAGGATAAGAAATGGCCGGAGGAAATAGGTAAGGCCTTCGATAAAGAGCTGGCGAAGCTCCAGAAATATAATCCAAATTCTCCCGACTATAGCGTGCAGTACAACTATCTGGACTTCATGCTCCAGCTGCCCTGGGGTGAGATGAGCGAAGACAACCTTGACCTTAAGCACGCCCAGGATGTCCTGGATGAGGACCATTACGGGCTGGATTCCGTGAAGGACCGTATCATAGAGTATCTGGCGGTGCTAAAGCTGAAAGGCAACATGAAGTCTCCCATTCTCTGCCTCTACGGGCCTCCGGGAGTGGGAAAGACCTCCCTGGGCAAGTCCATAGCACGCTCCCTCGGGCGCAAGTACGTCCGTATCTCCCTGGGAGGCATGCATGACGAGGCTGAGATACGTGGCCACAGAAAGACATACGTGGGAGCCCTGCCCGGCCGTATCCTGAACGGAATTGCCCGTGCCGGCACTTCCAACCCGGTGATAGTCCTGGACGAGATAGACAAGCTGGGCTCTGACTTCAAGGGCGACCCTTCTTCCGCTTTGCTGGAAGCCCTCGATCCTGAGCAGAACTCCACTTTCCACGACAACTACCTGGATCTGGATTATGATTTGAGCAACGTAATGTTCATTACAACGGCCAACAGCCTGTCGCCCGTACAGCCGGCTCTGCTGGACCGTATGGAACTCATCAATGTCTCCGGTTACCTTGCGGAGGAGAAGGCGGAAATTGCCAGGCAGTTCCTGCTGCCCAAGCAGTTGCGCGAGCACGGCATCGATGCCAAGACGCTGAAAATCAGCGCGGCCGGAATAAAGGATATTATCGACAAGTACACCCATGAGAGTGGCGTTCGCGGCCTGGAGAAGCAGATTGCCAAGATTGCCCGCGTGACAGCCAAGAAGATAGCGCTGGGCGAGGAGTACCCTTCCACAATCAAGCCGGAGCATCTCAAGGAGTATCTGGGACTTCCCACCAATTTCCACGACCTTCAGAAGGGCAACGAGGCTCCCGGGGTTGTTACCGGACTTGCCTGGACCCAGATGGGCGGCGAGATTCTTTTCGTGGAGAGTTCCGTGAGCGGTGGCAAGGGAGTGATGACCATGACCGGCAACCTCGGAGATGTGATGAAGGAGTCCGCAACCATTGCCTATCAGTATATAAAGGCCCATCCTGATATGGCCAGGATGGACAGCAAGACTTTTTCTGAGAAAGACATACACGTCCACGTTCCCGAAGGAGCTACACCCAAGGACGGCCCTTCGGCCGGTATTACCATGGTAAGCTCAATGGTCTCGGCACTTCGTGGAGAGGCCGTGCGCAAGGGTATAGCCATGACGGGCGAGATGACCCTGCGCGGCCGTGTGCTGCCGGTCGGCGGAATAAAAGAAAAGATTCTGGCGGCAAAACGCGCGGGGGTGCACACCATCGTCATTTCCGAGGACAACCGCAAGGACGTGGAAGACATTAAGGAAATCTACGTCAAGGGTCTTGACTTCCATTACGTGAAGACCATCGGCGACGTAGTATCGTTTATTTTCTAATTTAGAGCTGCCAGTCAACCGGCTCCCGGCCTTCGCCGCTTAAAATGGCGTTGGCCTGGGAGAAATGGCGGCAGCCGAAGAAAGCCCCTCGTGCCAGCGGGGAGGGGTGGGCGGCCTCCAGTACAAAGTGGCGTGACGCATCTATCAAGGGCGCCTTGCTTCTGGCATAACTGCCCCAGAGCATGAAGACAATTCCCTCACAACGTTCTGATATACAGCGTATAACGGCATCAGTAAAACTCTGCCAGCCGATCCCCGCGTGAGATGTGGGTTCGCCCGCCCTTACGGTGAGCACAGCGTTCAGGAGCAGCACTCCCTGGCGCGCCCAGTTTTCCAGGTTGGGGCGTCCTGACATTTTGACACCAAGGTCGTTTTCAATTTCTTTGAATATGTTTTTCAGCGACGGGGGAGCGGGTACTCCGTCTGGAACGGAAAAAGACAGTCCCATGGCCTGGCCGTAACCGTGATATGGGTCTTGTCCGAGAATTACTACTTTGACATTCGGCAGTGGGCACAGGTCGAAGGCCCTGAAAATTTGACTTCCTGGAGGATATATCTGCTTTCCAGCGGCTTTTTCTTCATGGAGAATCCGCACAAGTTCGGAAAAATAAGGCTTGCTGAACTCCCCGGCAAGGGCTTCGCGCCAGTTATCTTCTATCTTAACCTGAATCATACCCTCAAAGATAATGAAAAATAGCTATATTTGTGTGTTATGCACAAAACAGCTCTGTTTCCCGGGTCCTTCGACCCTTTCACCGCAGGCCATCTGAACATCCTGCGGCGGGCCCTCACCATGTTCGACAAGGTAATAGTCGCCATCGGCGTCAACCAGGACAAGAGGGGTTTTTTCTCCAATGAACAGAAGAAGGAAATCATAAGTCAGGCGGTAAAGGGGATTGATAATGTGGAAATACTTGAATATGACGGCCTTACTGTAGATGTTTGCCGTGAGTTGGGTGTCCGTCATGTGGTTAGGGGAGTCCGGAATATGCTGGACTTTGAAAACGAGCGTGCGATTGCCGATGCTAACCGCCGTCTGGCTCCGGAGATTGAGACCATCATCATCCCGACGGCTCAGGAATTCGCCCATATCTCCTCCAGTGCAGTGCGTGACATACTGCGCCATAATGGAGACACGTCTCTCTTCCTTCCTGAAGGAGTAAATCTTCCGCCGGTAGAATGAAACTCCTGCTCAGCCTGCTTGCCGCCGCGCTCTTGCAGCAGCAACCGGACAGCCTGCTCTTCTCCGGGTTGGACAATATGCTGGAGCGATATACGCAGGCAATCTCGACGGAAAGCATAGACGTAAAGAAGGCTGAAAGCGATTTCCTCATCAGTTCGGTCAGCGATTCCCTCACCACCCAGCATGTGGCACTTTGGCTTTTCGACCATTACAAGGAGTCCATGGTCATGGGCGAGGAGGCCGTTGCCATTCATTTGTGGGACAATTGGTTCAAGCCTGGAACCATAAAAATGCGCAGCGACTTCGAACGCTTCGACGCAGAACTGTTCGCCGACTTCAACCGCCATACGCTGCTGGGCATGAAAGCCCCTCAGGTGGAGATGAAAAAGCCATGTGGGGGTAAATTGACCATCCCTCAGGACGGTACATATTCCATATTGTTTTTCTTTGATACCAGCTGTGCCAAGTGCAGGCTGGAGGCTAGTATGCTGCCGCAGGTACTTCAGCAGATTACCTTTCCCACTAAGTTCTACGCGGTTTATTGCGGCCAGAGCAAGAAAGAGTGGGCCAGATTCCGCTGCAGTTTCAAGCTTCGCAACAGGAATGTAAAAATCGTCCATGTCTGGGACCCGGAGCTCGATACTGATTACTTAAGACTATACGGAGTCATCTCAACGCCCCGTCTCTATTTTACCGATAACGACCGCGAAATTTTAGGCCGACGTCTTGAAATAGAATCACTTAACGAAATAATTCATTATATTTGCGATTACTATGGGCAAGCGCTTTAGATTTTTTTCTCTTTTTTTCGTCACAGTTGTTGCAACGGTTTTATGGGGATGCAAGGAGGTAATAATCGAGTCTCCTCAGTTTGTTGTTGATTCTAGCATTCTTGAAACAAAATCTAATGATAGTTTCAACTCTGATGATGTTTTATTCCATAATTATACGGGCTCCTGGATTGTCCCACTGCCGGATCCATATAAATTAGATTTTATTAATGCAGTTTTGGCGGAGAATAACACTCTAAAATCGATGCTTGATTCCAATGTGGAGCAATTGGATTATACGCATTTTGCATTGAAAGTGTTTCCAAGAGATTTGGAAGAGATTCAGTATTTTGAAGGAATTGAAGGTGTGAAGATTTCGTATATCCCCTTTTCATATAGAAAGATTTCATCTTCGCTTGTATTATCTGACGGAATTGGTGTCGAAGAACGTCGTGTAGTTCAGGATGAAGTAAAATATAAGATTTCGTGTACGTTATTTGACGGTGATGGTAATCCCACTTGTACAACAGAAGAGAATATGCCTGTATTATACGTGGTTTGGCCCGCGTCAAAGCCGTTACCGGAACAATTTGATTATGAAATTGATTATGAGGTTTTTATCCCTACGGCTAGTCCTCTATATGATGATAACATCAGTTTGTTCAGTTCTCTTGAACGAGCAGCGATCGATAAGGCTTTTTCTACACAAAACGATATCTCATTTTCAAGAGGGGTAAGGTTATATAGCGGATACGTCTATCATCTCGAACCTTGGTTGGAGTTAGATATTCCTTTAGAACAGCTAAAGATAAGATTTCAGCTAGGGAGTAATATTACAGATGTATATACGGACTCAAACGGTTATTTTTCAGTGACGATTGATAGTGCTTCAACCGCAGAGGTTGTCTTTCAGAATCCCAGATGGAAGATTATAACTACCACATCAAACAATCCACAAACGTTTTCTCTTTCTTGTCTTAATTCTTCTTGGATAAATGGTAATACTATTTATTTAAACAATGATCTTGCTGTAACGCATATTGCACTACATACATATTACTATTTTTCGCATGGCGTTCCTATCGAATATAATGACGATCCAATAAGAATCAGATTAATAACATCTTATTCTGGTCATTCAGGAGAGTTCCACCCTGGCCTACTTGGTAGCAGTTGCGTGGACATTTATTACGGTATTTATCACGAGAAAGACTTGATATCGTTGGTCTGTCACGAATTAGGTCATTATACTCACTATTTGGTCCGGAATGGTTTCGTGCCTTATACCTCTGTGCATAGATTATTCAAAGAGTCTTATGCCAATTATTCGGGGTGGTATATTACAACTACTTTTTATAAGCATTTAGACCCTACTCTGGGAGGCGATACTCTGTACACGATGTTCTCACGTCACAATCAAAACTGGACGCAAAATGATACTGGTGATAGCTCTCATTACTCTCCATTATTTGTTGATTTGATTGATTCACGTAACCAAAGGTTTTATCCAACTCTTAACACCGATTATAATAACGATGTCATATCCGGTATTCCTCATAGTGTTATTCGCCAAATGATAACAAAAAGAATATGGTCGGATATAAAAGCTGTCTTGAATAATTATACGGGAATATATTTTTCTTCTGCTGATTTTAATTCTTTTGTGGCGCCTTATGATTTCTATTTTACACACGATTAAGTATAACATATATTACGCTTTGTTTTTGTTGGCTGCCGGCGCTTCTCTTTCTTCCTGTGAACCCTGGTACTTGGCCGAAGCCAGACAGTCCTTGGCTTATTCAATCAACACTTTTGGCGAGTATCGATATTGTGATTTTTCTATAGATATCGACGGGGTTAATTATAAGGGCGATTCTATGATTTCTACACTTAGGAAGTCTGATAGTGAGATTAGTTTTACCATTTCCTCTTCAAGGATACGGGATATGGTTCCGTGTTTTCCCGCTGAACGGTTTTGGATGTTAATAACGGAGAACGTTAACTTGCAAGGCGATTTCTCCAGAATTACATTCGACGATAATGTTCCGACAGTGTTTTGCTTTGATACTTTATCAGAGGCGGGCCTCAAAACAAGCGCTCATATATATGGATGGCTCTATAACAAGGCTTTGACCAAAGAGAGAGAGCAAGCTGAATATGATATAGATGGTGAGATTTTCATTACCTGGGAAGATGGTGAGAACAGCTATACTATGAAGATAGATACAATACGCTTTTCATATTAAACTTGACACTATGGGCAAGCGCAGTAATAAAAAGGTTCAGGGAGTAGATCCCGCGTACTTCGACAAACAGCGGGATTCCCTGCTTCGGGTTCATCGCAAATCGGTTCTTTTCAACGACAGGGAATTGACGGCAATTGATGAGTATTGCCGCCGCTTCAAGGTCAGTTCACGCTCGGCTCTTATACGCCAGGCCGTTATGGAGCGTGTGCTGCGCGGGCTTGAAGAGAATCATCCTACCTTGTTCTGAATATAGCTGTCGCTCTCCTCGCGGGGGGCGACTGTGGTTTCCAGGATGACCGTATTCCTGTCTGTAGGGACAAGGAAGAAGTCGGGGCACTCGGCCGGTACCAGCATGGTCTCGTCGGTGGCAAGAGGGAAACGGGCAGTCTGGCCCAATACCTCCAGCTGCACGGAGGCCTCCCCGCTCAGACAGGTATAAAGGATGAAGGAATCGAAGCGCTCGCTATAGATGTGCAACGGGTCTGAAAGTTGCAGCCGGGTGACGGTAAATTCCTCTATATCTATCAGCTTTCTTACGGTATCTCCTTTGTGCCAATGTGGAGGTTCAGGGGCCTTCCAAGCTTTGTAGTCTATGAAATCAAGGGCTTCCGTGAGGTCCAGGCCTTCGTCGAATTCTTCCGGGCTCAACGCTTCGCCCCAACTGCAAAGACAAAAATCGAGAGGGGAGGACTCGCTCACTTCTATCAATTCCAGTTCGCCCTTGGCTGCGTGCGGGACTCCGGGCCGAATATGCAGGAACATGCCTTCGGCGGGTTCTATAGAATTCAGCAGCAGCTCAATGCTGCCGTCCTGGCATTTGGAGTACACCTCGGAAGCGTCGGTGTCCTGTTTGAAGCCGACCAGGATCCGGGCATCCTTTCCGGCCCGCAGGATGTACCACAGTTTCTGCCGGCCCAGGAGATCGTAACGCTGGAAGGCCGTTCCGGCGTCGGGATTCACCCGCAGCGGCATCTTGCCCTTTACCCGTATATGTTTGACCTGCACGGGGAACTGTCTCCCGGTATAACTGTAAACATTCTCCCCGACCACACGGTCCATATAGGTGTCCATGACCTCGCTCACGGCGTTGCCGGCCAGCCATCCGTCGCGGATGAGGGAGTCGCGGTAGCCGAGGTCTGCCAGCTTGAATTCGTCACTGCCCCATGAATAGTCATCCTGCAGGCTGCAGAACCTGAAAGGGTACAATTTCTTTTCTTCCATTTTAGTCCCGATTATTATGCAAAAATACGGAAAAATCAGTAATATTGTGGAAACATACGCATAGTTATGAAAGGTGTCAACATATTTCTGGCAGACGGCTTCGAGGATGTAGAAGCCCTTGCCACCAACGACGTTCTCCGCAGGGGAGGCATAGACGTCAATATTGTGTCTATTTACGACGAGTCCTTCGTGGAGAGCTCTCACGGTATTACCGTCAGTGCGGATAATATGCTGGAGTCTATGGACTTAGGTGTAAGTGGTACTGGTGCTGCGGACGTTATGATATTTCCCGGAGGAATGCCGGGTACCCGCAATCTGGCCGCCTGCGAACCTCTGATGGAGGCTATGAAGGCCCATTACGCCGCCGGCGGTACTCTCGCGGCAATCTGTGCTGCTCCCGGGCTGGTGCTGGGACAGTTGGACAATCTTTCGGGAGTGGAGTTTACCTGTTTCGACGGCTTCGAGTCCCTGCCGGAAAGCAAGGGGGCAAAATTTACTCCCCGGCCGGCGGTACGCAGCGGGCGGATAATCACGGGCCGCAGCGCAGGCCATGCCGTGAGCTTCGCCCTGGAAATCCTCGGGCTGCTGAATCCTGCCGCAGTTGAGGAAGTACGTCATGCCATGTATCTGAAAACCATTTGATATGGATAGCGTCAGGATAGACAAGTACCTCTGGGCCATACGTCTTTACAAGACCCGGAGCGAGGCCTCCGATGCCTGTAACGGCAACAAGGTGAGGATCAATGGGACGGTGTCCAAGCCCAGCAAGGCGGTGAAGATAGGGGATGTGCTGGAGGTCCATAAGGGTCTTGCGGTTCTCAGTTATAAGGTACTGCAGCTTAGTGAGAACCGTATGGGGGCGCAGCTTGTGCCGGATTATGTGGAGGATAACACTCCGGAGAGCGAGAGGGCAAAGTTCCATGCTCCCCGGGAGACCATAGTGCTGCGGCGCGACAAGGGGGCCGGCCGGCCGACCAAGAAGGACCGCCGAGAGCTGGACGCCCTGCGGGAGATGCTTGACGGCGAGTAATGAATCTACCTCCTCCGGGAGGAGAGCAGGGCGATGCCAAGTCCAATGGCGGCAACGCCGACCACTGTATAGAATACGTCCTGGAGTTTCAGCACCACCGGATAAGAATCCACAAGAAAATTCCCGGGCATCTTGACCCACCCGAAATGCTGCTGCAACAGAGCGAGAGCTATGCCGGCAACAAGGCCCACGGCCATTCCGGCCAGGGAAATCAGCCATCCCTCCAGGACAAAGATGCGTCGGACAAGATCATCTGAGGCCCCCATTGCCCGTAGGGTACCCATGTCGTCGGTCTTCTCTATTATGAGCATTGCCAGGGAGCCGTAGATGTTGAGGGCCACAATCAGCACCACAAACAACAGAATCATGAAAACCGCCAGCTTTTCGTAGCGCATCATCTTGAAGAGGGTAGGCTGCTGCTCGTAGCGGTCCTGGAGAGTGCAGGAACCGGCATAATCGCGCTTGAAACGGCGTAACGCCTGTTTGCTGCTGTCGTTCAGCATAAGTTCCACTCCGCTGACTTCTTCCCCCCGGCTTCCCATCAGCGTCCTCATTACATGAAGCGGTATGATGATGAGCTCGGCGTCCATGTTGCTGCTTACACTCATCAACCCGCTCGGAAACACCTTTTCGCTGCGTGTGGAAGCTATAGGATTGGTGGGGGAAATTCGTCCTTCGCGGTCCGGATAATAAAGGATTATGGGGCTTACGAAACGGGGGTGGATTCCAAGTTTGCGGGCCAGGGAAGCGCCTACGACAGCTGCAGGAACGTCCCCTTTATGAAGTTGGGCACTACCTTCGTAAATGTGTCCGATGAAGCTGTCAGATTCTGCGAATCCGTCTTCCACTCCCCGGGCACGGGCAATGCCCTGTTTGTCGTCGTAGGAGAGGAAAACGTTGTCCTCCAGCATGAAACGTATCTCTTTTACCCTCTGGTCATCGAGCAGGCGTTCCACTAGAGCGGAATCGGGCACAAAGTGAGCCGTACCGTCTCCGGATACCATCATAAGGTCAGGACTCAAGTCTCCAATATTCTTCTCGATCAAGGAATCGAAGCCGTTATAGACACTCAGAATCAGTACCAGTGCCGCAGTGCCAATCGCCATTCCTATGGCGCTGATGGCGGAAATCACATTTATCACGTTATGCGATTTACGGGCGAACAGGTATCTGCGTGCTATGAACAGCGGTACGTTCATTTGCGCAACAGCTCGTCTATATGCTCGGCATAATCCAGGGAAGTATCCAGGAGGAAGTCGAAATCGGGCACAATACGCAGCTGGGAAGCTACTTTGTGGCCAAGTTCGCCACGGACGGACTTCTTGTTCTCCTCAAGTATCTTCATGACGGAAGCCTGCTTGTCGGAGGGGAATATGCTCACGAAGACCTTGGCGATGCTGAGGTCCGGGCTTATGCGCACCTCGCTGACCGTCACCATGGCTCCGCCGAAGAAGGCCATACCCTTGCTGCGTATGATTTCCGCGAGGTCGCGCTGCAGCTCGCGGGCAACTTTAAGTTGTCTGGTCCCTGCCGTCTTATCCATTGATCCTGATGATATAATAGTCCTTCTTGCCCTTCTGGGCGAGTATGTACTTGCCGTCTATGATGTCAGCTTCTGTGAGCTGTCCGCCGAAGTCGGTGAATTTCTCTTTGTTGACACTGAATCCGTTACCCTGAATCATCTTGCGTGCCTCACCCTTGGAGGGGAAGATGCTGGTCTCCACTGCGAGGGCATCCAATATGCCGAGAGGTAGTTTTGAACGTTCTATGTCGAAGGTGGGAACCCCGTCGAAGACATCCAGGAAGGTCTTCTCGTCCAGGCTCCGGAGGTCGTCGGCCGTCGCCTTGCCGAAGAGTATGCCTGAGGCTTTCACGGCGTTTTCATATTCAGCCTCACCGTGAACCATAATCGTAACCTCGCGGGCCAGCAGTTTCTGGAGCTCGCGCCTTTCCGGAGACTCGCGGTGGGCTTCTATGGCCGTTTCTATGGTCTGACGGTCGAGCATCGTGAATATCTTGATGTAACGCTCTGCGTCGGCATCACTTACGTTTAGCCAGAACTGGTAGAACTGATAGGGGCTGGTGCGGACGGGGTCGAGCCAGATATTGCCCTTCTCGGTCTTGCCGAACTTGCCTCCGTCCGCCTTGGTAATGAGGGGGCAGGTGAGTGCGAACGCCTCTCCTGCGCAGCTGCGGCGTATCATTTCCGTACCGGTGGTGATGTTGCCCCACTGGTCGGCGCCGCCGAGCTGCAACTTCACGCCCCTGTGCTGGTATAGGTACAGGAAATCGTATCCTTGCAGCAGCTGGTAGGAGAATTCGGTAAAGGACATTCCCTCGGAAGAGTCGCGGGAAAGGCGCTTCTTCACGGAATCCTTGCTCATCATGTAGTTGACAGTAATCATTTTGCCAATGTCGCGGGTGAAATTGATGAAACTATAGTCCTTCATCCAGTCGTAATTATTCACCAGTTCCGCCTTGTTGGGGGCGTCCGAATTGAAGTCCAGGAATTTGGAAAGCTGGGCCTTGATGCATTCAACGTTGTGGGCCAGTGTTTCTTCGTCCAGAAGATTGCGCTCCTGGCTCTTCATGGACGGGTCTCCTATCATTCCGGTGGCACCTCCGACCAGTGCGAAAGGCTTGTGCCCGCAGGCCTGGAAATGCTTGAGTATCATTATGCTGACGAGATGTCCTATGTGCAGCGAATCACCAGTGGGGTCAATTCCTACGTATGCCGACGCGGGTCCTTTCATCAATTCTTCCTCGGTGCCTGGCATTATATCGTGGATCATTCCTCTCCACTTAAGCTCTTCTACAAAATTTTTCATATTTACAGACTTTAACAGTCTGCAAATTTGGACAATAATTAGTAAATTTGCAATCCAAAAACGTATTTTATTTATCTGTTACTATATGAGAAAGAACATTGTTGCGGGAAACTGGAAAATGAACACCACAGTTCCCGAGGGCGTAGAGCTCGCAAAGGCAGTCCTTGTCAAGTCCGGTGAAGTCCCGGCAGAAGTTAAACTCATTGTTGCTACCCCCTTTACTCACCTTTGCCCAGTCGCCGAGGTCCTGAAGGGCAGCAAGGTCGGTCTTTCTGCAGAGAACTGCGCAGACAAGGAGAAGGGTGCCTATACCGGAGAGGTTTCTGCCGCCATGCTTGCATCCGCCGGCTGCCAGTACACTATTCTCGGCCACTCCGAGCGTCGTCAGTATTATGGCGAGACTGATGAGAAACTTGTGGAGAAGACCCGTCTGGCACTCGCCAACGGTCTGGACGTCATTCTTTGCGTGGGTGAGAATCTCGACGAGCGCGAGGCCGGCCGTCATTTCGCAGTCTGCGAGACTCAGATAAAGAACGTGCTCTACAACTTCAGCGCAGAAGAAATGAAGAAAATCATCGTGGCCTACGAGCCCGTGTGGGCTATCGGAACCGGCAAGACTGCGACCGCAGAACAGGCCGAAGAAATACACGCCTTCATCCGCAAGACCATTGCAGACAAGTTCGGAGCAGCAGTTGCGGACGATACCACCATCCTGTACGGAGGCTCCTGCAAGCCTTCAAACGCTAAGGAACTTTTTGCCCAGAAGGATATAGACGGAGGCCTCATTGGCGGCGCCGCTCTTAAGGCAGAAGACTTTATAGAGATTGCAAAGTCATTCTAAGACTTTTACAACAACTGCGATGCGGCGTTCCGCGTCGCACAGCCAGATAACATCACCCGAGATGCGCTTCACGTCGAGGGTGATGTTTTCTTTTGTGTTTTCCCCTTTGGTCGTGCTCCATGTAAGGTTTGCGTTAACCTTTACGCCGCTGCGCCCGGGAATCGCATCCAACTTGAGCACGAAGTAGTCCAGCATGGTATCAGTATGCGCCCGGAATTCGCATCTCCGCTCATTGAAGGCTAGTTGGCAGGTGGGCTCCGCGTAAATGAACACCTTTGCTCCGTCCACTTCCAGACGGACGGTATTGTCCATCATAAACGGGGCAAGTTCAGTAACGCCCTGCATGTCGCAGGCACCGAAAAGCATGGCAGCGAGCAGAAGGAGTATAGGACGTTTATTCATGTACCACTGTGATTTGCTTAATAATAACGTCCGCGGAGCCATCCTCGTACCATAGTTTGGCCTTCAGGGTGCCGCTTTCTTTAAGGTGCCAATAGCCGCTTCCGTCCGGCTCAATTCTCTCCTCGTTGAAAAACCACTCAATTTTCCGGGCCTCCATGGCATTGTTTACGCGTAGCGGGAGGTATGAATCTTTTTGAAAAAAACCGTTGTCCAGCCTGCAGGGAGTATTTAAGTAAATAAACGGCCGTGCGCCTTTCTGTATGCTCTTGGTGATGAAGTTCACCGTCTCTGAATAGATGGAACCGTCTTCGCAGACTGCCTTTATGACAGCCCGGTAGGAAGTGGAAGGACTCAGGCATTCCAGAGTAGCGGCAAAAATGCTGTCTCCGGCGGAAATGGACGTCCTTGCGTCGGAGATAGCCGTACCGCTGTATGGACTGCAACTTAGCTCGCATTCTTTTACTTTGAGACTTTCGCTGGTGGTCCACCGAAATATCGCAGCATCTTGAAAGACGCTGATATCCAGTATCTTAATTGGTGTAATCACCTTGAAGCTGACGCTCCTGTCAGAGTTTTTCCGAATATCTATAATTGCCTGGCTGGAAGTGGTTCCGCTCCAGAATTTGAAAGCAGGATCCGTATCGGAACAGAAAGAACTCCGTCCCGGCTGCGGAAAAGAAACCGAAGCGATGGAAGCGGCGTTTGGCACGGCTTCAACGATTTTGGCGCACTGGTAGTCGGGGCGACAGTTGACTTGGTTGTAGGCCCAGCGCTCCGAAGCGCTTAGGTTGCACTTGTAAAAGTCAGAGTACCAGCTGTTGTTGGCAGACCTGTCTATGTGGTAAACCAGCAGTCCGGATACTCCCGTGAATGCATCCCAGCCCTTCTCGTCGCGGCATTCCAGCAGAAAGTATTCATTGGCTACGTCGCTTTCCAGCCGAAGATATTCCTTACTGCTGCTTACAGGATGCAGGGTTATGTTTCCGTCGGTCATTTCTACGGGTGAGCCTATACCCAGCTGCTCCAGTTCTATGGCGCAGAAATTGGGAGGGGTGTTGCCCCCGTCGTTATCGAGCCCCAAATCCATAAGGCTCAGCGTCCCCCATAAACCTTTGGATGTTCCGCCGCTTCCGTTCCCGTCTGTATCATAAAGGTCCTGGAGGCCCAAAGAATGTGCGAATTCATGGCAGAACACGCCGAGCGGCGATTTTTCCGGGCATATTGTGAAGCAGTCCACTGTTTTCCCGTTTACGGAACTGGTGCCGCCGCGGTCGTGAAGATAACCCTGCTGGGGCCAGATGCAGTTGACTCCGTCTCCTCCGGCTTCGCTGCCGCCAGCGGTTATAATGCAGATGTTGTCTATGAATCCGTCTTTGTTGTTGTCGTAAACGGACAGGTCACGGTCCAGCAAGGAGCAGGCCTCCCTAACCGCCTGGTCTATGCGCTCATCCTTGCGACTGGTGGAATTGGCTCCATACCATGCTTGATTGCGGGGCAGGCGCACAGTTGGAAGCAGTTCGAAGCTGAAACTGCGGTGCGGATAGAACTGATCGTTGAAATATATCTGGGCACGGTTGATTTTATTATCAACGTTTCCTGCTTTGTCGTCAAAAGCCACATCACTGAATTCCACGGGTATTATAGCGACCCTGTATCCTGATGCGCAGAGGCTCCAGGATAGCGCAAAAAGGCATAAAATAGTGGAAATCAGGGACTTCACGTAATTGATACCGGATTAGATGCAAAAGGCCGGTAACCTCGCGGCTCCCGACCTTTAAACGTGTACTAAAACCTAAACCTACTATATAGATGCAAAAGGTTTCAGAAACGTTGCATCAAAATGCAAAAAAAATTATTTTTTTGCTTCGCCTACGGAAACCTTACGGAATTCCTTAAGATCTTTCATGAGCTCGAGGGCAGCCTTGCGGGCGCGGGCGCCGGCGGCCTTGTTACCTTTAACTACCTGAGCCTCAGCGTTGGCCTTGAAGACCTCGATGTTGGCGTTAATTTTTTCAACAAGTGCTTTCATAAAAAAAGGATATTAAAAGTTTTTGGTAAAAAAGTGTCATCAATTTTGCTGCAATATAGAAAATAAAAATGAAATAACAACACTTTTTACACAAATAACTTATTGTATTGGTGCATTTTCCGCTTTTTCTGGCCTGGTATTTAGCAAAGTCATAGCTTTTTGGCCTCCGGCAAGCGCCCATGTTTTTATCCCTTCCGTCACTTTTTCTGCAAGTGCAGGTATAGCAGCAAGTTGCTCGGGGCAGAAGGTGCCCAGCACGAAATTAATCTGACCGCCTTCTTCGAAGTCGTGCCCTACGCCCATCCTTATACGTGCATACTGCCGGCTTTCAAGCAGTTCTTCGATGTTGCGCAGGCCGTTGTGTCCGCCGTCGCTGCCGTTCATCCTCATACGTACGGTGCCGAACGGAAGATTTATATCATCACAGATAACGATGAGGTTTTCCATCGGAATTTCCAGTTCCCGCATCCAGTACCGGACGGCGTTGCCGCTAAGGTTCATATAAGTGGAGGGTTTCAGCAGGTGGAATTTCCTGCCTTTTATACTGTCCTCCGCCATGTCTCCGTAACGGCCGGTTGCAAAATAAATATTGGACGCCTGCGCCCAGGCGTCCAATACCATAAATCCGATGTTATGCCTGGTGGCAGAATAGTCCGCACCTATATTGCCGAGACCGGCCACCAGATAACTTTTGTCAGACACTTTTATGCCTCCTCGCTGGCGGCGACTACAGTGTTGCGGGTAGTCTTGACACCGCAGATGATAGCATCCTTGTCGGTGGTGACAGTGATGTTGTCAAGCTTGACGTCGCCGGCTTTGATCTTCTTGTCCAGATCAAGAGCGGAGATGTCTATAGTCACCTCGTCGGGAAGATTCTTCATGGTAGCGCATACGCGGATCTTGCGGGCGTTCTGGAAGAACTTGCCACCCTTCTGTACACCGACTGCATGGCCGGTGATGACGATGGGAACCTCGATGTTGATGGGCTTCTTGTCGTTCACGGCGAGGAAATCGACGTGCAGGCAAGAGTCGGTCACAGGGTGCCACTGAAGTTCGTGGAGCACGGCGGTAAATTTCTTCTTGCCGTCCAGGACGAGGTCGATGATGTATGCCTTAGGGGTGTCGGTGACAGCCTTGAGGTCTTTTGCGTTAATGGTGAAAAGGACGTTCTCTACACCGCATCCGTAAAGGTTGCACGGGACGAGTCCCTGCTTGCGGAAGGCTTTGATGGCTGCTTTGCCAGCTACTTCACGGGTCTGTCCGTTCAGTTCGAAATGTTGCATTTTTTTGTTTTTTAAAATGTGTTACTCATCCCGGATCGGGTCCGGGACCCATTGCACCAAAACTTTTTAATGTTTTAGAAATGCGGGCGCAAAGATAAGTATTAATTTTGATTCTCAAAGGTTTATCCAAGCAATTTTTCGCTTCTCGAGATGAATTCTGCCAGAGCCTTCCCCTTGAGCATACCTTTGCTGAGCAGTGCGAGGTCCACTACCTGGCGGAGCAGCTCGGATGAACCTTCGCGGTCGGCCCAGATACGTGCTATGACAGGATTTTCCATGTTAACCTTCACGTCATACGATTCCGGCAGGCTTCCATAGAAGTTCATACCACCTCCGAGTGCGCTCATTTCGCGCCAACGGCGCATGAATTCACTTTGTGTCAGGACTACAGGTGCTCCGTCTTCACCCAGGTTCTCGGGCTCTACATGGTATTCGCCGCCCTCGGGCAGAACGCCCTTGAAGAGTTCTTCGAGAGCCTTCTTGTCATCGTCGCTCATTTCCGGCTTTACCCTTTCTTCCTTGGGAATCAAGTTTCCGGCGGTATCGCTGTCCACCCTTGCGAACCGGCAGTCCTTAAGCTTGCCTTCCAGCATGTTCACAAAGTGGCTGTCAAGTTCACAATCCATAAGCAGCACGTCAAAACCCATATTCTTTGCGGCTTCAATGCTGCCGTACTGAGCTTCGGCATCGGTAGCGTAAAGGTACACTACTTTCTTGTCCTTGTCGGTCTGGGCTCCTTCTATAGCCTTGCGGTAGTCTTCCAGGGAGAAGAATTTGCCTTCCGTGTTCTTCAGCAGGGCGAATTCGAGGGCGCGCTCGCAGAATTTCTCGTCGGAGAGCATGCCGTACTCGATAAACAGTTTGATGTTGTCCCATTTTTCTTCGTACTGGCTGCGTTGCTCCTTGAATATCTCCTCCAGCCTGTCGGCCACTTTCTTGGTTATGTAGGTGCTGATTTTCTTTACGTTGGCATCACTCTGGAGGTAGCTGCGGCTGACGTTCAGAGGAATGTCGGGGGAGTCTATCACACCATGAAGCAAGGTCAGGAAGTCGGGGACTATATTGTCAACGTGGTCCGTGACGAACATCTGGTTGCAGTAAAGCTGAATCTTGTTACGGTCTATGGCCATGCGCTCCTTGATTTTGGGGAAGTAGAGCACACCGGTGAGTGTGAAAGGGTAGTCCACGTTGAGGTGAATCCAGAACATGGGCTCTTCCTCCATTGGATAGAGGGCCTTGTAGAAATTGATGTAGTCCTCATCCTTGAGGTCGGAAGGGGCCTTGGTCCATATAGCTTCTATGGAGTTGATTACCTCGTCCTCATCGGTCTCTACGCTCTTGCCGTCCTTCCACTCGGTTTTCTTGCCGAACACCACGGGAACAGGCATGAATTTGCAATACTTGTCGAGCAGCTGGCGTATCTTGCCCTTGGTGCCGAATTCTTCAGCGCTCTCGTCATCCAAGTGCAAGGTTACTGTAGTACCTCTTTCGGACTTCTTGCCGGGAGACATGGTGAATTCGGGAGAGCCGTCGCAGCTCCAGCTGACGGCTTCGGCGCCTTCCTGCCAGCTCAGGCTGTCTATGGTTACTTTCCTGGCCACCATGAATGCGGAATAGAATCCCAGGCCGAAATGGCCGATTATGTTGGTCTGATCCTTATATTTCTCAAGGAACTCGCCGGCGCTGGAGAAAGCTATCTGATTTATGTAGCGGTCCACTTCTTCGGCCGTCATGCCAATGCCGTTGTCCTTGATTTTCAGGGTCTTCTTCTTCTCGTCCAGCTCTACTTCCACCTTCAGTTCGCCAGTCTCTCCCTTGAATGTGCCTGCGGAAGCGAGAGCTTTCAACTTCTGGTCAGCATCCACTGCGTTCGCCACCAGCTCGCGCAGGAAAATTTCATGGTCACTGTAGAGGAACTGCTTGATAACCGGAAATATGTTCTCGGTAGTTACTCCGATTTGTCCTTTAGTTGTATTTGCCATAATCTTAAAATTTAAGCCGGTCCTTGTTATGGGCCGGCTCAAATAAATCAAATCACGTTCCAGTGACAAATTGTCATTATTTATAAAGGAAGCGCTTGATGCTCATCTTGGGAGTCTTTTCGAACGGGGCGAGCACTGTCTCAACCTTGGCTATCTGGCTATATGAAGGCAGCAGGCGGTTGGCACCCAGACGAATTTTCTCGGGGATGTCGGAAACGGTCTCGCTGTCAAGTTTCTCGCGCTTGATTGCATCGTTGTCCAGATAAACCAGGGCCACGATCTTGCCGGAACGGTCCAGTACTACAGACTCTGCCACGTACGGCTGGTTGTTCACGACGGCCTCGAGCTCCTCAGGATAGACATTCTGTCCGTTTGCGGTGAGAATCATACTCTTGGAGCGGCCCTTGATGAAGATGTTGCCGTCCTTGTCCATGATGCCAAGGTCTCCTGTGCGCAGGTAACCGTCTTCGGTGAATGCGTTGGCGGAAGCCTCTGGATTCTTGAAATAGCCGATGGTGATATTCTCTCCCTTGGCCTGAATTTCGCCGGCGATGTGCTGTGGATCTTCGGAGTCGATGCGTACAGTGGCGCAGTCAACCGCCTTGCCGCAGGAGCCGGGGACAAACTTCGTCCAGTGTTCGTAGGCGAGAAGGGGACAGGCCTCGGTCATTCCGTAACCTACGAGATAAGGGAACTTGATGCGCTTGAACAGCTTTTCTACTTCGGGATTGAGGGGCGCACCTCCCATGATGAACTCCTGGACTTCTCCTCCGAAGGCCTGCACCAGGCCGTCCTTAACTTTATTGTAGATGATATTGTTGATCCCCGGAATCTTCAAGAGGAACTTTACTACGGGTTTGTCGAGAGTGGGCTTGACCTTGGACTTATAGATTTTCTCCATCACCAGAGGGACGGTGATGAGCAGGTAGGGTTTCACGTCGGCGAACGCCTTGAGCAGGGTGGCCGGGGTAGGAGCCTTGCCGAGCCAGTAGATGGAAGTACCGTTGCAGAGAGGATAGATGAACTCTATTACAAGACCGTACATATGGGCCATAGGGAGCATGGAGACCATTCTCTCGCCTGCGGGAACGTTGCGCTGGCTGTAATCTACGCAGGCGCTAAAGTTGCGGTAGGTGAGCATGACGCCCTTTGGATCGCCCGTGGAGCCGGAAGTATAGTTGATAGTTGACAGATTGTCCCAGTTGTCGGTAGGGAAGACCACGTTCTCGGGCTTGATGCCCTCGGGCCATTTGGCGTCGTAGAGCTCGTCCATCTTGTCGTAGGTGAGCTTGGTATTCTCATCTGCCGCATAGATGGCTTTCCAGTTGTCTATGTCGATTACGAGGCGGAGCAATGGCATCTTGCTTGCGTCCATCTTGTTCCACTTGTCCTCGTTGGTAAAGAGGATCACGCTTTCAGAGTGGTTGGTGAGGAAAGAGGCGCTTTCCGGGGTGAAGTCGGCCAGAATAGGTACTATGACTGCTTCATATGTGTTAACTGCGAGGTAGCTCATGCCCCAGCGGGCGCCGTTGCGGGCGTGGAGAGCGATTTTCTCGCCCTTCTTGATTCCGAGCTGTTCGAAGATGATGTGGAATTTCTCTATCTGGGTAGCCATCTGGCCGTAGGTGAAAGATTCACCGCCTATGCTGTTAAGTGCGGCTTTCTCCCAATATTTGCGGGTGGCGTTTTGTAAACGCTCAAGATAATGAGGATATTTTTCCATTCTTTTGGTTTTTGGTTTTTTGCACGGCAAAAGTAGGGGGGTGGAATATTATTTGCAATCCGTCTCACACGTATGTGGCGAATTATTACGATATTTGTGGCGAAATTGTTTTATTAGGGGCGAAATTATGAAGAAAAAACCCATCGTTGCGCTTATCTACGACTTCGACGGCACCTTGTCGCCGGGAAACATGCAGGAGTTCGGCTTTATCCAGGCCGTAGGTTCCACTCCGGAGGAATTCTGGACAAAGAGTGATTCTATTGCCATAGGCCAGGATGCATCCAATGTCCTGTCATATATGAAGCTGATGTACGATGAGGCTCACAAACAGGGAATACGGTTGAGGCGGGATGAGCTGCGCCGCTTCGGGGCCAATATCGAGTTGTTTGCGGGGGTCCGTGAGTGGTTCTCCATGGTCAATGAATATGGAAATGCGCACGGGGTACGGGTGGAGCATTACATAAACTCCAGCGGTCTCAAGGAGATAATCGAGGGAAGCCCCATAGCCTCCGAGTTCAAGCACATCTTTGCAGGATCGTTTATTTACGACGAAGAAGGGGAGGCTGAGTGGCCCGGTATCGCGGTGGATTATACTGCAAAGACGCAGTTCCTGTTCAAGATATCCAAGGGTATCTTCAGCTCGCGCGACAACAAGAGGGTGAACGCTTCAGTGGACGACGACAAGAAGCGCATACCGTTCTCCCACATGATTTATTTCGGCGACGGCGAGACCGACGTGCCCTGCATGAAGATCGTAGGCATGTTCGGGGGTAATTCCATCGCGGTCTATAATCCTCAGTCAGACAAAAAACGCGCAGCAGCCATGAAACTGAAGCGCCAGGGTCGTGTGGCATTTGCCACGCCTGCGGTTTTCACCCGGGATTCGCGAGCCTTCCAGGTCGTCTGTGCTATTATCGATAAGATACGGGCCGACTACGTGGTGGACCGACTGGCCCGCTTATCGGAGTAGCCGCCTCTGTTGATGCTGCCGTTGACGACGTAACCGTTGTCCTTTCTACCGGGGAAGCGAAGGGAGAAATCTCCTATCGAATCAAATTCAGAAACTCGTTGCGTGTTCGCGACGAACTCAGGAACACCCCGCTGAAGGCGGAAGTGGTAGTAACGGCATTGGCCTTCTGTACCCCGCGTACCTGCATACAGGTGTGGTTCGCCTCGATCACCACGGCTACTCCGAGGGGATGCAGGGCCTCTTGTATGCAGTCTCGTATCTGCACGGTGAGGCGCTCCTGGACCTGCAGTCGTCGGGCGTAAGTCTCCACGACACGGGCTATCTTGCTCAGGCCGGTAATCTTGCCGTCGGGAATATATGCCACGTGGCATTTGCCTATGAAGGGCATCATATGATGCTCGCAAGTACTGTAAAGCTCTATATCCTTGACCAGTACCATCTGCCTGTATTTCTCGTCGAAAATGGCCTGACGTATGATTTCTATGCCGTCCTCGTTGTAGCCCTTGGTAGTGAACTGAAGGGCCTTGGCTACTCTTTCAGGGGTCTTCAGAAGGCCTTCCCGTTCGGGATCCTCGCCAAGCAGGCGTAGTATTTCCTTGACATGCACGGCCAGCTGTTCCGTGGTCTCCGATGAGTAGATTTCTTCCTTCGTATAACTCATGGCGCAAAAGTAGTCAAAATAATTTGCACTTGAGAAATAATTTATATCTTTGCGGCCTAAACCGCTAATTGATTTTGCTATGTATTGGACACTTGAATTAGCCAGCAGCCTGGACGACGCGCCCTGGCCGGCAACCAAAGACGAACTCATAGATTACGCAAACCGCTCCGGCGCCCCCGAGGAAGTAATCGAAAACCTCCAGGAGCTCGAAGAAGAAGGCGAAATATACGAAACCATCGAAGACATCTGGCCGGACTATCCGACCAAGGAAGACTTCTTTTTTAACGAGGAAGAATATTAGGGGCTTAACTACCTGATAATAAGCAAATTAAGTGCATCGGGTGTGATTCTTTGAGTCACGCCCGATGGCCTTTTAAGGACACTGAGGGCCAGGTACGGAAACAAAAGTGAACGCAAAAACGGACGCAAAAACAGACGCAATTTTGCGACGTAATAGTGAGGGGGTCAATTGACCCCCTCACGGCTTGCAGGGGTCTAGATATTTCGTTATTTTTGTAAAAATGAATAGAGTATGAGTACGACGCAGGCTTTGAAAGTATTTGAGGATAAGCGAATTCGCACCTTCTGGGACGATTCTGAGGAGAAATGGTTTTTTAGCATAGCTGACGTAGTAGTTGCTTTGACAGATAGTCAAGATGTCAAGCAGTATGTAAAGCGATTAAGATCTCGTGATAAGGAACTCGGTGCCGTGTGGGGTACAATTTGTACCCCCCATCAATTCATTTCTACAGACGGAAAACTTCATTCATCTAACTGTTCAGACCTTCAGGGCATTTTCCGCATTATCCAGTCCATCCCTTCCAAGAAAGCAGAGCCCTTTAAGCGATGGCTCGCGCAGGTGGGAGCCGAAAGGATTCACCAGATGCAGGACCCGGAACTGGGCATCCAGCAGTCCCTCCAGGATTATAAGCGGCTGGGCTACTCTGACAACTGGATCAACCAACGCCTCAAAAGTATAGAGATTCGCAAAGATTTAACCGATCAGTGGAAAGCCCACGGCGTTGAAGAAGGCACTGGCTACGCCACCCTTACCGATATCATTTACTATACCTGGGCTGGATTAACCGCCCGTGAATACAAGCACCTCAAAGGCCTCAAGCAAGAGAACCTCCGTGATAATATGACCAATGAGGAGTTGGTGATGAATATGCTGGCCGAACTTACTACCAGCAACATCACCAAAGAAGAGCACCCGGAAACCATGTCAGAGCACGCCCGGGTAGCCGAGCGCGGCGGATCCGTTGCCAAAGTTGCCAAGGAAGCTTTTGAGAAGCAGAC
>Ga0310690_10001738_pt1 | contig 37760 bp, 29 predicted proteins | sample AusTroGonzalo_MG_2_FD_207661 | JGI IMG/M metagenome (GOLD analysis project Ga0310690, IMG submission 207661) | Bovine rumen microbial communities from tropical cattle in Woodstock, Queensland, Australia - Gonzalo_04 (v2) (version 2) | ecosystem: Host-associated > Mammals > Digestive system >...
CTCCTTTAGGTTCTGAGTAGATTGTGGGGTGTGTTTTTGCAGGTTAATACGCCAGTTGAATTTGTAAGTGTCGTTGTTGATGATCTGTTCCAGTGTCACTATCACCTCTTCCGTTTCTTCCTGCCAGTCTGTGTGTTTCTCTATCATCACGAGGCTGGGATACATCCTGGTGTCTATTAGAATATTCAGTGTCGTCTGGTCCGTCTTCTTCACTGCCCTCATCATATACATCCCTTCCTTGGGCGTCTTGGCATATTTATAGAAGCATCGAGGGCTCGAATCGTAATCCTTCATGATAAATCCGTCTCTTTGGAAGCCTGCGTCGCATACTGCCTGCACAACTTCCGTAGCCGCTAACAAGCCTGGTTCTCCACTACCCGCGTGATCTCTTTCAAGATGTACGCGGTAAAAGAAATAATCTTTTTCCATAAAATTAAATTTTGTTTTAAGTTGTTTTTATTATTTATACTTACAGGGGCAATGCCCCTTTTTATGTTTCGTTATTGATGTAAAGTGTACTACCAAGTTCAACTTGGTTCATACTTTTCTTCGATTATGCTGCAAAAATAAGAAGAATAATTGAATTCTCCAAAAATCTTTGTATCTTTGCAAAGATTTAGCATGAAAGAAGGAATACTATACAAATACCTCGATGTGAATGGTGGCAGGCTGATGTTAGAAAACAGCAACCTTCAGTACACCAATGCCACAAAGTTTAACGACCCTTTCGACTGTCACCCCAGCCTCATCAACTTCTCTAATGTACCTCCAGAGATGTGCAAGGCGTGGGAACCAGAAGTGATTCAGGCTGTGCGGTCTGATTCATATAGAAGGCTGCGTGATAATGCTTGGGTGTGCAGCCTCTCAAAGGTGTACGATTCGATGTTGATGTGGAGTTATTACACTTACCATACTGGAGTCTGTATAGGTTTGAATCTAGAAAAAGTCTCAAAACACTTACATTGTGGTTTAGGGCAGATGGTATATACAGAAGGGGTGGAAGTAGAATATCGAGACATCATTCAAAAACCGGATTTTTTCAAAGATGGAAAAGACTTTTGGCACTACCAACTCTGTACGAAAGGAAAATCGTGGGAGCATGAGCAGGAAGTAAGGCTGATTATCATAGAACCTATGCAATTTTGTATGGACTGGGGCACACCTTATAAACCAAAGAACAAAAAAGACCCCATTCCATGGAACGAGGTCAGATTCTACCTACGTTTAAGAGGTGAATGTTTTGAGTCCGTTTATCTTGGCATCAAGATTGACGAAGACGATAAAAACGCAATCATTATAGCAGCACGCAAACTAAATCCTGATATCAAGATTTATCAGATGCAGCCCGATCCCTTGGCCTTCCGCTTAATCCCAAAAGAGATTTAGATTATTTCTTTAAGCCCTCAATCTTTTGCATGAGTTCCTCTATCTTCGTCACGATGCGCTTTTGCTCTGCAAGAGGAGGAAGGGCAAATGGGAATGCTATAATTTTCTCTCTTGATATATTAGGTTGAGCGCCACCTTCACCCATTTCTGTGAAAGTCTTTTTATTCGCTAGCAAATAATACAGGAGGTATTTATTGTATATGAGATATGGTGTACAAGCGCAACATGCCTGATTAGTTGTTAGTTCAATTCCTGCAATTGCTACTTTTCCAATAGTTGCACCATACATAGCAATAAGGACATCACCTTTTTGACACATGCGAAGCGAGCATTTTTCTAATGCTTTCTCTGTTACTTTTATTTCGGAATCATATACATATCCATTGTTTAACTCGCCCGTTCTTAACCAAGGAATAGTTCCATTATCGTAAAACTCAGGATTTCCTTTTGCTGGCGTTGCCCCTGCACCCCATGTACCAATCCATCCTAATTTACACCACTCCCAACTTTCAGGAATTTCAAAGGGGATTTCATCCTCGGAGATTGGGGATTCATCGAGGTCTTTCTTTTTGAGTTTGCCTGCTTTTACGAGTTGCTTCTTTTCTTCGCGAATCTTATCGAGTAAAACTGATGCTGGTTCATCGTTGGGGTCTTGGGGAACTAAACGACCTTCTATTGCTTCTTGAAGAATACTTTTCTTTAAGCGTTCTGGTAGTTCCTCGTTTAACTTATTAAGTTCATCTTGTGCCTTGCCGTATTTCTCCACCTTTGGCAAAAGATCATCTATCTTTGCCATAATGCGCTTTTGCTCTGCAAGAGGGGGAAGAGGGATTATTAGTGAAACCATTGTATCAGTAGATACACGAGGCATTTTTACGCCAAAAGTAACAGAATTAATATAGTCATCAACATATGCTGATTTTAACAAACTAACTATATAATCCTTGCATATATTTCCGTAACAAGTAAACGGAATGATTTCAGGAGTACATATTCCATTTTTAGGCGCTATAAGGATTTTTAATAGATAGGGACGAAGTTTACTGTAAAGAATGTCACCCTCAGAGAAGCAAGTTTTATCTCCAATTGCTTTCCTCTCGCCAACACTCTTTATACACAACAATTTACCACCCTTTTCTATATCCTCCAAATCAAGTCCCCAGATACTAGGGTCTGCTTTTGAAGCATTTATCTTCTTTTTTGTATTAGCATATGTTGATATTTCTCCCAATCTCACCCACTCCCAACTCTCTGGAATCTCAAAGGGGATTTCATCCTCGGAGATTGGTTTTTCTTCGAGGTCTTTCTTTTTGAGTTTGCCTTCTTTTACAAGCCTTTCTTTCTCCTTGCGGATTATTTCCAGCAAGATGAATGCTGGTTCATCGTTGGGGTCTTGGGGTACCAAGCGGCCCTCAATGGCTTCTTGTAATATAGCGTTCTTTAACTGCTGCGCGTTCATGCTTCGTCGTCCTCCTCAGTAATGTTCTCGAAACGAGCCTTGGCTGCTTCTAATGACTTTTGTATCTGGCGCTGCAAGACCTCACGTGACGGTAATTCCGTCAAGTACTTAGCGACCTTGATGCCTGCCTTGTCGAGTTGCAGCAATTCTATCTGTTCCTCGCTGCCCTCAGTACATAGCAACAAGCCCAATGGTGATTCTTCACCTGGCTCTACCTCATTCTGTTCTAACCATCGCAGATAAAGTTCCATCTGCCCTTTGTATTCTGCCTTAAAGCGGCCTTTTTTCAAGTCGATGGCTATCAGACGATGAAGACGACGATGATAGAACAGCAAATCGAGATAAAAATCCTCACCGTCGATAATCATCCGCTTTTGTCGCGCCACAAAACTGAAGCCATTACCTAGTTCAATAAGGAACTGCTCTAAATGAGCCACCAAACAATCCTCCAATGTCTTTTCACTATAGAAACCTTTTAATCCCGTAAACTCCAGAAAATATGGGCTCTTGAACACAAGATCAGGCGACATGACATTATCATCGCGCAATGTAGAGAGTTCTTTCTTGATAAACTCATCGGGCTTACCACTGATAGCAGTACGCTCATAGAGCATGCCATCGATTTCCTTGCGAAGCCTGCGAACACTCCATCTTTCTGATGCTGCAAGTGTAAGATAGAACTCACGTTGAAGGTCATCCTTGAGAGAAAGAACCTGTAAAATATGTGTCCAACTCAATTGTCGCATCACCGATGCGACAATTTGCTCGTCTGGGAATTCTTGAGCAAATTGCATCATTCTACGGATGTTTTTCTCATCAAGCCCCTTAGTTCCATATTCTTCTCTCAATTGTCGCGCCACTGATGCGACAATTTGTTTTCCATATTCTGCGCGCTGATTTCCAAGCACTTCCGTGTTTATTCGCCTTCCAATTTGCCAGTACATAATGCTTAGTGCATAGTTGGCCGTAGCAGCCACATGACCACGCGCCTGCTCAATAATCTGGCGCAGATCCTGTATCAAAGATTCTGTCGCTGCCTGCGACACAATTCCTTCTTTCTGTTCTTTTAAGTCCTTCATAGTTTATTCGAATTTAATATTTAACAATTCCTGTATCTCTGCCAGTGTCTTGTCAATCTTGGCATCGAGGGCGGTACGCTTTTCGTGATACTGCTTCAAGAGTTCTTCCGGACGCAATACTTCTTCTTCCTCTTTGGGAAATTTGCATTGGTCGAAGTTCAGGCCTAAATCCAGTAGTTCTTGAGCCGTGAACTTGCGTGATTTCTCGTCGCCCGTTTCTTCGTCGATGATTTCCTCACGATTCTGCCACCAGTCTTTGATAGGCTGGCAATGCGCTGCCTGCATGGGTTTGGTCTTAGAGAAGTGCTTATAGCCCTCAGGCATATCCAGACGATAGTACCATGTATCTTTCGTGCTGAAGCCCTCAGCAGCGCCCTCTGCCTTCTCGTTGTTGAAGAAAAGGATATTGGTGGCAATGCTGGTGTAAGGCGAGAAGATGCTGCCTGGCAATCGGATGATGGTGTGCAGATTAAAATCACGCAATAGTTTCTCTTTGATGGCCAGTTTGGCATTATCCGTACCAAACAGGAATCCGTCAGGCAAGATGACCGCAGCCCTACCCTGAGCCTTCAAGCGGTACAGAATGACCACCATAAACAGGTCGGCTGTTTCGCTCGAACTCATATCTGCAGGGAAATGACGCTTCACCTCATTCTTCTCATTGCCACCGTATGGGGGATTCATCAGGATCACGTCGAACTTATCATCATCGGTATAGTTCAACACGTCTTTGGTGAGCGAGTTGCCATAGTTCACCTTGGGCGAGTCGATATCATGCAAAAGCATGTTGGTGACACAAAGCATGTAAGGGAACTGCTTCTTCTCGATGCCATAGATGGAATGGGCAAAAGCCTCTCTATCCTCAGCCGTCTTCACCTGCTTATCGAGGGCTTTCAGCCATGAAGTGAGGAAGCCGCCTGTACCACAAGCGAAGTCGGCCATTTGCTCCCCAACTTGTGGAGCAATTATCTCGGCCATGAAATCAGTCAAGGCACGAGGGGTGTAAAATTCACCTGCTGAGCCTGCCGACTGCATCTCCTTGAGGATGGTCTCGTAGATCTCGCCAAAGGCGTGACTCTCTTCGTAGTTGCTCAGATCAAGATCGTCTATGACATTGATGACTTGTCGCAGCAACACACCATCCTTCATATACTGGTTGGCATTGAGGAAGGTAGCCTTGACAATGGCGCTACGCATAGGTGTAGAGGGCGTTACCTCCAGATTCTTCAAGGTGGGGAACAACGTATTATCCACGAAGTCGAGCAGACGGTCGGCCGTCAAAGCCTCACCATCGCCATGATCCTTAGCCCAATTGCGCCAACGGCAATCCTCGGGTATAAATGACGTGTAATTATCCTCGTTAAACTCCCAGTCGTTTTCTTTTTCATCGTACACCTTCAGAAACAGCATCCACGCTATCTGTTCGATTCGTTGAGCATCGCCATTGATACCCGCATCGTTGCGCATGATGTTTCGGATGTTCTTAACAAAGTTTGTCAGTGCCATTACTATTTACGATTTGACAATTTACAATTTTACTATTTAGCCAAAATGGTAAAGTTCGTTTTCTAACTCACGGATGGCTGCAAAATACTGCTGGTTGCCACCAAACAACCTGGCAATACTGGCAGGCGAGCCCATCTGTCGGAAGGGGTCAAGACTCAACACCTTCCGGTTCTCCAATTGACTGATGCCATCGGTGGCATACTTATCAAGCAGGGCTTCAAGCACCTTTCTGGCCTCAGGTCCGTATTTACTGAACACATCGCGTTTCTTCACATTCTCTGCCCGTTCCTTGCGTGTCAGGGGCTTCTTGCCATAGGCGATGTGACAGATAAAGTCGAAGTCGTCGACATCAGCCATACCCTGTTCTACCTTCAAGGCTTGCAGGTCGATACCGTTCTCACGCATCATATCCGATATCTCGGCTTTGCGCTCAGCAGAGTTCCAATGGATGATGAAATCGTCGAGGCTCGTATAGGTCTCGTTGATATTCTTCTTGGTGTAATCGGTAATGCTTTCCGTGCGTAGCAGTTTGCCATTGGAATCATATACCGACACCACCTTATTGATGATCTTCACCTCACAGCCATCTCTCGACACAAAGGGCTTTTCTTCTTGCACCTTCACGCCACCTTCAGGCTTTTCCTTGGGTGCTTCATAGGGTTTCCCTCTTTCTGGGATATAACCCTTATCCACCTCTAAAGGTCCGTCCCAATCTGGATCTGCAAAGAGACGGGTGATATTGCGGAAGTCCATAATCGTGAAGTGGGTCTTACCCTCTTTCTCACGGATACGGGTGCCACGACCTACAATCTGCTTGAATTCAGTCATGGAGTTGATACGCTGGTCGAGCACAATGAGTTTGACCATCTTACAGTCGACACCTGTTGAGAGCAGTTTGCTGGTGGTTGCTATCACAGGCAACTTTGACGATACGGAGATAAAGTAATCGAGTTTGGACTGTCCGTAGGCATCGCTACCCGTAATCCTGACCACATAGTCGGGGTATTTCCTGCACATCTCGGCATTCTCGTTGACTAACGCGATTCGCATGCGTTCTGCATGATCCTCATCGGCACAGAACACAATGGTCTTGGCCATCGGGTCAATGGCTTTCAGATAACTGCTTACTTCGTGGGCCACCTCGCGGATACGGTCTTCGATGATGATGTTATAGTCGTAATCCTGATTATTGTAGATCCTGTCCTCAATGGGGTTGCCAAAATAGTCCAACTGTCCCTTTGTGGGTCGCCACTCGTCGCCAATATTCGTCGTGATATTGATCACTTTAAAGGGTGCCAGGAAACCGTCGTCGATGCCCTCTTTCAGGCTGTAGGTATAGAGAGGTTCGCCAAAGTAGGTGATGTTCGACTGGTAGCGGGTTTCCTTAGGTGTGGCCGTCATACCTATCTGCGTTGCACCACTGAAATATTCCAGAATCTCGCGCCAGTTGCTATCATCCTTAGCACTGCCTCGATGACACTCGTCGACGATTACCAGATCAAAGAACTCGGGCTTGAACAACTCACTGTAGTTCTGCCTGCCATCCTCGCCTATCAACTGCTGATAGAGTGAGAAATAAACCACATGGGCCGTGGGCTTGGTGTTCTTGTCCTGCGAATAGTTCACCTTGTGGATGACATTTGTCAACGGCTTGAAATCCTGCTCAATGGACTGATCGACCAGCACGTTACGGTCGGCCAGATAGAGCACCTTCTTGACAAGTCCCGCATTGATCAGACGATAGACAATCTGGAAGGCTGTATAGGTCTTTCCTGTTCCCGTTGCCATCACCAGTAGCATACGCTTCTGCCCTTGGGCAATGGCGTTGACCGTGCGGTTGACGGCATTACGCTGGTAATAACGAGGCGGGAAGATGTCAATACCTGTGCAATAGGGCTGGTTGATAACTTTCAACTCATCATCGCTGATGCCTTTGCCCTCATGACTCTCTGCCAGGAATCGGGCGTACAGTTGTTCTCGCGTGGGGAATTCATCCATTGCGAAGGAGCGCTCCTTGCCTGTCAGGAAATCATATTCATGGAATCCGAAACCGTTTGAACTGTAAGCAAAGGGAATATCCATCATCGAGGCATACTCCTTGGCCTGCTGCATACCGAAACTAACGGTGTGATTGGCATCCTTGGCTTCAACAATCGCAATCGGGGTAGCGCGGTTATAGTAGAGCATATAGTCGGCATACTTCGCTTTACCACGAGCCATCAGATTGCCCCTAAGGTTGATCTTACCATCTGTAAGTTTCACCTTAGTCTCCATTGTGATATCAGTCACCGACCAGTCTTTGCTCAGAATGGCGGGCGTAATGTATCGCAATTTGATGTCTTCTTCCGACAACGAATGTATATCGTCCATGAGCCTTTCTATTTCTTTGCAAAGATACAAAGAATTCCTGAGAATACCAAGATTTTATCTGGAATTTATTCAATTGTTCAATTATTCAATTATTCATTTCGTTGTTTTTGATGGGAAATCGGGATGAATGGGGGTCTATAGAGAAGGAATGTTTAAATTATATAATATAATATATATTATATATAATATATATTATATTATATAATTCTTAATAACCTATTTGAATAGTTTATTCAGACCAATTGAATAATTGAATAATGAATAATTTTAGCCGAAGTTGAAGGGATAGCCATTAGGCTCACCGTTGCTGCCTGCAAGAATCTGCGGACACTGCCCAAATTCATAAAACTTCATCGATGGCTTTATATATGTCTTTTTAAGCCTTGCTCCAATTTGCATGTTCATCTGATAACCTCCTTTCTGCCGTTATGGATATACACACCTTTCTTCGTGGGCTGTCCGCTGAGTCTGCGCCCGTCGATCGAGTACCAGAAACCACTTCCCTCGTCCGTTGGCTTGAGGTTGGGAATGAGGCTCGTCGTATGGCCATCGCTGTCGACAAGGCGTACGACGATACGGTTGGGCAGAACCTCAGCCTCACCACGCGTGCGCACACCTGCTGGAGGCGTATATTTCAGGTAGGCACGGAATGGCGAAATGCTTGCACCAGCCATAGCCTTCACGAAATCGCCCGGACTCACCGTGTAACTGCCACTGTTGTAGTTCATGGCCGCAAAGCCATAGACCGTACCAAGATCTTCGTGGCCTTCAGTCCATTCGATGGGGCTATAAGTGCCGACCAGTCTCCAGGTGCCGCCCGTGGTGGCATCAGCCACCTCTTGGTAAGAGGGCGTAGATGTCGCAGATGGATTTTCAAAGTCGTACGATATCTTGCCTTGGAAAGCCTGCCCCCCGCTCACCGATGGGACAAAGAGATAAGGCTTGCCGAGTTGGGGCGTCACCACAGCGGTCATCGTCACCGTCCAGGGGTTAGTCTCCCTGTTCACACCACCAAACTCGTAGTATGTACCATTGTCTTTCGTTTCGGAATAGTCGATCGGCAGGCAGAGTGTCGAACTGACATCCTGAGTGAACGTACGCTCATACTTTGCGCTTTGGTTTTTGAATCCAGAGGCCATACTGACATTGAAGCCCTCACTTTCGCGAAGGATGAAAAAAGGATAATCACGACAGAAATAGGGCGAGACAGTTGTATTGCCTGAAGGGATGACGAGCGTGGTCGTCGGGCTCCATGGATCTGCGATGATGGCATTGTTCGAAACATACCACGAGATAAACTGCTCACCAAATAAGTAACTTGGCGTGGCCGTCAGCGTCACCACATTCCCAGCATGCCCGCTGTTTTCGCTCACGGAGGCTGAAGACATAGGCGACCCATTAAAATAATTACCCGCAAACATATAAAGAGTTGGACTAACAGTAACACTGAATATATTCGAGGGGACCGCAGCGTAAGGGTCTGTCATGAAGCCGATAGTCACATTCACGTTGCTGGCTGGCATCGTAAAGGGATTGCCCGACAGCACAGTTGTCGGATCATTGACAACCTCGATGGAGAGACTACCATCTGTCTTAGATCCCGGAGCCGCCGTCGCTTTGTAATAGATCATGTCGCCCTCTTTTGCATCAATCATCTGGCTCCAATTCTCATTATCCTTGCTTACCTCAACCTTACCCTTTGAGGCTGGAGTGGCAATACCACGCACCATAAACGTCTTCATAAAAACCGCCTCGATTATTACGTCCCCTTCCAGCATTGCGAAGGTTGTTTGTTCGCTGTATTGATCGGCAAATGTTACGCCGGGGGTCATGGCTTTCCATTCTTTAAAACCGTAGCCGGAGGCAGGCCTGGCCGTCAGCGTCACCACTTCACCTAATTGGGCTGTTTGGGGGCTTGCTATGACAGAGCCACAGGAAGCACCTCCTACTCCTTCCAAATATGGTTGAACATTGATATTATAATTTGTCTGCGCCCACGCCGTCTGAGCGGTCATCGCGAGCAGCATAGGAAGCAGCACCGTGACTACCCGCGAGAAAAATGCTGTAAGGTTTTTATGTTTCATCTTTTATCGTTGATAATTCATTTCGGTTGCAAAGATACAAATAATTCTTGATTAAACAAAAAACGCACAAAAAAATAAGTGCCATCCGCTTTCACACGAATGGCGCTTAATGGATAGAGAAATAGGTGTTTCTTAAAAATTAAGTGGCACTTATTTCAGGGCTCGCCCAACTGGGCGTAGATCAACTGCACCTCCGCGGGCGTGAAGGTGCGACGGCGCAGTTCGCGGAGATGCGAGAGTGCAGGGTTGATGGTGATCCACTGACGGAGTTTGTGCCAGGCTGCCTCTGGGCAGAGCCTGGGGAAATACATCTGGGCGAGTTCCGTACGCCCGAAAGACTTAATGTTGTTGAACATTGGATAATGAATATTTAAAAATTAATACTATGTTTTTAATTACCATGCAAAGATACAAAAAAAATCTGAGAATAACGAATGAAAATAGTTTATAACGTATCATAACAGATATTTCTGAAAAATTTCGTTGTATCTTTGCATCGTCAAAAGGATCCAATGACAAATTTAGTAAAAAACAAACAACAAACTATTTAAAAATTTAGAATTATGATTGAACTGTATCTTTCTCAAAACAACAACAGCCAGAGCGAGGCGTATGGCAAGTACTACCCCCGCGTATCGTACAAGCAGACGTTGGGCATTCACGAGATGGCCGTTCACATGGCCGAGCACAACACCCCGTTCTCGGAGGGAACCATCGAGGGTATCCTGCGCGACTTCGTGAAGTGCGTGCGTGAACAGACCCTGAACGGTAACACCGTCAAGGTGGATAATCTGGCCATCTTCAAGGTGAGCGTGATTGGCAACGGCTGTACCGTACTCTATGACGCTGCCACCGACAAGACCATCACCGCCAGCATCGGTAACCTGGCCAAGACCGACAAGACGGGTCCTGCTGTGGCATCGCTGAAACTGCTGGCTCAGGCCACTGGCGAGTACACCCGCGATGAACTGAACAAGGACGGTAAACTGGGCTGGACCGACAAGGCGGCTGCTGAGATTGCAGCGGCTAAGAGCCTCACCCCCAACCCCTCTCCAACGGGCGAGGGGAGTAATAACTCCGGAGGCGGAGGCAGCGGCTCCAATACCAACGATGACGAGAACCCCGCAGATACGGGCGATTAATCGGAAAGGAGGTTAGCGTATGAAGAAGAAGTTTCTGGAGATTGCGGTGAAGGTGGTAGTAGCCGCAATGACGGCCTTCCTGACGGCCATCAGCACCACGAGTTGCATGGGCAAAGGACCGTTTTGAAAAATTGAAAAATTGAAAAATTGAAAAAGAAGAATCCCCTCGCTGATTGGCGGGGGGATTTTGGATTAATCGTATATTGGAAATTGCTTCTATATTACAATTTAATGTAGATCTGCTTGCGGTAGAGGATGTAGCCGAGGACGAAGTTAAGGCCGACGAAATAGAGGGCGTAGGCCAACGATGCCCACTTGGCAGCGGGAATGAGGGCATGAAGGCCATCGAAGATCATGCCTGAAAAACCTATATTGCCAAGGATGATGGCCAGCAGTTCGCTCGACACATACAGGGCAAGGGCGTTGACACCAAAAACGCGGAAGAAGGTGGTCCAACCGGATTTCTGACGGATATCGATGACATACATCAGGAAGGCCTGCAGCAACGAGGCAAGACCACAGGTGACCATCACGTAACTGGGACTCCAGATGCGCTTGTTGAGGGGCAGTCCGTAGGAGAGCAGATAGCCACCAATGACGAGCACCGTGCCCACCACGAAGAGGGCAATGACCTTGTCGCTGATGGTTTCCTTCTGACGGATGAGTCGTCCGCAGTAGAAGCCCAGCAGTACATGGGCGACAGAAGAGATGGTGCCCAACAGACCCTCAGGATCAACGGGGCTCTTATGATAGAGGTGGTCGTAGCCGAAGAGGTTCAGATCGACCTGCGCCAGGATATTGGCACTGGCATCCTCTGCATAGCCGTTGCCAAAGACGAGAATGGCGGTATAGATGACCAGCAGACCGATGACGACGGGGATGGTGTATCTGTGGTTACAGAACAGGGCGAAGAGCGACACGATGCCGTAGCAGAGGGCGATGCGCTGCATGACAGCCCAGATGCGGAGATGGCCGAAGCACAGGAAATCGCCCTCGATGGCGTTGTCGAACCAGTTGATGAAGAGACCGATGGCAAACAACAGCACCGTGCGCTTGACAATCCTGCGGATGACCTGCGGGGTGGGCTTGAACTCTGATTTCACCAACGACAGGTAACACGAGATACCCATGATGAAGAGGAAGAAGGGGAAGACAAGGTCGCAGGGGGTCATACCGTTCCACTTGGCGTGTTCGAGCATCTCGAACGACTCACCCCAACCGTTGTTAACAAGGATCATCCCTGCTACCGTGATACCACGGAGGATGTCAAGACTTAAAAGACGATTTGACTTCATTGAAAATTGAAAAATTGAAAGATTGAAATATTGAAATATTCTTGCGTCCCGTTGGTAGCAAGCGCCCCTTCGGGTCGAGCGGAAAGTTAATTATTGAGCACTGAAAAACTGGATGACTTCGCGGGCCACATCGACAGGAGAGCCCTCTGGGGCAGCGGTGTAGGGGTTCTGACGGAGCGTCCAGGGCTCCTCGAGGGCGTAGTAGTCGAGGGTGACTTCCTGCGGGAGGGCCATCTGGAAGAGTTCGGCAGCGGTCTTAGAGGCATTGGGGCCACCACCCAACAGGTCGGGCTGCGATTTCTGCTGCGCCTTCATCTGATCGGCCAGCGCCTCGAAATAGGTTTTCCAACGCACATAGTAAAAATCTTTCAGCAATCCCTGCCACTCCTTATGGGCATAGTCGCGCAAACCACCCGTATCGGCGCAGTAGCGATTGCCCCAGGTGGTAATCTGCACACGGGCGTTCCACTCATAGAGTTTCTGTTCGTCAGGGGTAGCGCCACAGGCAATAGCGGCCTGCGTCCAATGTCCCAGACGGAATTCTGAACGGGTACCCAGCAGTTTGTCCTGCAGGAGCAGCATCAGCAGGAACCGACGGTAGTCGCTCTCAAAGTCCTTCACAGCAAAAGCCTTATAGTCGGCGATGGTGCGCTGATACTGCAAACGCGCCTGATCGGCCAGTGCCTGACGGGTGATGTCGACGAGGTCGTACTCGAAATTATTGTTGCCACGATATTTGTCTGCCACACGATTGAACATCTTGGCTACATCGAGCGTAGAAGAGGGGTCGTAATAGTTTTTCATCTTCGACCACGACGATGCCTGGAAGTTGTTCAGCGAGGGACGTCCGCAGAAGATACTCTCATGAGGGCCCTGCTGGTTGTTGCCTGCAGGACAGTTGTAGATGGTACGTGCCAAGAGCAGCCAAGCACGTTCGATCAGCGGGTCGTCGACGCCATAGCGGGCCTTGACATATTGGCGCACCCAGTCTTCTTTCTTGAATTTCTCGGGCCGCCAGGGCAGTTCGCTCATCAATTCGAACATGACGGGATTATTTTCCGACCCCTCCATCGTGAAACCGATACCCTTGCACTGTTTCTTTTCTCCGTAGAAATTATCGAGAAGTTGGTCCATGCGACCATGCAGGCCGACGTTGGCACCGAAGTTCTCCAAGAGACAGAAGAGCCAGTGGTGCTGTTTGTAGCCCTCGGGACGCTTCCAGATGCTGGGAATGCCAAACATGGGGCGACACTCTGAGAAGAGGTCAAGCACAAGCAGGTCGCCTGCCTTCATACCGTCGACCATCTGCGGACGGGGATTCTCCGTCCAACCCTGAATCACCCAGACGGCCTTGGGATTGACGCGTTTCATGGCCTGCATCATGGCCTCGCCAGCCTTGGCGTAGTCGATGGCGGCATCGTCGTTGCTCTCGTGGAAGGGATCCATCGAGTAGTAGTCGGCCTTGCCGAAGAGACGCGTCAGTTCGTCGAAATAGAGTTTGGCAATCTCTGCAAAGCGGGGGTCGGTGGGCAGCAGGTTGGCAGGACGCTGGAAACCGTTCCACAGGCCCGCATCAGCCACATTCAGATTGAGACGCGCCTTGGCATCGTGGGGCACCATACCGCTATAGCCTGGCAACACGGGGTGCATGCCCAACTGACGCATACGGGCCAGGATCTGACGCTGGAGTTTCTCCTGACGACTGTACCACGAGAGGGGCAGCGGTCCACCCCACCCTTCGAGGTTGTTCATCTCCCACCACGCAAGGAAGGCAGGACCTGCGATAAAACGGCCTATCTCCTCTTCCGTATAACCCAGTTTGAGCAGCATGTTACGCCACACGCACTCCTCACCGACAATGGCCAACGGCAGGTTGACACCATGCAGCGCCATCCAGTCGATTTCCTGTTCCCAGCGCTTCCAGTCCCAGAAGGCCATGGAGTAAGAGAAGGTGCAGTAGTTGAAGTCGTAGCGCAGGGTGAGGTCGGTCTCATGACGCTCCTTCGTCTTAACGGCAGGGAGCACGGCAGGCAACTGCGCCTGCATCTGGTTCCACGAGAGGTGGATGCCAGCATGATATTTCAGATACCAGTTGATGCCTGAGGCGATGTTCACCCAGGTATTGCCACGTACCACGACCTTACGGCCTTGCTGGTCGAGTTCAAAGAAGTCCTTGTCGCTCTTCACCAGTTGTGTCTTAAACTTCGCCGAAGCGCCCTTGTCGATGCGCTCCAGCAATTCGTCAACAGGATTCGAGAAAGTGAATAGTGAACAGTGAATAGTGAGTAGTACTAGCAGTAATCGTTTCATAAGTTCTATCGTTTTTACGTTATCAGTTTCATTTCTTTCGCTTTTTGCATCAGGAGCGCCATCAGCGGTTCGCGCTCGTTTTCAACGCGGTTGTCGAGGACGGCATCCTTGAGGAACTGCTTCAGCACACCCACCTCGCGCGAGGGCTTCAGGTGGAACAGTTCCATGATCTCGTTGCCATCGATCACGGGCTGTAACAGTCGTACATAGTCCTTTTCCTGCAGGTCGGCAAGTTTCTCGCGCACCATACGGAAATTCTCGAGGAACATCTTCTTCCGAATCTCGTTCTTCGACGTGATGTCAGCCTCGCAGAGCGTCATCAGGTCGTCGATATCCTCACCCGCATCGTTCAGCAGACGGCGCACGGCACTATCCGTCACCACATCGTCGGCAATGACGATGGGACGCATGTGGAGGTCGACGAGTTTCTGCACATACTTCATCTTCATATCCAGGGGCAGCATGAGTCTCCGGAAAATCTGAGGCACCATCTTGGCACCTATTATATTATGATTATGGAAGGTCCAGCCGATGGCAGGATCCCAGCGTTTCGACCTGGTCTTGCCCACATCGTGGAGGATGGCCGCCCAGCGCAGCCACAGATTATCGGACTTGGAAGCAACATTATCCAGCACCTCCAAGGTGTGGTAGAAGTTATTCTTATGGGCACGCCCGTTTTTCTGTTCCACGATGTCGAGGGCCGCGAGTTCAGGCAGGATGATGTTCAGCAGACCACAACGCTGCAAATCGACAAAACCCCTGCTGGGCGCTGGCGAGAGGATGATCTTGTTGAGTTCGTCCTTGATGCGCTCGCCACTCACAATCTTGATGCGGTCGGCCATGCGCTCCAAAGCCACGAAGGTCTCGTCCTCAATCTGGAAGTTGAGTTGGGTGGCAAATCGCACACAGCGCATCATACGCAGGGGATCGTCTGAGAAGGTAATGCCAGGCTCCAAGGGGGTGGCAATGATACCGTCTTCGAGGTCGGCCAAGCCATTGAAGGGGTCGACCAATTCACCGAACCGGTTCTTATTCAGACAGATAGCCATCGCATTGATGGTAAAGTCGCGACGGTTCTGGTCGTCTTCGAGGGTGCCGTCTTCAACAACGGGTTTGCGCGAGTCGTGGCTGTAACTCTCCTTACGTGCCCCCACAAACTCCACCTCATACTCCTTGCCCTTCTGGCGGAACTTCACCTGCGCCGTTCCGAAGTTACGGAACACGCTCAGATGGGCCTTGCGCCCTAACTGGCGCTTCAGTTCCTCGGCCACCGTGATGCCACTGCCCACTACCACTACATCGATATCGTTGGAAGGGCGTTCGAGAAAGATATCACGCACATAGCCCCCCACCACATAGCATTCCACCCCGAGACGGTCGGCCGCCTCACCAATCTGATGGAACAACTCCTGGTCTAAAATAACTGCTAACTCTTCGTCAGTATATAATTTCATTAGTTCTTTTACACAAATTTGCTGCAAAGATAGTAAATAATTCATAATTAATAATGAATAATTAATAATTATTTTGTAATTTTGCACCGAATTTCAAGAAATATGACAATGAGGAGACTGGTTTTGAGCGCGATGGCTGCCGTAATGCTGTTGTCCTGTGGGGAGAACAGCGCCCAGAAACAGGCAGAGGAAATGCTCAGCAAGGCAGGCACCTGCTACGAACAGGGGCAATACGATGAGGCGCTGACGGTGATCGACAGCCTCAGGAAGATATACCCCAATGCCATCGACACCCGTAAGAAGGCCCTCAGGCTGTATCAGGACATCGAACTGAAGAAAGCCCAGCAGGAACTGCTCGTGACCGACAGTCTGCTACAGGCCGTAAACCACGACTATGCCTACCAACAGGAAAAGGTAGAGCGCGACAAGGCAGCGCTGCGGGCCACCCCCGAGGAACTGACCATGTTCACGCAGACCCGCATGCGACGTGACTCGCTGCGCACGCAGACCGAGGTGCTCGGCGCCAAGATCAGATATATCCACAAGAAGCAAAAAGAGTCGAAGTAACCATGGACCAATTCGAGAAGACGAACATCGAGTTTGAAAAGGCCATCGCCGAGTGCAGGGCCTTGTTTGAGAAGAAACTCCACGACTATAAGGCATCGTGGCGCATCCTGCGTCCCACGGCCCTGACCGACCAACTCTTCATCAAGGCCAAGCGCATCCGTTCGCTGGAGATCAAGCACGAGTCGCTGGTGGGAGAAGGCATCCGTCCGGAGTTCATCGCCCTGATCAACTACGGCATCGTGGGACTCATCCAACTCGAGAAGGGCTTTGCCGATATCGTCGACATCAGCAACGACGAGGCCATGCGCCTCTACGACCAGTTTGCCCACGAGGCCCTGGAACTGATGAAGCGCAAGAACCATGACTACGACGAGGCTTGGCGCTCTATGCGCGTCAGTTCGTATACCGACTTCATACTCACGAAGATAGAACGTATCAAGGAGATCGAGAATCTCGGAGGCGACACGCTCGTGTCTGAGGGCATCGACGCCAACTATATGGACATCATCAACTACGCGGTCTTTGGAATGATAAAACTGGCATGAGGAAGATCCTTGTCAACATCGCCCGCCTGCTGCTCGCCCTGACACTGATCCTGTCGGGATTCGTCAAGGCCGTAGACCCGCTGGGCACACAGTACAAGATCAACGACTACCTGAGTGCGATGCACCTCAAGGACTTCGCACCCGACTTCCTGACGCTCTCTGCCTCCGTATTGCTGTCGGCAGCGGAGTTCGTCATCGGCATCTGCCTGCTCTTCGCCATCAGGCGACGACTGGTATCGAGGATCACCCTCGGGGTGATGGTCATCATGACACTCATCACGCTGTGGCTCGCCATCGACGACCCCATCAGCGACTGCGGATGCTTTGGCGACGCCCTGGTGCTCACCAACTGGCAGACCTTCTGGAAGAATGTCATCCTGCTCGTGGCGGCCTGCATCATCTGCTGGCGACCACTCAACATGGCGCGCATGATCAGCAGGAGCAACCAGTGGATCGTGCTCAACTACGCGGCCCTCTTCATCCTGTTCATCGCAGGCTATTGCCTCTACGACCTGCCCATGTTCGACTTCCGTCCCTATCACGTGGGGGCCAACATCCAGCAGGGCATGGAAATACCGGAGGGTGCCCAGCAGCCACAGTTCGAGACCACCTTCATCATGGAGAAGGACGGACAGCGCAAGGAGTTCACACTCGACGAGTACCCAGACTCCACTTGGACCTTCATCGACTCGAAGACCGTCCAGACGGCTGAGGGCTATGTGCCACCTATCCACGATTTCACCATCGCGACGGAAGAGGAGGATATCACCAGTGAGGTGCTCGAACATGAGGGTTACACCTTCCTGCTCATCTCGCCACATCTGGAAAATGCCGACGACTCGTATTTCGACCGCATCAACCAGGTGTACGAGTACTGTCAGGACAACGGTTATCCCTTCTACTGCCTCACAGCCAGTACAGAAAGTGCCAGAAGCCGCTGGCAGGACATGACGGGGGCCGAATACCCCTTCTGCGCCACCGACGAGATCACGCTGAAGACCATGATCCGCAGCAATCCCGGACTGATGCTCCTGCACCAGGGAACGGTGATCCGCAAATGGAGCCACAACCGTCTGCCCAACGAGCAGCAACTCACACAGCGGCTGGAGGACAGTCCGCTGGGCCAGATGCCCGATGACAGCGTACCAGGCAAGATTGCCAAACTGCTCCTGTGGTTCGTACTGCCCCTGATGGTGCTCACCATCGCCGACCGCCTCTGGGCCTGGACACAATGGATAAGGAAGAAAAAGAAAAGAAAGAATCATAACATTCAAAATTCAAATTTAAAAGAACAAAGTAAACAAATTATGAGAAAGAAAATCGTAGCCGGCAACTGGAAGATGAACATGAATCTCCAGGACGGCATCGCTCTTGCGAAAGAACTCAATGAGACACTGAAGGCTGACAAACCCAACTGTGGCGTTGTCATCTGCACACCGTTCATCCACCTGGCAAGCATTGCCCAGTTCCTCGATCAGGACATCATCGGTCTGGGTGCTGAGAACTGCGCCGACAAGGAGAAGGGTGCCTACACAGGTGAGGTAAGCGCTGAGATGGTGAAGTCGACAGGTGCACAGTACGTGATCCTCGGCCACTCTGAGCGTCGTGAGTATTACAAGGAGACACCTGAGATCCTGAAGGAGAAGGTGATCCTGGCTCAGAAGAACGACCTGAAGGTAATCTTCTGCATCGGTGAGAGCAAGGAAGAGCGCGAGGCCGGCAAGCAGAACGAGGTGGTGAAGGCTGAACTCGAGGGTTCTGTATTCAACCTCTCTGAGGAGGACTTCCGCAAGATCGTCATCGCCTACGAGCCCATCTGGGCCATCGGTACGGGTCTGACCGCTACCGCTGAGCAGGCTGAGGAGATCCACGCCTACATCCGTAGCATCATTGCCGAGAAGTATGGTCAGGCTGTTGCCGACGACACCACCATCCTCTACGGTGGTAGTTGTAAGGCTTCGAACGCTCCTGAGTTGTTCGCTAAGCCCGACATCGACGGTGGCCTGATTGGTGGCGCTTCGCTGAAGGCTGCCGACTTCAAGGGTATCATTGACGCCTGGAAGAAGTGAGACGCCTCGTCATCATAGCAATCCTGTGTGCTGGCTGTGCTGCAGCCAGCGCACAGACTTTCACCCAAAGGCTCCAGAAGAGCAATGCAGGTGAAGGGAAAGTAACCGTGACACAATCCAAGGAAATCGACGACCTTGTGAACGGCCCGCAGGATGTGGTCACCCCCGTCAAGCAGACAACGCCAACGACGCAGAGTCACCAAACGACACAGAGTCATCAGACCACGCAGAGTCATCAGACCACGCAGAGTCATCAGACGACACCGACCACCCAGAAGCCCCTTGAGCCCCATAAGCAGGCCGAGGAGAAGACGGACCATCCACAGATCACAGCCCAGCAAGAAGTCACCACCGACTCCACCGTTACGGAAGAGCCTCGCAAGAAGGTGATGAAGGGCTATAAGGTGAACGGCTATCGCGTACAGGTCTACGCTGGCGGCAACTCCCGCGATGCCCGCGTCAAGGCCGAACGGACAGGTCGTGAGATCAACGCCCTCTTCCCAGGCGAGCCGGTTTACGTGCACTTCTACACCCCGCGCTGGATCTGTCGCATGGGCAACTACCGTACCTACGAGGAAGCCCACCAGATACTCAACGCCGTGAAGAAACTGGGCTATAAGTCGGCCATCATCGTCAAGGGGAAGATCACCGTGCCGTATCTCCCCGCAGACACAACCACAACTTCAACCAATCCATGAACCCAGAAACAGAATACCGCGAAGGATTAGAGCAACTGGCCCAGCACTACCGTGAAGTGCTCACCCTGCTGGGAGAAGACCCCGAACGTGAGGGTCTTCAGAAAACGCCTATGCGCGTGGCTAAGGCCATGCAGGTGCTCACCCGCGGCTACAAGATGGATGCCCACGAGGTATTACGTCAGGCCCTCTTCAAGGAGGACTACTCCCAGATGGTCATCGTCAAGGACATCGATTTCTTCTCGCTCTGCGAGCACCACATGATACCCTTCTACGGTAAGGTGCATGTGGCCTATATCCCCAACGGCTACATCACGGGGCTCTCGAAAATCGCCCGTGTAGTCGATATCTACAGCCACCGTCTACAAGTGCAGGAGCGCATGACACTCCAGATCAAGGAGTGCATCCAAGAGACCCTCAAGCCCTTGGGTGTGATGGTGGTGGTCGAGGCCCGTCACATGTGCATGCAGATGCGGGGGGTGGAGAAGCAGAACAGCATCACCACCACCAGCGACTTCTGCGGTGCCTTCAATCAGGCCAAGACCAGACAGGAATTTATGAACTTAATTCACAACAACAAAATTTAAAACTTTCATCATTATGGATCAGACAAGCACAGGAGGTTTCAAGCAAAATGAGTCGCCAATCCAGGCGTTTTATCACAGTTGCCTTGGCAAGATCGTCATCTTGGCAGGCATCCTGGTTCTTCTCTTCATCGTTGGCCTTATGACCAAACCCACTCAGGAGGAGATGGAAATGGAGATGATCGACAACATTTTACAGTGTATCCAGGCCAACGACAGCATCCAGGGCGATGACATCGACGACCAGGTGAACAACCTCAACAGCGTGTTCACGAAAGCCGACACCGCCAAGATCAACAAGGAACTGCTGACGTCGCTGAAGAACAACAACCGTCTGGAGATCTACAACCACTCCTTCTTCCGCACCGCCTACATCCTCAACAACCTCAAGCCGCAGGGTGTGCGCGTGGGTGTCGGTATGTTCGGTGTCGTTTATCCGACCGTTACCTATAAGGATCTGTTGCTGAACGTAGGACCCATGCAGAAGAAATACAAGGATGGCGTGATCCGTAGTACGATCATCAACACACACGACCTGGGTAGCAATCCCAACGTGAAGCCCTACCACTATCAGGGCGATCCCGACCAGTAAAGTCCGCGATACTTTACCATGAATATTATCGTTTCGCAAGAGATAGCGAGCGTCTGCCCTGGCTTCGTAGGAGCCGCGGTAGACGCTCGTGTGGTTAATACCCCCTATAGTGAGGAACTCTGGCAGGAGATCCACACCCTCGAAGCGCGTCTGCGCCAGGAACTCTCCACCGAGAGTCTCAAGGAGCAGTCGGGCATCGCAGCCACCCGTCGTGTCTACAAGGCCTGTGGCAAGGATCCCTCACGCTACCGTCCTGCCAGCGAACAACTCATCCGACGCATGCTGCAGGGCAAGGAACTCTATCAGATCGACACCCTCGTCGACCTGGTCAACCTCGCCTCCATCGCCTTCGGCTACAGCATTGGCGGTTTCGATGCCGACCATTTCGTAGGCAACACCCTCACCCTGGGCATCGGACGAGAAGGTGAGCCCTATGAGGGCATCGGGCGCGGACCTCTGAACATTGCAGGACTGCCCGTCTATCGTGATGCCATCGGAGGTGTGGGCACCCCCACCAGCGACCACGAGCGCACCAAGATCACCCTCGCCACCACCCATCTGGTGGTACTCATCAACGGCTACGACGGCAACCGTGAGCGCGTCGTGGCCAATGCCGAATTCATTCAGGCGCTGCTCCGCAAATACTGTCAGAGCGATGGCGGCACCATCACCGTGTATCCCTAAAACCCCTAACCCCACACAACAATGAAAAGAGCAAGTTTGATTCTCATCACCCTGTTGCTGACGCTGGCAACGGCATCGGCACAAGACCAGAACACCGCCATCATCAACACCACCTCCGGAAAGGTGAGCGGCATCATGCAGGAAGGCACGATGGCGTGGTTGGGCATCCCCTATGCCAAAGTGGAGCGCTTCATGCCCCCACAGCCCGTCAAGAAATGGAAGGGCGTGCGGAAATGCGACCACTGGGGTCCGATGACCATGCAGCAGCAGAACCGCCCCATGACGGAGGAACAAATGTCGGAGAACTGTTGTGTGCTCAACGTGTGGACCACCGACCTCAAGGCCCGTAAGCCTGTGATGTTCTGGCTCCATGGGGGTGGCTTCGACAGCGGCACCTCCGAATGGGATCCGGGCATGTGTCTGGCCAAGAAGGATGTGGTGGTGGTAAGCATCAACCACCGTCTGAACATCCTCGGTTTCCTCGACCTCTCCACCTGTGGCAAGAAATACAAGTACTCTGGTAATGTGGGAATGCTCGATGCTGTACAGGCCCTCGAATGGGTGCGCGACAACATCGCCAAGTTCGGTGGCGACCCCAACAACGTGACCATCTTCGGAGAATCAGGTGGCGGTGGTAAGGTGGGCACGCTGATGTGTATGCCTAAGGCAAAGGGGCTCTTCCACAAAGCCATCATCATGAGCGGCACCATCCTCAATGTCAACACCAAGGCGATGACCGAGGAACTGGGTGAGGCTGTACTCAAGGAACTGGGCATCGACAAAAAGCATGTCGACCAAATCAAGAACGTATCCTATAAAGACCTCTACGCTGCCGGTCAGCGCGCGATGGCTGCCAGCATCGGTACCCGTCGTCCTGGCACCCCGATGATGTGGGGCTTCGGTCCTACGCCTGATGGTGAAGTGCTGTTGCAACAACCTTTCCAGCCCGCCTTCGCCAGCATCAGCGACGATATCCCCCTACTGATTGGCACCACGTTCAACGAACTGCAGCGTATACGCTATGGCCAGCCATTGACACTCGAGCAGGCCCGCACTGAACTGCAGCGCACCTTCGGCGACGAGACCGATGCCTATATCGTTGCCTTTATGGAAGCCTATCCTGACTACATCTCCGAACGGTTGCCACAGCATCTGCTAAGCATCGACTGGCTCTTCCGTCCGAAGACCCTCATCACCGCTGATGCCATCGGTGGCAAGCGCAAGGCCGACACCTATGTGTATATGTTCACGGCGAACGACTGGGGAACCCAAAATGAGCCCAAAGGTTCAGCGCACGGAGCGGAACTGAAGTATTGCTTTGACGTGCTTCACCACTACGCCAACCAATTGTCACCCAACACGCTCAAGACAGCAAAATACTGGGCTGACACGATGAGCGACATCTGGGCGCAATTCGCGCACGACGGCAATCCCAACACCAACGGAACTTCCATCTGGGTTGCTTGGCGACCTTACACCAAGGAGAATGGCGAACTCATGGAAATCGGAGGTCTCCAACCGACCTTGCACCACAACCACGACCGCCGTTTGGAGGAAATCATCAACCGCCACTGCTTCAAGCAACTGGATGAGTTCTATCAGACGCACCAGAAATAACGTGCGCCCTGAAGCCCCCTACTTCTCCTCACCCATATACTGGCCGATAAAGAAGATGGTGCCCGTCGACCATTCCCTGATGAAATAGAGGAATGGACGGGTGGCGTAGAAGCGAACCGTTTGAGGCCGCACCAGATTCAGCCCCCCAAGACTACCTTGCATAATCGTAGCGACAAATGCTTCGGTGCCAGTCTCATCAACCTTGATGCGGCCTAACTGCTTGATGTTGGCGAGGTAGGATGAGAAATTAAAGATTTTGGAAAAGTCCGCCTTCTTCACATCGAACGCGTTGGGCATAAGTGCCTTCATGACGCCAGTGAGATTCACCTCCGACGACGACTCAAAGCGCGGCAACTTCAAATCCACATCCTTTGTCCGCATCGCGTCGTACATCTTTTCCCAACTGTCGGAGGTCAGCGACTCAGCCACCTCCTTGACGGTCCTGCCCACCTTTGGCAACAGCACAATCATCTGATAAGCCCCATTGCTATACGGCAGACAGAGCGCCTGACAAAGGTCGTCCTCAGCATAGAAGAAATTGCGGTTCCGCTTCATCATCGGCACCTTGTGCGTTTTGCCGTTCTCACGCATGAACAACTCATCCTGTGTGTCCCGCTTATAAAACCTATCCGTCCAAACGCCCTTGAAGTCGATGGTATTCACCAGAGTGAAAGTAAACGGGTCTGAATCCGCCGTTTTGAACTGCGTGTCGTAACTGTCATTAGCCACCTTCGTGAAGGCTGGTTTGATTTCGGCATACTTGGGCGAGAAGAATTCGTCGGTGATCTGCAACTTGGCCAACTTGTCGAGTTTGGGTGCCTCGGTGAGCATCTTCCTACAGAACAGGTTGATGTTGGCGGCTTTCGCATCATCGCAGCCCAGCACCTTATTGATCTGTGTCTTTGTCTTACCACCAGCCCCGTTGCCAATCAGTCCGAGGGCGAAGGTCATGCCCATAGGCGAGAGCAGGATACTCTCGTTGTCGCTGACCTTACGGAACAGGTTGAAACCAAGGTCGTTGACTGGCATCACCAGCGCCTGTTCCTCATCCGTCAGACTGACCTGTAAACGCGGGTTTTTCCCATCCGGCACCTCATGCCCCTCTAACGCCAATTCCATATTCTCGAATTCAGGCATATCAATAGCCGTAGCATCCTCCAACACAATACGGTTATGAGGTTTCTGATGAAACATGGGGAACAAGAAACTGATAGTTGATTCGACGGTCCTCTTGCCCACATAACTGAAGCGGAGACGATCCTGTGGATTCTTGATCTTTATGGAAAACATACCCAGTGAATCCGTAACGGTTGATTCGACGATACGTCCATCAAAGGCAATCTCACAGACCGTAGCCCCAAAGAGCGGGCCCTTCTGCCCCAAGGGATAACCCGCAGCATCAACCACAGTGCCGCTGATCGTGTCGCCAGCCTTCACCACCTGCACACTATCTGTTTTCTGGGGCTGTTCTTTGGTGAATTGCCTGGATAGGGATTCCACTTGTTTGATCCTGACTTTCGGGAACCGCTTGAGCAACTGCACCTCCTCCGCATCGGTGAGATTGCCCAGAATCTGGAAATTGTCGATGGGAATATTATCCAACCATTCAGGAATGATGACAGGACTATTCCAGAAGTTGAGATACAGCGAATGGATGTGCTCCAACTTAGAGAGCGCAACGGGCACTTTCTGACCATTTCCCAGTTCGATATTGAGACTGCCCCCATGCCTATTCTGTTCCTTCATACGTCCTGCTTCATCGGAATCCTCATCGCCGATACGTGCCAGCCAGCCTATCTTAGGCGTGAGGGCACGCGTCTTGGCATCTTCCTCCACACCCACAAAACCAGCCCACAACTGCATGGGGATGGTGTCGACCGGTTCACCGGTAGCGGGATCGGTGAGCACCTGTCGGTAACTCACGCGCACCATCTCCTGCGGCATCTCATAGTCCCACAGCACATTGTCGTATGTATTGCCCTGCGCATTGGGGAAGAACTTCAGGATCCAGCCGTCCACCTTGGTCGTCGATGTGGGATCGGGCAGACATCCTCTGAAGTGTTTTATCTCGTCGGTACGTATCTTCATGACGATACTCTGCCAGAACTTCTTGTTGGGCTTACCCTTGGAGGCTTCTACGAACTCCTTGAGGATGGCCACCAGATCGTCAGACCACTTCTCCAGATTGTATTTCCGCAGACAACGGGCTTTTTCGAGCACCTTCTGCCAGTCTTCCGGTGTGCCCGTAAGTGTGATCGAGGGGATGCCGCAGGAGGCTGAGATGTTGGTATAGATGAAATATTGCTTGACCACATCCATCAGCGAGATCTGCGAGGCAATGCGTTCGGTGATGCCCGTAGTGGTGAAGTTGGCTGTAATCAGGTCGGCCAACTCGCCCTTGGTATTGGTGGCGATGCTGGTGGAGAAGTCGTTCAGCAGTTCTTCCCAGTCAGCATCAGGCAAGAGCGTATTGTCGCAGTTGACCACGAGTTCCATCTTATCCTCATGAGACACCATCAGGTAGCGCATCTCCTCGGCATTGGCATTCACATAGCGTGAGAAGCCCTGACTGATGATGAGCCACACCATGTCGGGCGACAACACCAACGGACGGTGGTCGGCATAGGCCTGCAGGATGCACTTGTAGAAGTTGTCCTTGCCCATGTGGGCCAGTTGCTGCCCTTCAAAACTGGTCTTCACCACCTTTTGTTCTTCTTTCGGCACCCCTATGGCACTGACAATCTGTGTGGCCACATGCTCTGCGTCGAGCATGGTGAAGGTCTTCTTGGGGGCGGGCAGGTTCTTGTCAACCGTAAAGGTGACGCTTTTCTGGGCACTCGCCAGGCTGGCGAGGAGTGCCAGCACGATAATGGTAAAACTCTTTTTCATCGGATTGCTGGTTTATTCTCGTTTGGTGGTGATTTCGATGACGCCGTTTTCACCTTGTGAACCGTAGACGGCCGTTCCGACGGCATCTTTCAAGACCCGCTGCTTTTTGATGGTGGCAGGATCGATGTCCGACAGTTTGCCATCGAAGACCTCTTCGTCGACAAAGATCAGCAGTCCGTCGGCCTTAGTGCGCTTGGGGTTTACAAGGACAACCCTGGGGAAGTGCTTTCTGATTTTGGCCTCCAGTTCCTTGCTCATCTCACCCTCTATTCTCAGTTCACCGATCTTCAGTTTGTAGAACCAATCCGGCAGCACCACACCGTTGGTGAAGTGGAGGGTCAGTCGCTTGATATGTTTCAGTTCTGACAGGTAATCAGGCACGCTACTCACACGCAGATTAATACCACTGAAGGAATCTTTATCGAGGTCCTTCAGTTTCTTCACGATACTGTCGACGCTTGCCATCTGTCGCACCGCCCACCCCATCTTAGGCGTGAGGGCATGCGTCTCGGTATTCACCTCCGTTCCGATAAAGCCTGCAACGAGTTGCATCGGCATCTCAAGCATGATTGTACCCGTAAGCGGATTGATCATCTGATAGATGAAATCCACATACACCCGTTCTGCCGGCATCGTGTCCGTGTGTGGTATCTTGTCGAGTGTCTGTCCTTTCTCGTCGGGGAAGAACTTCAGTATCCAACCGTCCAGTTCTGTCGGCTCACCGGGGTCGCAGCCGCCACCAGCCAGTTTGTCAACACGCTTCTGCTTGACCATCCCCTGCCAGAATTTCTGGTTGGCCTTGCCCTTCGAGGCTTCTACAAACTCCTTCAGGATGGGCTCAAGGCTCTGTGTCCATTTACCCACGCCGTATTTCTCCAGCCGTCTGGTCTTCTCCAGCACCTTCTGCCAGTCTTGTGGCGTACCCGTGAGGGTGACTGAGGGGATGCCGCAGGCCAGGTAGACGACCACATATTCGAAATACTCCTTCAACGACTCCATCAGCGTGATCTGCGAGGTGATGCGCTCGGTGACACCCGTCGTCGAGAAGTCGGCAGTGATGGTCTGGCCGATGTCACCCTTGGTGTTGCTTTCTATTTGTCCGGTGAAGTCACTCATGATCTGCGCCCAGTCGGCTTTCTCCGTGAGCAGTTCCTTTCCCGATTTCACCACCAGGTGTATCTTCCCGTCGTGATCCACGAACTGATCGCGCAGTTCCTCAGCATGGGCATTCACATAGCGGGCGAATCCCTGACTGATGAGCACCCATATCATATCGGGTGAGAGCACCAGCGGACGGTGGTCGGCATAGGCCCTTACAACCGTCTTAAAGAACACGTCCTTTCCTCTGATGCAGTAGAACTTCTCGTTGTCGGCGAAACTCCAGGCCAGCCATTTGTAGGTATCACCAGGCATGCCTTCATCTTGGAAGACGTCTTCAACAGCATCTTCGCCCGAAAACTGCAAACGCGCCATAAAGTCTTCACCTTCATCAAAGGTGATATTCTCGTCAACGGTGAAGGTCACGCCGTTCTGGGCGATGATCGTTGTACTGCAAAGTGTGAGGATGGCAGCAAGCATCCATTGTCTAACATTATTCATAGGTTGGTACATTTTTTAATTTGTCGTTACGATGGTGCCGTCAAAACTGATGGGGTCGCGGTTCAGCGAGCGCACACGGATGAATGCCTCACCCGAGTCATAGACCTCCACCACATAGTGATAGGTATCCTCCTTGGTCCTGACGTCGATGTCAATCTGCGTATACTTGTTCGATTTTGGTTTGCTCTCCTTATAACTCAGCACACGTGCCTCGAAGTTCAGACCGATCGAGGGTGAGAGCATTGGCGATACGCGGGCCTGTCCCAGATAGGGCAGATAACTGTGCAGTGTGTCGCCTCGCAGTTCCAGGTAGAAGTCGGGCGTCACCGTTCTCGACCCGTAGCGCATGGTGTTCATCATGCTCACGTCGATGCGCCACTGCTTAGCGGCGATGGCATCGGTGGTCTTCATCTCATCCCGTTCATAGGTGTGGGTGTAGAGTCCTCTGGCCTGGTTAGCGCTGTTCCTCTTATAGGTGAAGTTCACCGATTCTTTGTCGCTTAACACGAGGGCATATTCGAGGGTGTCGGTGCCGTCGGCATGTTTTTCGTACAGATGACTCTCCACCGCCTCCTTGCTCAAATCGGTGAAGACGTTACGGACGGAGTCGATGACGGCCTGCTTCGGAGGCGTTGTGAGCACGCCGCCCATTTTGTGCCGTTTCTTCGTTTTATTCACATCCTGATTGCGCCTGACGGTCTTCACCAGCCCCTGCTCCTGCAGATAATTCTCCAGTTGCCTCAGCCGCGCATTCATTCCCGACGCTTCGGCGTCGCCTACCCGTAGCCTTTGACCGAACGCCGTCGTTGCGAATGCAACAATCAATAATAGTATATATCCCCTCTTCATAATCTTCAATTTTTCAATCTTCAATCTTTCAATTTTCAATCTCCCTAAACGTCGCTTCGCCATTGATCCAACTCTTCATCTTCTGAAAGTGTTTGGGAATCCAGAGTATACCCTTCGTGGTGAGGGAGAGAATGTGCAGGCCGTCTTCGTCCTGATAGCAGCGCAGGTTGTATTTGGTGCTGTTGACGTCACAATTACAATCATCGTCATCGCTCTCTACGATGTCTATCGTCTGGTAAAAGATATCACTGTATAAGACACTGGAGCGATTATCAAGGCGTACAATGATTGGCATGTGGTGATAGGCATAGGGCTGTTCCGGATGCTGGTTCACATAGTCGTATGCCAAAGAGTCGAGCCGTTCAAAGATGGGTTTTGCCTGATGCTGGGCAGGTATGAAGTAGTAGGTGCCGGTAGTCAACCCAGCCGGCCAACTCCCTCTTATACGAACCCCAGATAGGAGATTACCATAAGAGCCAACCTCGTCTTCATATCCCTTGTCGTGCTGCCAATAAACGGGATAGGATTTGGCACCCTGCTGTTTCAGCAGCGGTTCCAGGGCGGGCTGGAAATGGGCTTCGAAGGCAGCGACGTCGAAGGGTTTCTTATCCTCCTCAGAAATATCGTATGGCATATCGAGCCAATGATCGTAGTAGCCACAAGCGTGTTCTAATCTGAACTTGGCGTCCTCATAGGCATCATTTCTGAAGACAACGGAATATTTAATGGTATCGCCACCGTCCTTGTGATATTCGTAGCGATAACTCTCCTTCGCGTCCTTGCTCACGCTGGCAAAGGCGACGCGTATGGTGTCGAGGGCTTCCCCATAATACCTTTTGCTCAGGGTGTGGAAGGAATCAACCTGGGCTTGCCATAAATACGTGATACTATGGTCGCCGTCACTCTTCTGAGTGAATTCGACGCCAAGAGAATGCTGTTGTAAGTAATCTTCCAACTGACGGAGGCGCTGATTCGCATTCTGAGCGAACGTCGCCGTTGCAAAAGCAACAATCAATAATAGTATATATCGCCTACCCATAATCTTCAATTTTTCAATCTTTCAATTTTTCAATTTTCAATATGCTTATCGATTTCCTGTTGCAACCGCAGGCCACGCTGTCGGATATCCTCTATCTGGTCAGCCATTGCGATAAAGGGGTCTTCTTCCTCAGCCACAGGCTCCGCTTCGGCCGTCAGTTCAGGCTCCGCTTCCGAATCCGGAATCAGTTCCACCAGTTTCATCACCGCCTGCTTGGGCTGCTTCGGTGTAGGTGTATCAGAGGATTGGGGTGTGTCAGACACCACTGCGACCTGCTGGTCAGTCTGCTGCGCCACAACAGGCTCCTGCGGCTGCTCGATGGTCTGTGCCCTCATGGGCTCCTGCGGAGTCGGCTCCTCACCGTGATAGAACACCACCAGCAGGGCGATGCTAGCAGCCACGGCCGCAGCGGTATAGAGCCACAGCCTACGGGGCTTCGGGGCAGCCTCAGGCGCCTCGATGCGCTGCATGAGCCGTTCGTTCAGGTCGACGGGCATTGGCGGTTGCTGCTGCTCCCGACGGTTGACGGCCTCGCGCAGGTTGGTATCATTCTTGAGTTCGTTCATATTGCAAAGTTTTGATGATTCGATAGAGTTTCTTGCGTATACGGCTCAACTGCGAGCCCACGGTAGAGGGATTCGAGCCAGCCACGTAGGCGATGTCGGCCAGACTCATGTTGTCGTAATAGAACATGCTCACGATGGCCTGCTCGTTGGGTGGCAACTTAGCCAGCGCCAGTTCCAGTCGTTGGATGGTCTCCTCGTCCTGCGGCCCGTCATCGGGCACGTTCTGCGTGTCGGCACCCAGGTCGCGGTCGTCCATATAGACGATGGTGGGTTTCTTGCCTCTGACGAAGTTCAGTGCCTCGTGATAGGCAATCCGACTGAGCCAGGTGGCGAGCGACGCCTGTTGCGGGTCATAGCCCCCGATGCCTCGCAGCGCCTTTACAAACACATCCTGATAGACCTCTTCGGCATCTTCGCGGCACGTCACGATACGCTGCACCATTCGGAACACCGCCGGACCGTACTCAGCAAGCAACCGTTGGCAGGCGGCCGACTTATGCTGTAGCAGGTCGTTGATTAAGATCGCGGTCTGATGTTCCATTTTTTCGATGCCTTTTACCTATATATACACAAAAAACGGAAAAACTTTGCAATCAACATCTAAAAAATATTCAAAAGCCCCTCAATCAGTTCCCGTTGGTGACCAGGCATGATGATATGATGGTTGCCAATGGGCTGGGTCAGGAAGTAGGTTGCCTGCTGCTTGTCGTCGAGGGCTATCACCTGTTGCGTTCGGCAGAGGTCGGGCTTAGCCTGGTTACGCACCAGCCTACCCTCAGCCACGAAATGGCGCGACAGGTCGCCAGCCATCTTGAAGATGGTCACAGGCCCCTCCTTCATATAACCCCTGATGCCCACGCCGATGCCCGACTCGAAATGCGTGTCAAACTCATAGCGCTCCACCATGTCGAAGGGGATGGTGCAGTGGGCGAAGAGCATCTCGCCCGTCTCGGGATTGATGGTCGAGGGATTAGCCTGGAAACCGGATATGCCCAACAGCGACCGCACGATCATCATCGACAGCATGGCAGGCACATCGCCCTCACAGCCGGCCACATAGCCCTCGCTGTTCAGTTTTGCCAGCGCCAGACAGCCTGTGTTCTTCACAGCCGTGAGCAGGTCGAAGCAGCGCAGCGTGAAGCCCGAAAGCCGGTAATCCGCCACCATCTCCTTCAGCGCCTCGTAGATCACCTGAGCCCCCGCCATCGCCTCGCCCGTTGTAGGACGAGTCTTCACCTTGTCTATCAGCGTCTGCATGGGGATATCCACCAGTTCCATGCCCGTACGCGCCTTCACCGTCTGCCTGTCGGCATGACTGGAGATGAGCCAGTCCGACGGCTCACCGATGATGCCCAGCCTCACTCCCTGCAGTCGCTCACAGGCCTGTTCTATGGCTGCCAGCACCCTGATGCGGTTGGCGATATAATCCGTGCTGCCATGAATGATCTCGCCGCGGATGTCATGCTGACGCAGATACGACAGGATCTCCATCGATGCCGCCAGCGAATTGCTCTTGCCCGAGGTCAGCAGATAGAAAGGCCGATTGCTCTTGGCCTGCAGTTCTGGGAGCAGTTGTTTGAAGAGACCCTCCGTACCGCCCGTCCTTACATAGATCAGGCTCAGACCACGGGTTCCGTAGTCGCTGTAATCATTACCTTTCAGTTCATACGCAATGCCGATGCTCTGCAGAAACTCGCGAGTCACGGCACTCACCGCCTTCTCATCGTGCAACGCCGATGTCAGCGTATAAATGGCTATTGTCTGTGTCGTCATGCTTAATAACAGGTTGATAATTATTCTGCCTGCAAAGATACGAATAAGTGAGCAAAAATCCAAATATAATTTGAGATTTTTCGAGCGTGAGTATCTTCGACGCCCCTTTCATGTCTCGGTTTTTAAGCAATCGAAAAGATCGACCCGTTTGGGATGTCAATCGAAATCTCGATTAACATACCTTTTCCTGTGCTGGCTTCCCGTTCTTGTCTATGTATCAACAAGAGCGCAAATTTGCGCCCTTGTGCCCCAGTTCAACAGATTGTGTTATTTGCAAGCGCTGAAATTTCAGCCCTTGTACTTTACTGGGAACGCTCTTCTGATAAATCGAATACCCTGGCCCTCTGAAACAATCACATTACCAACAATCAAGGAAAATCATCTACAATTTATAGAATTCTTTTACCTTTGAGTAATCTAAATTCTTGAAATTCATTTTCCCTGCGACTGTTGGACGCAACTGACGCACATTAGATAAATCAAAAGTAATATCGTTCCCCCTTTTTGTACAATCACCGACTCTAACAAAAAAGAGGGGATTAATTTTATAACCGGTAATCTTCCCGCCGCTACCACGACCTATTCGCGCATCAAGATTAGACTCTTTTATAGTAACTGTTGCACAAGAAACATCTGCGCCTTTAACTTCCAGAAACCTTCGTAATGCCTTAGGAGTCCACACCTTATACGAATTTCGTCCTGAAGGGCGGATCTCGCCTTCAATATTCGCCCATTGAGGAATTTGGTTTATAGGCAGCATCGTTAAATAGCCAAATTTATCTTCTGTACATATTACATCTGCAAATTTCTTTGCATTATAGTTGTTTGAAATTGCTGTTTTAATGCTTTCATAAGAAAAATCATGTACATTGTTCCCCATATTCTCAAAGAAGTTCAGACCTTTATCTATCTGTTCCTTGACCATTGAAATGAATTGTGGATTTTCAAATTCGAACTTCTTTGACAAAACCAATTTTCCATCTTCGCCATATTCAGGCAGATCTGGTTCACTGGATTTTGCATACGGTTCCTTAAACTCTATTGTGTATATGGTTAAGTCAATGACTGTAATCAAAGCGCTGTCAATTCCTGCACAACTTCCGGCTTGAATCAACATTCTGCGTTTATCATTTGTAGAATATGCATATCTCGGAAAAAGAGAATATGAATCTATAAGTTTTTTCACTTTTTCCGGTATGAAGTCTGGTTCATCATAACAGTTAACAAACTTCTTAAGTTCAAAAAGATTTGCCAGAGTTTGTGCATACACACATTCTGAAAACACAGCAGATTGAATATTATCTCCTGTTTCAATGCTCTTTTGAATTTGATGAAGCAATGCAGGGCACTTACGCGTTTCTCTTTCTAACATAGAAAGATTTGAACGGGTTGTTGCCATTTCCCATAACTGAGTACGGTCCTTTTTACAAAAAACAACATTCATTGCTGGCTTGTTGTAAAACTCAGTCATTATCTCACGTTGACTTCTAGTCAAATCTATTCGTATCATACGCTTATTTTTAACGCCATGTTAGAATGTATCAAATCCATTGTTGAGTTATCAACTTTGAGATTTAAGATATCAAGAAATCTTTGATTTATTCTGTCACGATATTGCCGAGGATATTTTATATTCTCCTGAATGCCTACATTCTTCTTCTTGACAATATAATCATTAGCCTTTTTAGACATTTCCTTTACAACTTCCTTAAAGAAAGCATGATCTTCTTCAGAAAGAGCATTATAAATAACAGGCATTTTCAGGAGTAAACTGATAGGATAAGTTATACCGCCATCAAATAATCTCCAATGCCAATATGCAAAAGAAGAATTGATTAGACAATACACATAATTAAATTTCTTCTCATCGTCAAAATGGAGAGTAATCTGCCCATTTCTATTCATTTTACCAGATGTTGCGCTTGTAAAATAGCGACAAGTATTTGGCATTGATAGAATATATTCTCCGTTTTTGGAAACGAGTTCTGCAAGTATATGCTTCCCTGCTTTTTCTACAACGCAGTTATATAAGGGTTGAAGTTCTTTAAAACATTTATAATACATTGGTTTGTCTTGTGATATTTTTTGTCTCTCAGGTGACAAGAAACTTTCAAGCACGTTGCATTGAAGCAAATCCTTTCTCTCTGCAGACTTAAAACGAATAAGTGGAGTAAGTCTAAACCCTTCTGAATTATTTTTACGAACCACAGTAATTGCTGCTCGAACAGAATTACTTGTATTAGTATTAAAGATGCCATGTTTTTTACCGCAGAAGATATTCCCGGGAACATTATCAAAAGAATAGATTTCTCCATTATACTGATTCATAACTGTTCTCAGAGAATAAAACTTTGAACCAGAAATGAAACTGTATGGCGTGATAATGACAGAAGAAAGGCTATCTTTAATGATTTTCTCCATAAAGACAGAATACAATTCTTGGGAATCATTTAGAACCCTTGTATTCCTCCAATACAATCCAATTTGCTGTATAGCAGCATAAGGCGGATTCGATATAACCTTACAATTTTGAGGCAATTGTATTCTGGACGAAAGGAAATCTCCTGATATATCATGTATTTTATCTTTTAATTCCTTGCCGTACTTTAATAATATTGCCGTTTTACATATTTTTAGCGCAACTGCATCAATATCATACAAATACAATTTCCCTTCATTAAGCAGTTTTAACGCTCTGTCTTTACCTATATAATCTAAATAAGTTAGAATCAATTTCCCCGTTCCGCATCCAACATCACACAGGTTTTCACCTTCTAGAGAATCAAGCCATTCACTCATGACAATAGCAACATCATCTGGTGTAAAATATTGTCCGTTCTCCTTTTTCTGCTGTTTATCTTGAATAGCAAGGCCTATTTCATACATTTCGCCAAAGTTTTTAACCATAAGAAAATCCGTATTTTCTCCATAAGTTAAAACATATTCGCAAATATTGGCCCAAGTATTTTCAAGTCCACTTGCCTCTATATCTTCAATGTAATAATCAAACGAGTAATTTTTAAACCTTGATATATTAATATTCGAAAGACTTACAACAATTCCCAAATCCATGTTTTGAAATTGTTTGTCTATCGCGAAGACATCATCAAAAAGCGTCTGTTGGTAATAATCTCTTTTCATGGCTACAAAATATAAAGTCCTTGATGATCTACTATGGAAGAATGCACGGAATCGTCCCGTTCATCTGCTTTTATGAGATTCATAGAAGCAAACGAAGAAACTGATACATCCTGTCTATCATATGTGAGCATAGTAGTCATAGAAGAAATGTGTCTTGACGGTGCAAAGATACGAAAAAGTGAGCAAAAATCCAAATATAATTTGAGATTTTTCGAGCGTGAGTATCTTCGACGTAGTCAGAGTTACGAAAATGATTCGGGATGTCAGCGAAAATTTTCCCCCACATATTTTCACCTATGCAGGATCCCCATTTCCCGTCCCGCGCTACAGTGCTACACCCAAAATTCCAGTCAACCGCCAAAAGTTCGAAATTATATCTATATTTATATATATTTATAAATATATATAAATATAGGGTTAACCCCTTCCACTTTGCGCACACCAAAATTCTAACTGTAGCACTGTAGCGCGAGACGGAAGCCTGCCCCCCAAAAAAGAAAAAAAACGCCGATAATATTCATAGACCGCAATGAAAAAGTTGTACCTTTGCGCTGTCAATGAGAAATGGTCAGTTTTGCGGCCTAACTAGGCAACAAATTTTTCCTAGCGCGCAGGCAAGTGTTTCCTAGGCAAAGCGCAAAATCGAGTCGATTCAGCGACAAGCAATGATTATTTACAATTTGACAAGTTACAACTTGCAATCGTTCTTTGACATGTTGAACAATGAGCCTTCAGGAAAAAAGAAGAAAGGCACCCTTGCGGATACCTTTCTTACTTTTGGTCGGGATTACTGGACTCGAACCAGCGACCTCGCGCCCCCCAGACGTGTGCGCTACCAACTGCGCTAAATCCCGATCCTAAATTTGCTTAGCACCGACCCTTTCGTCGAAATGCGGGTGCAAAAGTACACAGATTTTTCCGTTTGACCAAATTTTCGAGCCACTTTTTTCGATTTTAACGGTTTTTTTGTGTCAGATTTGCTAATACGGATAAAATTGTATACCTTTGCACCATATTTTCAAGACTACGACATCAGAATGACGCAATATCTTATCAAGGCTCCCAGACTGCAGAAAACGATGGTGAGCCTGCCTGCATCGAAGAGCATCTCGAACCGTGCCCTGATCATCCATGCGCTCAGCGGTGGACAGCAGATGCCCCAGAACCTCTCAGACTGCGACGACACGAAGGTGATTCTCAATGCCCTCAGCAACATGCCCGAGGAGATTGACATCAAGGCTGCCGGTACCGCCATGCGATTCATGACGGCCTACCTGAGTGTGAAAGGTGGTACGCACGTGCTCACGGGAACGGCCCGCATGAAGCAGCGCCCCATCGGAATCCTGGTGGACGCCCTGCGCAAGTTGGGTGCCGACATCACCTACGAGGGCGCAGAGGGCTATCCCCCACTCCGCATCACCGGACAGACCATCAAGGGCGGCGTGCTGGAGATTGAGGGCAGCGTGAGTTCGCAGTATATCTCGGCGCTCCTGATGATAGGACCCGTGCTGAAGAAGGGCCTGGAACTGAAACTGACGGGTGACATCATCTCGCGACCCTACATCGACCTGACGCTGTGGATGATGCGCGAATACGGCGCGGATGCCGAATGGACCGCCAACGACACCATCACCGTGAAGCCGAAGCCCTATACCGACCGCGACTATGTGATTGAGAACGACTGGAGCGGGGCGAGTTACTGGTACGAGATACTGGCCCTGAGCGGCGGCCACGAGGCGCAGGTGGTGCTGAACGGACTGATGGACGGCTCGAAGCAGGGTGACTCGGTGATAAGATATATCTTCAGCGTGCTGGGCGTGAAGACCGCGTTCCAGTCGAAGGAGTCGGGCAAGCCGCAGAACGTGACGCTGAAATGCAACGGTCGTCGTGTGCCGAAGTTGGAGTATGACTTCGTGAACTCGCCCGACCTGGCGCAGACGGTGATCGTGGCCTGTGCCGCCCTCGACATTCCCTTCCATTTCAAGGGTCTGGCCACACTGAAAATCAAGGAGACCGACCGCATAGAGGCCATGAAGCGTGAGATGCGGAAACTGGGCTACGTGCTACACGACATCAACGACAGTGAACTGTTCTGGGACGGGGAGCGTTGCGAGCCATCGATGGAAGAGGGTATCGACACCTACAACGACCACCGCATGGCGCTCTCGTTTGCACCCTTCGCCATGAAGTCGGGCAGTCTGATCATCAATAATCCGGAGGTGGTGACGAAGTCGTATCCGAAGTATTGGCAGAGCCTCCGCGATGCAGGATTCGAAATCACCTCGCTATGACGTTTGTATTGGTGTGTGTGGGGATGATTGTGGGTCTGGGCGTGGTGGCCTGGATAGCCAACCATTTCGACAAAGGAAGCGACACCATCGAGACGGGTCACGACTGCAGTACCTGCACCGCTGCACAGGAGGGCGAGTGCAAAATTCACTGTCTTTTAGAAGAAAAACAACAAAA
>Ga0310690_10001739_pt1 | contig 37759 bp, 31 predicted proteins | sample AusTroGonzalo_MG_2_FD_207661 | JGI IMG/M metagenome (GOLD analysis project Ga0310690, IMG submission 207661) | Bovine rumen microbial communities from tropical cattle in Woodstock, Queensland, Australia - Gonzalo_04 (v2) (version 2) | ecosystem: Host-associated > Mammals > Digestive system >...
AAGGTATCGCTGTGCGCAAGGTGTTTGGCAGTAATGTCCATCGCGAGTTGTGGCGTACGGTGAAGGACTACATGGTTTTGGTTGGCATTGCCGCACTCATCGGCATCCCGCTCGCCGTCTGGTTCTGCGGCCGTTATTTGGACCGCTTCGCCTACCGCATCGAGCATTACGGCTGGATTATAGCCATAGCAGTCGTCCTCGGTGTGCTGATGGCCTTCTTGTCCGTGCTTTGGCAGACTTTACGCGCGGCGCGAACCAATCCTGCTGAGGCGTTGAAGAAAGAATAGTTTTTTGTATCTTTGAGGCCAAATTAATCGATTATGAAATTCCGACTTGCCCTTATTGCCATCATCATCGGCCTCATCCTAACCTCTTGCGGTAACCCTCAAAAATCTGAGCAACCCAAAGAGCCAGAGTTTGACACCATCGTCACCCGAACGGTTCTTTATCGACCGGGCGATTATGACTCGAGGAACTACCGCATCCCTGCCATCATCACGGCGAAGGATGGTTCGCTGGTGGTGGCGACCGACAAGCGGAAATACAACGATGCCGACCTGCCTGAGGATATCGACATTCTGATTAATAGAAGTACTGACGGCGGCCATACCTGGAGTGAGCCTTACACGCTTGTCGAAGGCCAAGGGGTAGGGAAGGGCTTCGGCGACTGCGCCTTGGTGCATACCCACGACGAAGGTGGCCTTTTGGCGGCCTTTGTGGGTGGTTGCGGCTTCTGGCAAGGGCGACCCGAGAACCCGCTTCGCACCTATGTTGCCAGAAGTTACGACAATGGTCAGACCTGGACGGAACCTAAGGATATCACCGATGAACTTTATGGTGCCAACTGCCCTAACGAGGTAAGCCACACTTGGTGGTCGGCTTTCTTTGCCTCAGGCAACGGTTTGATGACCTCCACAGAGCGCATCATGTTCGTCTTGGCGGTACGCGATACCGAAGAATGGACGGCTTGCAACTACGTCGTTTATTCCGACGACAACGGCGAGACCTGGAACATCTCGGGTCGGGCCTCACAACGTGGCGACGAAGCCAAGGTGGTGGAACTTGTTGACGGTCGTATCCTGATGAGTATTCGCCACGAAGGCGAGCGTTGGTACAATATCTCCGAGGATGGCGGCCTTACTTGGCGTCCCGAGACTTCTGCATGGAGCGATCTTGTGGCTACGGCCTGCAATGGCGACATCATCCGTTTTTCATCGGTGAACGAAGGTGCCGAAAGGAACATCCTGCTACATTCCCTGCCTGGCCCCGAACGTCGCGAGAACGTGACGGTCTATGCCAGCTTCGACGAAGGCCAGACGTGGCCCATAAGCAAATGCATCGTGCCATACGATGCCGCCTATTCGTCACTATGCATCCTTCCAGACCACAGCATCGGCCTTTATGTGGAGGAGTCCAATGGTGATACCTTGGGTTATTCGATGGTGTTTTACAATTTCAATTTTAGGTAATTTTGCGTCATGTCCAAACTCAAATCCAAAATATTAGTTGTTGACGACAATGCGGGCATCCGTTCGGCGTTGAAGATCCTGCTGCCTATGCGCTTTGAGGAGGTGGAGTTGATTGCCTCGCCGAAAGAACTGATCAGCATCATGCAGCGTTTCAAGCCTGATGCGGTGCTGCTCGACATGAACTTCGACACGGACATCAACACGGGCAACGAAGGACTTTATTGGCTTTCGGAATTGAAACGGGAATACCCACAAATCGAAGTGGTGTTGTTCACAGCATACGCTGATATCGCTCTTGCTGTTGAAGGCATGAAACGTGGTGCTTTCGATTTCATTGTGAAGCCTTGGGATAACACCAAACTGCTGGGTGTCTTGGAACAGGCTTGCAACAAGCGAAAGCCCCGAATAGAAGTCATTGAAACGCCCTCGTTGATGCTGTGGGGTAATAGTCCCGACATGACGGAGTTGCACCGCATGGTGGAAAAGATTGCTCCGACTGATGCCACGGTGCTGATTACAGGTGAAAACGGCACGGGCAAGGACGTGCTGGCCAATGAGGTTCACCGCCTCTCGAAGCGTTCCAACAAAGCTATGGTGAGCGTGGATATCGGTTCCATCACAGGCACGCTGTTTGAGAGCGAGTTGTTCGGACATGTGAAAGGCGCCTTCACTGATGCCCATGCCGACCATGTCGGGAAATTCGAGTTGGCCAATGGCACTACGCTTTTCCTTGATGAGATTGGCAACATCCCTTTGAATCTTCAAGCCAAACTGTTAAGAGTGCTTCAAAACCGAAGCGTAACAAGGGTGGGGGATACGAAGTCGATTCCTATCGACATACGTTTGATCTGCGCTACCAACATGGATTTACCTCAAATGGTCAGGGAAGGTCATTTCCGTGAGGACCTCTATTACCGTATCAACACGGTGACGCTGCAATTGCCGCCGTTGCGGGAACGGACAGATGAAATCAAGCCTCTTGTTGAGTTGTTTCTTGCTCGTTATGCTGAAAAATACCACCGCGAGGTGAAAAGCATTGACGATGAAGCCCTGCAACTTTTGCAACATTGCCAGTGGAAAGGCAACATCCGTGAACTGCAAAACTGCATTGAAAAGGCCGTGATTTTGTCGGAAGGGGAGAGGATCATGGCAAAAGACCTTCAAATCAATCCAGCAGATCTCAAGGAAACCGCTGACCTCCCAATGAATCAGGAATCGCTTGAAAATGCGGAGGAAAAGGTGATCCGAGCTGCCATGAAGAAATACAACGGCAACCTCTCGCTGGTGGCGAAAGCCTTGAATATCAGTCGCCCAACCCTGTATAACCGCTTGAAGAAATACGGAATATGAATGTTTTTTGGTGGATCGGAATCATCGTGGTGGCGGTCGCGGCAGCGGTCGCCATTTCGGTTTGGCTGACCCGAAAAAACGATACCAAGAAGGTGTCCTACATGATGGATGCCTTGGAGGATGGTGAACTGAACTTCCGTTTTCGCGACAACTCGGCATTGAACCGTGCACTCAACCGTATCCGTGGCATCTTTGAGCGTCGCAATGCCATCAACGAGGAGGCCTCGTGGAACAAGTTGTTTCGTGTGATGACGCACGAGATCATGAATACCGTGGCGCCGATTGCATCGCTGAGCGATGCGCTTTCGAAGGATGAGAACCTGGATGTCAAGGAGGGTTTGAAGACCATTTCGGCATCTTCCAAGGATTTGATTCGTTTCGTGGACTCGTATCGCAACTTCACCCAAACGGTTCCCTTGACGAAAAAGGCGGTGTTAGTGGATGAGTTGGTGGATCGTGTGTTGAGACTGAACCGTCCGAAACTGGAGGAGCAGGGAGTGACCTTGACCTATTCGGCCAAGACGCCTGATCTGTTAATCTATGCCGACGAGGGCCAGTTGATGCAGGTGTTCAATAACTTGATCAAGAATGCCGTGCAGGCAGGGGCTGTTTCCATTTGGATTACCGCCGACCTCAATGTTGACGACCAGACCGTTATCCGTGTGACGAACAACGGCAAAGCCATTCCTTTACGACAAATCGATGAGATTTTTGTGCCTTTCTATACCACCAAACCCAATGGCACGGGTATCGGTTTGAGCCTTTCCAAGCAAATCATGCTAAAACACAATGGCACGTTGACTCTTGAACAAAGTGACAATCAACGAACCATATTTACATTGGTGTTCAAGTGACTATTGTTTTACAAACTTTCGAGTTGAAACACCTTTCTCAGAGATCGTCCTCTCAATATAAACCCCGGGTTTCAGGTGGTTTTGATCAACTTTTTTGCCAGTGAGGTCGAATAGTTCCACTTGTTGCAAGCCTTCTTCATTCGGGTATTCAGCAGTTGAAGCGGGATCAATAACGGTTACCAAGAGGGTGGTCAAGGCTGTGGCACAATTACAGTCCAGTACAAGATTGACATCAAGCCAGCAGTATGTTCCAACTTGAATCGAAGGGAGTAATGTTGCCTCGGTGGTGACTCGCTTGGTCTCGTCAGGCTCGAGATGGAAAGTGGAACATTGGGTTCCATCGACGTAGGAATGAATGTTTGTGAAATAATCGTGTGAGGGTGAGATGATGACTTCAATAGGTTCGTAACCAAGGTTTTGAACATCATAGTGATGGGAGGCTTGGGAGTTGGGGAAAAGCACGGTGTCGGCAGTGGTAGGAGTGGCACAAAAAGCATATTTTACGACCAAATCCACTTGGATTTCATCCATTGTGAGGTAATAAGCACCTTCGTGTGCAATGGCATGGATGCCGAAATACGGGTAATACTCGGCAACCGTCTCGATGTATTCGGAAAAGCAATGGTATTCTCCGCTATTCACCGTTTTGGTAAAGAGCAGTGTGGTCATCTCGTCGCTTGAGGGACCGCTGCCGGCATAAAACTCCACGTCGTATTCCCCGTCGGAAATGGCCCAGAAATAATACCTGTATTTCAACGAGCTGTTCATGGGAGCTTCCATGAACATCCACGACTCGTTGGCGTTGGTGTGGACGTACCAGTTGCCGTGATGTGGACGACGGTTATGGTCTTTTTCAAGGTAGCCGCAAACCCACGAATTGTCATTGCAAGTCCAGCCAACGGGTGTTTCACCGTCGTGGTTGCCGTATTCAAAACTGTCGTATAGGAGACTGTCGGCAAAAGAGTATGATGCGAAAAGACAAATAATGAGCGTAAAGAGATATTTTTTCATTTTCAGTAGTTTGAACATGCAAAAATAGAAAAACCAAAGAATAATTGCTACATTTGCCATTTAAAATCGTGAAGTCATGGATAACGAAAGAAACGTGGATAAGCTGGCGGGTTACCTCATCAAGTTGGGAGGTTTGGCCGCTATAGTTGCACTGTGTTGGTACTTTAAGAACGTCTTGATTTACATCGTCATAGCCTTTGTGGTTTCGTTGATAGGCCGTCCTGTTATGAAACTTTTCCGAAAGATCCGCATCGGGAAAAAACATGTCCCCGACTGGCTTTCGGCGCTATTGACCTTGGTCCTGATCATTGGATTTCTAACCTTGATCATCACCCAGCTGATCCCGATGGTGACCAATATTGTCCGTGATGCCTCGGTTCTGAACGCCAAGAATTATCTGGAGTCGAATCCGGTGGACATGGTCAACGACTGGATGATAGGCTTGTTCCCCAGTTTGGGCAGTGATTTCGACGTGGTTGCCGTGATCATGGAAAAATTGAAGGAACTGGTGAGCTTTAGCAGTGTGTCAGGCTTTGTGGGTTCGGTGGCATCGTTGGTTTCCAGTGCTTTTGTCGGGTTGTTTGCCGTGGTGTTTATCTCGTTCTTTTTCCTGAAGGAATCCAACCTTTTTGAAAGGATTGTCTGCGCTTTGGTTCCCGATAGGATTGAGAAGACGATGACGACGACGCTGAACGACATCAAGCAGCTGCTATCGCGTTATTTTGTCGGCCTTTTGCTGGAGATGCTGGGCGTTGCCTTGATCGATTTCCTGGGGCTTTGGCTTATCGCTCGGCTGGATTTCGGCTATGCCATTGGCATTGCGGTGATCGCTGGTATCCTGAATGTCATTCCATACGTGGGACCGTTGATGGGTGAGGCCATCGGCGTGGTTTTGGGTGTCATCCTGAAGATCGGCGTGGGTGCCGGATTGAGTGTAAATGTCTGGGTTTTCGCCTTGATCATCCTTGCCATCATGTTGACGGCGCAGTTGATCGACAATTTCATCTACCAGCCGGTGATCTATTCCACCAGTATCAAAGCCCATCCATTGGAAATTTTTATTGTCTTGCTAATGGCAGGTCACATCGGTGGTGCCGTAGGCATGTTGGTCGCCATTCCGGCCTACACCGTGGTGCGTGTCATTGCCTTGCGTTTCTTCCATCGCTTTAAGCCGATCCAACGCCTTGATCCCGACTTGAGCGAGGAAGACAAGATCATTGAGAATATTGATTAGGTAAATAAAACCTTACATCGACAAACCTCAATGTCCTGATTGGTGTTTTGATCGGTTTTCACCAACCTGACGCAATACGTCTTTTCGTCCGCCTGTTCCCTGTAAAAATGAAGCTTATCGCCTTGATGCGTCTCGGCCACGTATGCGATGTCGAACCGCTTGATCCGATGCTCACGATGCCACGGAATATCCCATAAATCAATCACATGCTCTATGTACTTAATGGAATTGACATGCCCGTTGATGTCGATGTCGTGATAATACACATCGATGGTTCGAACTAACTCTGCGTGATTGTCCATCTTCACACGATCGCCTTTATCGATGGGGCATGGCTTGTCGGTTTCGATCCATTGGTTGATGGCTCCGTTGTCAAGGGCAAGAATATCCGATGGCTGGCGCGTCTCCGTGTCGATCAAGGCCCAAACCGAGCGACCGTAACCATATACATTGCCGTCAGTGCTTGTGATAGCAAAGTTACGTTGGGTGAAGTAGCGCATGGCACCTTCGATCCAGGTCTCTACGTTGAAATGCTCGAGTTGTTCAGGCATTTCCTCCATTTCGATGGCCAGTCGCGAAAGCACCCAGGCACGATGGATGCCCAACAAGTGTTTCATCCCGAAGCCGCGACTTGTGGCATGGAAGTCGGCAGCGTTGAGCAGGTTGTTGCCGAGGTGTCCCAGGCAAAGGTGTCCCGAGAAGTCGCAGTGGAACGGCTCGGCGGTGAATTCATATTTTCCTATTTTATCCATGTTACAGAGCTAGCATCCTACGGATGCGGAGTGTTAATCATTTTCGGATTACAGAGCTGGCATCCCCGTGGGATGCAGCTTCCATCTTTTTTCTAAAGGCCAGCGAATCACCCCATTCATTATAGAGTACTTTATGTCCAATCGCCGCTAGTCTCACATCCAAGCAGGTTTGGCACTGGTCGGGTTTATCTTTCACGCAAGCCTTATCGGGATAGATGAGGTAGTTTTCACGGAACTCATTCGGCGTGAGGTTCGGCATGATGACGTTGGCACCCACAGCAATGGCTTTCTCTCTTCCCATCGGATCGACGGTCTGGTTGGCGGTGGCGGCCACCATATTGATCTCTGGCATCATCAGTCGGAGGATGGCAATCATTTTCAGGGTCAGCTCCATGCGCTCATTGGCAGAAGGAATCTGGTCTCTGTATGGCCATAACGGTGTGTCGGGGTGGGGGATGAAGGGTCCCATGCCGACCATGGCCACGTCTTTTTCTCTGAAGAATATTAAATCATTCGCAAGGTTGTCCAACGTCTGGAAGGGGAGACCCACCATCACGCCAGTACCAGTTTGATAGCCGAGTTTCAATAGCGTATCGATGCAGTTCAATCGTGTTTTGAAGTCATGCTTGGCGTCATGCGGATGGATCTTATAATAGAGTTCCTCGTTGGATGCTTCAATCCTTAAAAGATAGCGATGTGCACCAGCTTCGAACCATTCTTTGTAAACATCTTCCGTTTGTTCGCCTAGTGATAAAGTAATCCCAAGGCTTCCGTTGTCAATTTTCTTGATTTCCTTGACCAAATAGGTGATTTTGTCGGTGAAATCTTTGTCGGAACGTTCGCCGCTTTGCAATGCCACCGAGCCGTAACCCAAGTCATGCGCCAATTTGGCACATTCCAAAACCTCCTCATCGCTGAGTTGATACCTCGTGAAGTTCGGATTCTTGCTTCTCACCCCGCAATATAGGCATGATTTCGTGCAGATGTTGCTGTACTCAATGAGCCCACGCAGATGCACAAAGTTGTCCAAATGTTGGAGCTTGGTCTGCAAGGCCTTGTCAAACAGTAGCTTTTTGTCGTCGCCTTCAGCGGCAAGGAGGGCTTTGATGTCCTCTTTTTCGAGGTTAGCTTTGTTTAATATCTCGGTGATGTTCATGTCAGTTTCAAGTGGATCGTAAGGCTAACCAGTTGGGTAGTGGAACTAACCAACTTCGGAAAGCCGTGGCAAAATTAGTGAAAAAGTTGGGAAATAATGATTATTAAAAGAATTAATAAAATAATATCTTCATGATTGATAATTTGAAATAAATTATTATATTTGCAAATAGAAAACAAATAAAAAATTCGCAAAAAGTCGAATTATTCAAAACTTTTATTATTTTTGCATTACAAAAAGTGCTGAAATGATAGAATTGAAAGATGTTGATCCTCAGATGATTGCAAACAATCTGAAGCCTTCAGAGCCAGTCCATCCTGGGCTTTTGTTAAAGGAGGAAATTGAGTATAGAGGCATCACTCAAAAGACTTTGGCGAAACAGATGGGTGTTTCCTATACGGTGTTGAACGAGGTCCTTAATGGAAAACGACCCATTTCAGTGGAGTATGCCTTGTATCTGGAAGCTGTATTGGGTATTGACGCGCAACTTTGGATCCAAATGCAGGCTGATTACAATCTTCAGGTGGCTAAAGCTGACAAAAAGATTATTCGCCGAATCCGTGAAATTCGGAAAATGGTGGCGGCGTTGTGATGTCTCGAAATAATGATTATATTTGCAAACGTAAACAAACAATTATTGAACAAAAACGAACTAACGAAAGAAGATAAACAGAATCAGACATAATAACAGATAGCGTTTGTTGCTGTCCTTGAAGTCCAAATTACCACAACGTCCTTTAAGAGGACAAAACCTATCAAGGATAAGTTTTCAAATGCCGTATTAGATACGGCGTGGATGACTTGTTAGATAGGTGGGTGTGGTAACCCGGACTTCAAGCAAGGATTGAGTCCACGCTGTTTTTATGCCTAGGGTTAAACTAAAAAAACTAATAATATGAAAGCATTGAAATGTGAAATGTGCGGAAGCAACGATGTCGTGAAACAAGATGGATTGTATGTCTGCCAGAATTGTGGAACAAAGTATACGGTTGAGGAAGCAAGAAAAATGATGGTTGAAGGGACTGTTAGCGTCGAAGGTACAGTAAAAATTGACTCGTCTTCGGAATTGAAGAATCTATATCAATTGGCAAGAACAGCCAAAATTGAAAATAATACAGAAAATGCAGCCAAGTATTATGAGAAGATTCTATTAAAAGATCCAAATAGTTGGGAAGCGAGTTACTATGCGGTCTATTATAAATCTATGAGTTGTAGGATTGGAGAAATAAGAAAAGCAGCAAAAAATGTCACGAATAGTTTGCCGCGCGTGGTTGACTTGGTTAAAAGAAACGTATCAAATATTGATGAACAGAAAAGAATCATGGAGGAGATTCTGGTTAAGAACTGTTCCATTGCGACTATGTTTTACCAAGCAGCTACCGACCATTATTATAATGTTGCTGAATCCATTAAGTATGAGTATGAAGAAGAGTATCTTAGAAATGTTCTCCAAATACAAGAGATTTTGTACTTTTTTGGCGTAGTGGTTGAGAAGCAGTTTAAAGAGCAGTGTGAACATGTCTTTGTGGAGAGTTGGAAATTTGGCATCAATATTCATAAGAATATATTTAAATATCTTAACGAAGAAGCTAAAAGCGAACAATTTAAAGTGCTTCAGAGTTATGTTGATAAGATTCAAGAATACGATCTTTCATACGAAATGCCTGAAATTGATTATGGCAAAAGTGAGTCGGGTTGCTATGTTGCCACCGCAGTCTATGGATCATACAATTGTCCTGAAGTATGGACGCTTCGCCGTTTTCGTGACAACACTTTGGATGCAACGTGGTATGGCCGAGCGTTTATCAAAACCTATTATGCCGTTAGCCCGACTTTGGTGAAATGGTTTGGCGAGACGAATTGGTTTAAGAAAATGTGGAGAAAGCCTTTGGATAGAATGGTTTCTTCGCTGCAAAGCAAAGGCGTGGAATCTACGCCATATCAAGATAAGTATTGATAAAGAGCGTGCCAGAGGTACGTTATTCGTCTCAAATCTGTTGATATTTGAGTTATTAATATTAATAAGAAACTAAATTATTACTTTTTTAGTAATTAATACTTGATATATAAAAGTATTATATTATTTTTGCAAAGTATTTAATTATGAAATAGTATTTCTTATTTTATTGATAATCAAAAATCTCAGAAAAATGCAACTCACAATTAAAAATACGTTATCTTTGCAACCAAAGATACAGATCATGAAAAACGGCAACCAAACCATAGAATCTGAAAGGGAGGGAAACCATGTCGTAGATGGTGTTCCCTGTACTTACTCAATTGAGGAGGCAAAAGCTATGGTGTTGGAGCGTGGTAGGAAGATTAAGGCAGGCTATGCTAGGATGATTCCACACGATGAGGCGATGCGTGAAATCGAACAATGGCTTGCCAGTTATGCGGATTAATTGGGAAGACCAGTCTCTTAATGATTTGCGAGAGATATTAAAGTATGTGGACTCTTTATATGGTATAAAAAGAGCAGAGGCCGTTTTTTCTGAAATACATGATACTGTAAATCTATTGTTGGCCTTTCCTTTGATGGGCAAAGAGTTTGTTAAAGATCCTGTCACAAGTGCTTCTTACCATACCCTTCCGTCTAAACTCCATCAAATTGTTTATTATATTGAGAATGAAACGATTAACATCGTGGCAGTTTGGAACAATCGTCGTGATATTCGTCGTCTTAAGAGGAGATTGAGACGAACCTAACTCATTGTTTTATATAAAAAGGCAGCACGTATCTTTATTTTGCCTATCTTTGCAGCCGAATTTGAAAACGAGATTTTTTAGTTTATGACAAAAGCATTGAAAATCGTGGTGCTTGCAAAGCAAGTGCCCGATACTAGAAATGTGGGTAAGGACGCCATGACGCCGGAAGGCACCGTGAACCGCGCCGCATTGCCCGCAATCTTCAACCCTGAGGACTTGAACGCCCTCGAACAGGCATTGCGTCTCAAGGAACAGAACCCTGGCAGCACCGTCGGTCTGCTCACCATGGGCCCGCCCCGCGCCGGTGAGATCATCCGTCAAGGCCTCTTTCGTGGCGCCGACACTGGCTGGCTGCTCACTGATAGACTTTTTGCTGGTGCTGACACGCTGGCTACTTCATACGCACTGGCCACAGCCATTAAGAAGATTGGTGATGTGGACATCGTCATCGGAGGTCGTCAGGCCATTGATGGCGACACCGCCCAAGTGGGTCCGCAGGTGGCGCAGAAATTAGGCCTCAACCAAGTGACCTACGCCGAAGAAATCCTCAAGATAGAGAACAACATTGCCACTATCCGCCGTCATATCGACGGTGGTGTGGAGACCGTGGAAGTGCCGCTGCCTTGCGTGATCACCGTGAACGGCAGTGCGGCGCCTTGCCGTCCCTGCAACGCCAAGCTGGTGATGAAATACAAGTACGCCATGTGTCCCTTGGAGGTGGATGGGAATACAGAAGCCGGAAGACGGAATTCAGAATTGAGTGCAGAGCGTCCTTACCTGAAGCTGAATCAGTGGAGCGTGGCCGACGTGGATGGCGACCCCAACCAGTGCGGCCTCTCGGGTAGCCCCACCAAGGTGAAAACCGTGCAGAACATCGTCTTCCAGGCCAAGGAGAGCAAGACGCTCACAGCCAGCGACGCCGATGTGGAAGGCTTGATCAAAGAATTGTTGGACGAAAAGATTATCGGATAATGAACAACGTTTTCGTATATATCGAGACCGAAGGCACCCAAGTGGCCGAAGTCTCACAGGAGTTGCTCACCAAAGGGCGTAAACTGGCCGACCAGCTGGGCGTGGAACTGCACGCTGTCGTGGCTGGCACGGGCATCAAGGGCAAGGTGGAAAACCAAATCCTGCCTTACGGTGTGGATAAGCTGTTCGCCTTCGACGGCGAAGGGCTTTTCCCCTACACTTCCGCACCGCATACCGATATCCTCGTCAACCTCTTCAAGGAAGAGCAGCCGCAGATCTGTCTGATGGGTGCAACCGTCATCGGTCGTGACCTCGGTCCGCGCGTCAGCTCCTCGCTGACCAGCGGTCTCACCGCCGACTGCACCCAACTCGAAATCGGTGACTTCGACGATGTCAAGACCAAGAAACAATACGACAACCTGCTGTATCAGATCCGTCCCGCTTTTGGCGGCAACATCGTCGCGACCATCGTCAACCCGGAACACCGTCCGCAGATGGCCACCGTCCGCTCGGGCGTAATGCAGAAGGCTATTTACGAAGGTAAGGCCAAGAACGAGGTCGTCTATCCCGAGGTGAGCAAGTATGTCTCGCCCGAGGCGTATGTCGTGAAGGTTTTGGACCACCATGTGGAGGCTGCCAAGCACAACCTGAAAGGCTCGCCCATCGTGGTAGCTGGTGGCTATGGTATGGGTTCCAAGGAAGGCTTCGATATGCTGTTTGAACTCGCCAAGGTGCTCCACGGCGAAGTTGGTGCCTCGCGTGCCGCCGTTGATGCGGGCTTTTGTGACACCGACCGTCAGATCGGCCAGACCGGCGTCACCGTGCATCCCAAGGTGTATATCGCCTGCGGCATCAGCGGCCAAATCCAGCACATCGCCGGTATGCAAGACTCCAAGATCATTATCTCGGTGAACAGCGATCCCGATGCGCCGATCAACCGCATTGCCGATTACGTCATCGTAGGCACCGTCGAGGAGGTCGTCCCGAAACTGATTAAGTATTACAAACAAAATTCGAAGTAATCATGGCAAACTATTATAACGACAATCCGAACCTCGATTTCTATCTCGACCACCCGCTGATGAAGCGCATCGTCGAGCTGAAGGAACGCAATTTCGCCGATAAGGATACTTACGAAGATGCTCCCGTCGATTACGAGGACGCGATGGAAAACTACCGCCGCGTATTGGACATCACGGGCGACATCACAGCCAATATCATCGAACCTAACTCCGAGAGCGTTGACCTCGAAGGTCCGCATTTGGAGAACGGCCGCATGATTTATGCCTCCAAGACGGTGGAGAACATTGATGCCTGTACTAAGGGCGGCCTCTGGGGTGTCTCCATGCCACGACGTTACGGTGGATTGAACCTGCCCATCACTGTGTTCAGCATGTTGAGCGAGATGGTCGCCTCCGCCGACGCCGGTTTCCAGAACATTTGGTCCTTGCAGTCGTGCATCGACACGCTGTATGAATTCGGCAACGAGGAGCAGCGTATGAAATACATTCCGCGTGTTTGCGCCGGCGAGACCATGTCGATGGACCTCACCGAGCCCGATGCCGGTTCCGACCTGCAGAGCGTCATGCTGAAGGCCACCTATTCTGAAAAAGACAGCTGCTGGCTGTTGAATGGCGTGAAGCGTTTCATCACCAATGGTGACTCTGACATTCACCTGGTATTGGCCCGTTCCGAAGAAGGTACCAAAGACGGCCGTGGCCTGTCAATGTTCATCTACGACAAACGCCAGGGTGGTGTCAACGTGCGTCATATTGAGCATAAGCTTGGTATCCACGGCTCGCCGACTTGCGAGTTGACCTACAAAAACGCCAAGGCCGAGCTTTGCGGTGAGACCCGCATGGGCTTGATCCGTTACGTCATGGCCCTGATGAACAGCGCCCGTTTGGGCATCGCTGCACAGTCTGTGGGTTTGGGACAGGAAGCCTACAACGAGGCGTTGAAGTATGCCAGCGAGCGTCAACAATTCCACAAGAAGATTATTGAGTTCCCGGCGGTTTATGACATGCTTTCACGCATGAAGGCCAAGATCGATGCTGGTCGTTCGTTGCTATACATGACGGCTCGTTATGTCGATATCTATAAGTGCCTGGAGGACATTCAGCGCGAGCGTCCTTTGACACCCGAAGAGCGTGCCGAATGTAAGAAATACTCACGTTTGGCTGATGCCTTTACGCCTTTGGCCAAGGGCATGAACTCCGAGTATGCCAACCAGAATGCTTACGATGCTATCAGCATCCACGGCGGTTCAGGCTTCATCATGGAGTACAAGTGTCAGCGTCTCTATCGCGATGCCCGTATCTTCTCCATCTACGAAGGCACGACGCAGCTACAAGTGGTGGCCGCCATCCGTTATATCACCAACGGCACTTACCTTGGCATCATGAAGGAGATGCTCGAAAACCAAGTTTCCGAGGAGTTGAAGCCCTTGCAGAATACGGTGCGTACGCTTGTTGAGCTCTATGAACAGAGCATCAATTACGTGAAGGGCGCCAACAACCAAGAAGTCACCGACTTCCTAGCCCGTCGTCTCTACGACATGACAGGCGACATCATGATGTCGTTGCTCATCCTGGATGATGCTACTCGTGCCCCGCATCTCTTCATTCGTTCAGCCAACGTTTACGTTCACGCCGCCGAGGAAGATGTCATCGGCAAGAGTGTCTATGTGAAGAATTTCATCGAGGAAGACCTGGTGAACTTCAGAGCAAAAGCTCAAGAAGCGACAGAATAATATTTTACTCGTTTGTGTTTAATCAAGACGCGGCTCGAAAGGGTTGCGTCTTGATTTTTTTCTTTATCTTTGCCTCCAAAACTCTCTCATCATGGAAAACGAACTCAAAAGAATCTACTCGGGCTCAGTCGTCAATGCGGAATTCATTGGGAGTGTGCTTGAACAGAACGACATCCAGTTTCTCATCCGTAACTTCCAGGAAGAAAGCCTTGTGGCCGGTTGGGCGGCAAGCACGATCAAAGGCGACGCCTCGGTGTTTGTCTTTGATAAGGATTACGATAAGGCGATGCTGCTTCTGGATGAGATCAATGCCTCTGAAATGGAGGAAGAATAAAGATCCTCAGAGCCTTCGAAAAAAAAGCTGCGCCTCATTGAGGCGCAGCTTTTCTTGTATAGGAACAAATAAGTGTTATTTCGCTGGATAGTAAGCGTCGTAAACCGTCTTCAGGCCGTGGTAGAAGAGATCCATTGTGTCGTCGGCGTTGCGGCGAGCCCACCAGTAGAGGCACATCTCAATTTCATAGCAATAGTTGCTGTCTTCATCGTTGTAGCCGGGCAAACTGTAAAGGAACTGACCTGCGATGCTGTTGTCGTAGGTGTGACCCTCGCACTCCATGCTGTTTACCAGGATTTCCTGCTTGTCCTTGCAAAGGTTCTTGTTGTCGAGACCTTCATAGATGGCTTTCATGGTGAAAAGCTGCTTCTTTAAGTATTTGTCAACGATGGGCTTGGTCTGTTCCACAAATTTCTTGTCGGAAACGATCTTGGCAGCCAGCTTGTCAAGGTATTGGATGGCATCAGGATTGTAGCGGCCGAAGTCGTATGAGCAGTTGAATTCCCAATAACTGTAATGGTGAGGCCCTGAGAGGTAGAGGTCGCAAGGGAGGATGCGATTCAGGGTTCTTAATGAGATCATGGAGAAGAGATGGCTGGCAGTGACGCGCAGGGTGCCGTTTGGCCAGTCGTCGTATTCATTTTCCAAGACATTGGTGCTGTTGTCGAGGTTTAATACAGCCCCCATAATGTATTCAATGGCATCGTCCTCATTGATGCGCTCCTCGTCAGTCACAGGCTCATCAGGTTCCAATTCAATATTATATTCTGTTGGGTAGAAATAGAACTCTTCCTCCCAGTCGCCTTCCCAATCGCCTTCTTCCATTAAATAGTCGTACAGATGGAATTCATACTCGGGATAGTAAGCCTTAAAGACAGTGCTGAGTGCTTGGTAGAACTGGTCGATGGTGCCGTCCTTCCAGCGTCTTGCCCAGAAGTAAAGGAATCGGTCGCTAGTGTTGGAATAGACGAAGCTGCCATCCTCGAGGTCCAAAACGGATTGAATGTAGAATGCATTGTCGCCGTAGCCTTGGTTTTCAATCATCTCGTTGAAGATGGCTTCGCGATATTCGGCAGGGCAGAACTCATCGTCATAGAGGGCATCGTGAAGCACCATCATGATGCGCATCTGGCGGTACAGGTATTCCTCAACGAGGGTGTGGGTCAGCTTTACGAAGTTCTTGTCAGCGACCACCTTCTTGGCGAGGTCAGCGAGGTATTGGATGGCCTTGGGGTTGTAATGACCAAAATCATCCTCGTTATCAAGATCCCATTGCCCGTTGTGATGCGGTCCGGAGACGTAAAGCGGGCAGGGGAGCATCTCTTCCAACTCGGTCAGTGAGATGAGCGAGGCAAGGTGGCTTCCCGTGACGCGGATGCCGCACTCAGGCCAGTAGTCGAACTCGTCAACCAAAGTATGGTGGGTGTTGTCGAGGTTGGTGACGGCGTCCTTGAAACGCTGGACGTTTTGCTCGTCTTTCTTGTTGTTACATGCATTGAATGTAAAAACAATAGTGATGGCAGTGATGGCCAACACCATTTTCCGAAGTGAAAAAGTAGATTGTTTTGTCATGATTTGTGTTGTTTAAACGAGGTGCCAAAAGTACGATTATTTTTTAAAAATCATTGTTCGGACATGCGAAAAATGGGAATTATTGGTATTTTTGCGGCTAATTATTTGAAATTGAAATCAAATCGTACTATGAAAAAACTATTGACTCTATTGGCGCTTGTCGCATTGACGGGCAACCTTTGGGCCGGTAACGTAAGCCAGCAGAAGGCTCAGCGCATCGGCCAGCAGTTCTTAAGTACCACGGTGTTGGCACAGCATAGGGCAGGAATCGAGCTCCAGCTGGTCAGCACTGTCGCCAATCGTGGCGAAGTGGATTATTATGTGTTCAACGTCAGAGGCGGTGACGGCTTTGTGATCGTGGCCGGTGACGACCGCGTAAAGCCCATCTTGGCTTATTCCACCAAAGGATGCTATGATCCGGAGGATGTGGCCGAAGGCTTTGAGTTCACGCTGAATAGCTATCGTTCTGAGATTCAGTTTGTTCGTGAACACAACCTGACCGCCACGCCTGATATCGTGGCCGAATGGGAGTCGGTGCTTAACACAGGCAGCCTGCAAAGGGGCCGTCAAGCCCGTGCCGTGGTGGGACCTTTGTGCCAAACCATTTGGAACCAAAACTTCCCCTATAACAGCCAATGCCCAGAAGATGAAGAAGGTAACGGCGGTCACGTCTATGCCGGCTGTGTGGCCACGGCTATGGGCCAGGTGATGAAATACTGGGATTATCCGCCACAAGGATTTGGCTCGCATACCTATAATCCTGAAGGATATGCACAGCAAACAGCCAATTTCGGTGAGACGGAGTATCACTTCGAACTCATGCCTCTTGAACTTGACTCGACAAGTACCGAGGAAGACTATTTCTATATTGCCCAGTTTTTGCACCATTGCGGCATTGCTGTTGACATGCAGTACAGTGGTCATGGCAGCGGTGCCTATTCATTTGATGTCCCAACCGCCTTGTCAAACTATTTCAACTACACTACCGATGATATTCAACAACAAGGTTACTGGGGCTTCAACTTCTATACCAACGAGCAATGGACTCAGATGCTGAAAGACGGTGGTCTTGATGAGTCCATGCCTTTGTATTACAGCGGTTCCGACGATAATGGTGCTGGCGGTCACGCCTTTGTTTGCGACGGATACGACGAGAACGACTATTTCCATTTCAATTGGGGTTGGAGTGGCAAAGACGATGCTTGGTGCCCCATCGGAGCACTCAACACCACCAAATACGCCTTCAACGATTCAAATGCCTTCATCGGACATATTGAGCCGGATAATGATGCCGCTTTTATGCGTGCCGATAGTGTTGCCGATATGCATGTGTATGAGAATGGTAGCTTTAATGGTGTAACTATTAGTTGGACCAATCCAGACTACGCCCTTAACGGTGAGCCTTTGGTTGGCTGGACGGAAATCCAGTCAGTTACGGTTCGTCGCAATGGCCAGGTGATTTTCACTTCGACCGATTCAGGGGCAGGACAGTTCATGACTTTTGATGACACGGATCTTGCCCCAGGCCTTTATGAGTACGCCATTTTCGTGACCAACCCGCATGGCGTCAGCCGTACGGTGTATCGTAAGGTTTTGGTGGGTGAGAAATGTGACGTCACCTTTGTGCTTAATGATGAAGGCGGCGACGGCTGGAAAGGTGCTGCCATTAGCGTGACCTCCGAAGCTGCTGAAGGACAGCGCATTGCGGTCATTACCATGGAAGAAGGCTCTGAAAAGACCGTTACTATGCCGTTGTTGAGGGGTAATCTGAACTTTATCTGGAATCATGGCTGGTTCCACCTGACCGAGGGGTATGATACCGACTATGAATGTTCGTTTACAGTCCTTGACGGTGAAGGCAACGAATTGTTTGTCTCCAGCGATCTTGAAGATGGCATTTTCCTGACTCATAACAATGATTGTGAAGTTGTTCCGCTTGCCTGCTATCCAGTGGAGAACCTGCAAGGCGAGAATCAGTGGCATAATGCGCAGGAATATGGCGTTAACCTTACTTGGGACACGCCTGAGGTCACCACTTATCTTAATACCTTCGAAGTCTTAAAGGGAAATGGAATGGTGTATTTTTGCATTGCTACGATTCCATTCGATGGTGAGAATGGCTATGAATATTTTGACAACTGTTTGGGAGAGAATTTGGGCGACTATTCCTATATGGTCAGGACCAACTATAGCCTTGGCGAGAACTCGTGCTTTGCTGAATCGGATGAAATTTCTGTTGAAGTGACTGAAGTTGAAGACAATGCCAACGCTGAAATAGCTGTTTATCCCAATCCAACCGATGGCCTGCTGAAGATTGAAGGCCAAGGCGAGATGCGAGTCTTAGTCAGCAACATGCTTGGGCAGGAGATCCTCAATACGTCGTTCAATGGCCAATCCACTATTGACTTGAGCCGATGCGAAGCCGGAGTTTATCTGGTTCGTATTGAAACTTTTAACGGAGTTTCGCTCCAGAAAGTGAGTCTCACTCGATAACAATCTTCTGTACGGTCACCCCGTCGTCGGTGGTGATCTTCACCAAGAAGGTCCCGTTTGTCAAGCCTTGGAGCTGATAGATGGGGCTTTCTGTTTGGATGCTTTTGACCAGTCGTCCGTCCATGGAGAAGACCTCGATCTGTTTCATGCCTTCGCATTGGATGGTGAAATCGCCATTGCTGGGATTGGGATAAACAGCGGCTTTCATGGTGCTTTCTTTCACCGATTCAGATACAATGGCGTTCACTGCGGCCATGGCATCGACGCGGCCTGAGCCGAAGTCGTTGCTTTTGTGTGCGGACAATGGCACGGCCGTTCTTTCCAAAATCTCGTCGATTTCAGCCGGAGTCAGCTCGGGATTTTTCGACAGCATCAGGGCGATGGTGCCGGCAACGCAAGGCGTGGCCATGGAGGTGCCGCTTTTCAGGCAATAGCCGTTGGTGGTGTTGAAATCCAGCGACTTGATATTAACGCCAGGAGCGCAAACGTCGGGACGGATGAGGCCAATGGCCGTTGAGCTGCCTGAAACGTAAGGGTAGTCGTTGTATTGCGACACGTCGGTCCAGACGGAAGGTCCCTCTGATGAAAAAGCACCTAAGGCATCGTTGAAATCGACCGCACCGACGCAGATGACGCAACTCGTGCCACCTGGGTTGACCAGCTGGTCCTCGTGGAGATGTGGTGGAGGACAGTCGCCGGGCGACCATATGTTATATGGTACGGGTGCCAACATCTGTATCTGACGTGAGTTGCCGGCGCATACTGCGGCTACCACACCTGCCGCCAAAGTGTTGTCGCATGCCTGACGCATCATCAGCTTCACTCCATTATCGGGTAAGGGCTGCCCGAGCGACATGTTCAGCACATCGGCACCGTGCTCCAAGGCGAACTGCATCGCTTCAACGCATAGGGTAGGCTCTGTCAAGTTGTCTTGTCCATGGAATACCTTCAACACCATGATCTTGGCCTCGGGGGCAACGCCCGTTTGCGTGCCTGAAACACCAGTGCCAACGATGGTTCCGGCCACATGGGTGCCGTGCCCGTGTGTGTCTGACGGATCGTTGTCGTGCGAATAGAAGTCGTAGCCGTGATTCGGGTATTCCTCACCTCCGTCCCAGAATCGGCCTTGCAGGTCGGCATGGTCGAGACGGACACCGGTATCGATGATGGCAACGAGGACGCCCTCGCCCGTATAGCCAAGGTTCCAAACCTGATCGGCATTGACTTTCAGCAGGTTTTCGGCAATTTCACGACCGTCGCCGAGATCGGATGGCTGTACGTCTTCTTCATACTTAAGCTGGAATTCCTCGCATTGATACACGGTCAAGACATCGCTGCGTTGGGCAAGCTCTTGCATAACCCTCGCATTGGCATAACAGCTGATGGAATTCACAATCCACAAAGGCCTGGTCTCTTCAACCAAACCATTGAATTCCAGATTTTTAAGATGATTCATTAAGCTGTATTGCGATTGCTCGGCTTGGCTTTTCAGCGTGTTGACCACAAACTCGCGCTGTGCTGCCTTGGTTGGGAAGGTGCTTGCCGTCCGCATCAGTTCCGTCACATTGGATTGCTCCTTCAAGATGATGTTGATCTTGGTTTTTCCTTCAGGATTGGCGAATCCTAAATTGCTATATATCACCATCAATACTGCTATTAATATGCTTTTCTTCATAACTTTTATCTATTATCTTTTATCTCTTATCTCTTAACTTCCCTTGCCACGTCTCCCGTTCCTCCATCCGTTTCTCAATGCGGTTCAACACCTCGTCGTAACGCAGCTTCATCCAAGGCTCGGAAACCAGATATCGCGGCGGCACCTCGCCTGCAAAACGCTCAATGACCATGTCGGGGTGGAGTCGCTCGGCGAAATCGATGACAAAGTCGATGTATTCGTGTAATTCAAAAAGGTGAAACGCTTCTGGATGATGCAGATATTCCTCAGCCATCTTGGTGCCTTTGAAGATTTGCAGTTGGTGGAATTTGACGGTGGTCAATGGCAATTGAGAAATGACGTCAGCGGCGTCGAGCATCATGGCCTTGGTCTCGCCTGGAAGCCCGAAGATAAAGTGTCCACCACAGGGGATGCCGTGTTCAGCGGTCATGCGGATGGCTCTTTCGGCTGTGGCGAAGTCGTGGCCTCGGTTGACACGCTTTAGGGTCTCGTCATAGACGCTCTCCACGCCGTATTCCAGCATGACGTAATGCGTTTGCTGCACTTCGTTGAGATAGTGGAGTAGAGGCTCGTTGATGCAGTCGGGACGGGTGCCGATGACAATGCCTTTGATGTTTGGATAGTCTAGAGCTTGCTGATAGATCGCTTTCAGCTCCTCAAGTGGCTTGTAGGTGTTGGAATACGACTGGAAATAGGCCAGATACTGGCTTGCGCGACGATAACGTCTCTGATGGAACTCTATGCCTTCCTCGATCTGCTGGCGGATGCTTTTTTCGGGCTTGCAGTACGAGGGGTTGAAGGCCTCGTTGCTGCAGAAGGTGCATCCTCCTGTGCTGATCTTTCCGTCGCGGTTGGGGCATGTGAATCCAGCCGAGATGGAAAGCTTCTGCACCCTTGATCCGAAGAGCTTCTGGAAATATTGGTTATATGAGTTGAAGCGGCGAGTCATGGGGCAAAGATACAAAAAAATTTTGTATATTTGTCCCGTGATAGGAATGTTGAGTTCTGAAGCTAAATACCATTGTATATGAAGTTAAAGTCTATACTTATATTCTTTTTGATTTTGTGTAGTTTGACTCTGCAAGCCCAAGATTACAAGGTGGGTGGCATGGAATCACTGCCTGCTGACATGACGGCTCGTGAACACATCAAGACGGATGGAAATGGCAAGCAGTGTGCCGTGTTGCGGATTGCCACGCAAAACATTACGGCTGAGCAGCGCGAGGGCTTCCATTTCGAGAGCGATTGGGGCTCGTATGTGGTGGAAAAGAGCGTCGTTGACGGCGAGATTTGGGTATGGGTCTCTCCGGGATTGAAGACCTTGAAAATCAAGCACTCCAAACTTGGCCAATGGGAACTGCATACGGCAACATACGGCATTACGGTGGAGGCGCTGCACACCTATAAGGTGGTTGTCCAAGGCATGATGATGAACTTGGGTAATGAGCCGAAGGAGGTAACCCAACAATACTTGGCTTTCCGGATTTCACCTGCCAATGCCACCTTGTTTGTGAATGATGAGCTATGGGAAGTCGGCTCGGATGGCTCAGCCGTTCGCTTTGTTCCTTTTGGCACTTACAGCTACCGTGTGATGGCAGCGAACTACCATCCTGAAATGGGAACGGTGACGGTGAACGACCCTGAAAACACACAAACGGTGCCAGTGAACTTAAAGCCAGATTTCGTTGAAGTGACCCTAAAAGTTGATGCAGATGCCGAGATTTGGGTGAACAACGAGAATAAGGGTACACGCACATGGACGGGTAAGCTGGGTAAGGGCAATTATAAAATAGAGTGCAAGCAGGCAGGTCATGAAACCAGCATGATAACCAAGGAAATAACAGCTGATTTGAATGGACAAACTATCAATTTATCTAAACCTACACCCAATTATGGTTCGTTGAACATTGAAAGTACGCCTAATACGGCTACTATATATATTGATGGAAAAGATATTGGCACAACGCCCAAGGCTATTAATGAAATACTTATTGGTCAACATGAAATACGGTTAGTCTTGGAAGGATATACGGCCTATAAAGAAACGATTACTGTCAAAAAAGGCGAACGCACTCAAATAAAGGCATCGCTGGACAAAAAACTCCCCATTTCGCAACCTACAAATACCCGACAAATAGAGACAAAGCAACCTGCTAAACCATTTTTAATGTTGGGTGTTGCCTATTCAGTGGCACCGCAGTTTTCTTTTGGAGTAATGGCCGGGCAAGGGTTGATTAATGAAATAGGGTGGTATGTCAGTGCTTTGAGTAATTTTTTAGAAAAAAAAGCTGATTATGAATGTGATGGAAATGGTGAAATTGATGGTGATTATGGAAATGGATATATTGATTACACTTATTCTGATCAAACTTGTACGACTCGTTATTCTGGAGCATTGGGATTGATCGTTAGAATTGCCGATCCAGTCAGTGCCTATTTTGGAGTAGGCGCTGGATTCCGTAATTTGTATTGGGAACTTGAAGATGGAACCTGGGTGAAAAACAGGGAGTACTCCTATCAGGGATTTGGGTTGGATGGTGGCTTATTGTTCCATTATAAACATCTCGGTTTTTCAATGGGGGTTCAAACCATCGGACTCAAATATTGGGAGATCAAGGCAGGAATAGGTTTTACATTATAAGGAGTTGAGTTATGAAAACAAGACAACTGATAGTATTATTGATGGCAATGGCGATGGTTTTGCCCTCCTGCAAGAAGGATGCTGAAATTCCATCGGGTAAGACGTTCCCATCCAAAGCATACTTGAATGTAAACACTTATGCAACAAACACCGGCCCGTACACTGCAGAATTAGGAGGGAGTGTAGATGTTTATGGTAAAACAAAAGTTATTGAATTTGGAGTGTGTTGGAGCACCCACCATGACCCGACGATCGAAGACAACCAAATGATATGTGAAGGTGACGAGGAGGGCTTTTCCTGCAACATTACAGGTTTAACACCTGAAACGACATATTATGTTCGTGCATATGCAACCTATATCAAAGGCATATCCTATGGCTTTGAAACAAGTTTTATCACACCCCCAGATCGTTTTACCATCGCTGTTTCCGCCAACCCAAGCGATGGCGGCATTGTGACAGGGGAGGGAATCTATCAGGAAGGGCAAACCTGTACGGTTTCTGCAACTGCTAACAACGGTTTTTCTTTCATTAATTGGACGGAGGATGGTAACGTGGTCTCTTCTGATTCCACTTATAGTTTTACGGTGGACTCCAACAGGACTTTGGAAGCTAATTTTTTCACCCATATACAAGCACCCGTAGGGGCAATAGGTGGTCTGTTCTCCATAAATGACAATGGCGACCAAGTCTTTTTCTCGAAAGGGAACCTGCAATACCGAGCAATTAACAACACTTGGCGGTTTGCTGTGCATCAATGGGATTATGTGGGTACACAAACTCCTGACCAAGATGGTAATTATGGAGGAACCGTCGATGGCAGCGACAATGTCAATGCTTCAGAGAGTTACAGTGGATGGATAGATCTCTTTAGTTGGGGAACGAGTGGCTACAATCATGGAGCCGTATGTTACCAGCCATGGAGCAATAGCACCAATTACAATGATTATTGGGCTTATGGTGATTCACAGAGCCATCTGTATGATCAAACAGGTCAGGCTGATTGGGGGTATAATCCTATCATTAATGGTGGAGACACGGAAAATACATGGCGCACCCTTACCAAGGATGAATGGGTTTATTTGTTCAATACCCGAAGCACCTTGACAGATCTTCGTTATGTCCTTGCCCGTGTCAATGAAGTTGACGGGGTGATCCTGCTTCCAGACCAATGGCAATCAGATTATTATGAACTAAACCACTTTCATAACCACACGAGTAGCAACAATGTCATTTCAAGGGAACAATGGTCAACCCTTGAGCGTTTTGGCGCAGTTTTCTTGCCATTGGCAGGTCTTAGTTACGGAGGCACTTATGCTGTTTCCTATGCTGGTCAATTTGGGAATTACTGGTCTTCTACAGGGGTTGTCCCATACAAAGCCAATAGCCTTGGTGTTAGCTTCTCCGGCGCTAATCCCAATGACGTTTCCTGGAGGATAATAAGCATGAGTGTGCGTTTGGTTCGCTCGGCAAATTGATGGCAACGGTACCGCTACTTGATGTTTCACAATAATTCCATATATTTGCAATTTCAATTAATGGATGCATTATGATGAAACAAAAACTGATTATTTATTTCGGCCTATTGCTTTGCTTGATTTCAACCAGTTGCAAGAAAGAACAATCTATACCGAAAGTTGAAGAACAATCTGTTGAGGTGAGTGCTACACAAACCGTCTTCAAATGGACGGTTTTCTATCCTGGGAAACTCGGATCCTTGGTGGAAATTAGCAAAAAGGAAGACATGAGTGACGCTTCCCGTTACGGTTCGGAAGAGGAAACCAACAACAAGGTTTTCACTGTTACCGTAGGAAGCCTTGATTTGGCCACCAACTACTATTATCGTTACCTAGTGGTGACTTCGACAGGTAGGTTTGAAATGGAAGTGAAAAGCTTCACCACAAAGGCTGATATGGCCAAAGTGAATACCGTTGAAGTGAGTGAAGTGACCCGAGTGTCAGCGAAGGTCACAGGTGAAGTTGCCGACGAGTGCGGCTCGCCGGTGACAGAGCGTGGCGTATGCTGGAGCAAAGCCCAGACTCCGACCACAGCCGACAGCCATAACTCTGAAGGACAAGGGGAGGGGCGTTTTTCGGTAACGATAGGCAATCTTATTGCCGGGGAGACCTATTATGCCCGTGCCTATGCCGTCAATGGGGAAGGGACCTCATACGGGAAAGCGTTAAGTTTCACTACCGGCGATGCCATGAAACCTACGGTGACCACAGCGGAGGTCGTTGACATTGATTGGAGAACGGCCAAGGCGGGAGGCGAGGTGACCAACGACTGGGATTCGGAGGTTACAGAGAGAGGAGTTTGCTGGAGTACCTCACACAATCCCGAAGTGAGCGGCGACCATGCCGTCGGCGGCACAGGAATCGGGAACTATACCCTGAGCATGACGGGCCTGATAGCGGGAACGACCTACTACGTCCGCGCATATGCAAAAAACATGGCAGGAGTAGGCTATGGAGAAGAGAAGAGTTTTAAGACCAAAGATCCTGAAGTGCCAGTGGTGACCACAGTTAAGTTAACTGTAATATCTGGAAACACGGCAACAGGTGAAGGCAATGTTGTTTCCGACGGTGGAGCCGATGTAACTTGTCGGGGTGTCTGCTGGAGCAAAAATCCCCATCCGGAATTCACCGATAATCATGCAGAAGAGGGAACTGGCTTAGGGAATTTCATTGTGGAATTGACAAATCTGGAAGACCTTGCGAAATACTATTTCAGGGCATTTGCCATCAACAGCGCAGGGGTGGGTTATGGCGAAGAGAAAGAGGTCGTCATGCCACCCCTAGGGGCAATAAACAGTTTGTTTTCGGTAAGTGCCACGAAAAAAGTCTATTTTTCTCAAGGCAACCTGCAATATCGGGCATCATTAAAAATATGGAGGTTCGCTGAACCACAATACAAGATTGTTGGCAGAGATAACGAGGAAATTTCGGCAAACACCAGCGCTTGGATTGACTTGTTTGGCTGGGGAACGAGTGGATGGAATAACGGAGCGGCGTGTTACCAGCCTTGGTCAACAAGCACTTCCGAAGCGGATTACTATGTCGGCAATTCACCCGATAACGACCTTACAGGAACGTACGCCAATGCGGACTGGGGCGTTTATAATGCCATCAGCAATGGAGGCAACCAGCAAGGTTTATGGCGCACCTTGACCCATGAAGAATGGGACTATGTGTTCAACCAACGTCAGGCTTCCAAGGTTAACGGCAGAGCTAATGCCCGCTATGCCTTAGCCACAGTGGCAACCAGACGCGGGATTATCCTATTCCCTGACAATTACACGCACCCAACAGAGGTGCCGCGTCCCCAAAGCATCAATGATGATGGTGCCACAGGCTTGCAACTGAACAACTACACGGAGACTGACTGGTCGATGATGGAAGACGCGGGTGCTGTTTTCCTTCCTGCCGGTGGGACTCGTTACAATACCTATATCAGTGATGCTTATTTCGATTGTGCCTATTGGTCATCAACGGCTTACGATCAATATTTTGCCAATGCGGTTTACATGTTTTATGAATATGGCCTGAACACTGGGATTCATTATTCTCGTAATACCGGCTTAAGTGTGCGGTTGGTTCGAGATTGCTCGCTTTGCGAGTTTGGGATTACTCCGTGATCCCTGGCCGCTCGCTGCGGGACCCTTACGTTGGTGGGAAGCCGTCCAGGCTTCCCACCAACGCGGAGAGAAAGGGATTCGAACCCTTGGAACGACAAGCGTTCAACGGTTTTCGAGACCGCCCCGATCGACCACTCCGGCATCTCTCCAACAACTCCTCAAACACTCCCCTTCGGTCAAAAAGAAAAGCGACCATCGTCGCTTTACCTTGCGGAGACAGAGGGATTCGAACCCCCGAAACCTTTCGGTTTAACGGTTTTCAAGACCGCCGCTATCGACCACTCAGCCATATCTCCGCTGCAAAAGTACAACTTTTTACTTTCCCGCAAGCATTTTGACCAAAAAAAATTTTTTTTGCTTATTTTTGCAGCATCATTGCATCTAGGAAAAACCATTCGCCATGAAAAAAATATTCTTTTCACTCGTAACCTGCCTGCTGATGGTAACCCTCAGCCAGGCTCAAAGCAAAGCCGTCCAATCGGTGCTGTCATACACCACCTTCAACATCCCAGGCGACAAACCCTACATCGAAAACGCCCTCGCCTTCGACTGCTCCACTGTGGTGTATAACGAATTCGAACCCGGCAAGTTCAAGGCTACCGTCGAAGTGCAAACCATCTTCAAACAGGACGACAAGGTCTGCAATTACTCCAAGATAGCCCTCGACAGCCCCGTGGTCACCGATACGGCCAAGATCTTCGGGGCATTCATCGATCAACAGCGCTACTCACTCGATAATGGCGAATACCAGATGGAAATCACCATCAAGGACCTTAACAATCCCCAACAAGCACCGTTTAAAGCCGAACAAACCGTGGTCGTCGATTATCCCGCCGGACAACCCGCCGTGTCCGACATCCTTTTCGTTGACAGCTTTAAAAAAGCCACTGCAAAGACGGACTTCACTAAAAACGGCTACGACATCCTTCCTCGTATATACTCCTTTTATTTAGCCGATGCCCAGGAACTTAAGTTCTATTCCGAGCTTTATAACATCGACAAGATCTATCCTGCGGAAGGTAAATACCTGGTGACGTATTACATCAAGTCGTATGAGACCTCCGTGGTGATGAAGGACTTCAACTTCGCCAAGCGCATGGATGTCAGCAATGTCAATGTACTGCTTAACACCATCGACATCAAGGAGCTACCGACGGGCAACTATTACCTTGTGGTGGAGATGCACGATAGGGAAAACAAATTGTTGGCCTCCAACAGCGCGTTCTTCCAGCGTTATAATCCCGGATGCGAAATGCACATGGAGGATATCGCCTCAACCAGCGTGCAAAACACCTTTGTTTCTGAAATCACCAATCTTGATACCTTGCGCGAATACATCCGCTGCCTGAATCCACGTTGCTCCGAGGCTGAACGCGGCTATTCTGCCAACCTGGTCCAGACGGATGACATGAAGACCATGCAACAATTCTTCTACTCCTTTTGGGCAACTCGGGCGCCGCTCAATCCCAAAGAGGCCTGGCAAGAGTATTACGCCCATGTCAAGATGGTCAACGCGAGTTATTCCACAAGGTCCAAGAAGGGTTACATGACCGACCGTGGCTATGTGTATCTGAAATACGGCACCCCCGACATCATTCATGAAGAGCCTTTCGACCCAGGTGCCTATCCCTATGAGATCTGGCATTACTATGAGGTGGCTGGCCAACGCAACAAGCACTGTGTGTTCATGTCGCAGGACATGGTCACCAACGACTATCAGCTGATCCACTCCGACATCATCGGCGAGGTCAACAACCCGCGTTGGCAGATGATGATCTACGGACGTTTCTATGGTCCTGACTATTCAGGCGATATCATCGACCAGACGGATTCTCCGGGCGCATGGGGTTCCCGTGCCGGTGAGCTGTATTACAATATTAATAAGAGCAATAGCAAGTATTCATACTAGTGGGAAGATTAGGATTGTTTTTGGTCAAAGTCGCGGCGTATCTGGTTGCTTTTACGCCGTATGGCTTGCTGTACCTGCAATCCTACATCTATTACGTGTTGTTGTACCACGTGTTTCGGTATCGCCGTAAGGTGGTCAGGCAGAATCTGTTGCGTTCATTTCCCGATAAGGATGCCAAAGAAATCAAGAACATAGAGCGACGCTTCTACCTAAACCTATGTGACCAGTTCGTTGAAGCCCCAAAAACGCTTCGCATGAAGCCCAATGGCTATCGGAGCCGTATTGCCTATACCAATCCGGAACTGGTTGAACGCCTTTATGAACAGGGTAAAAACGTGTTCTACGCCATCCCACATTCCGGCAATTGGGAGTGGTTCGGCAAGACGATACCGCTGCTTACCCAACATAAAGGCTTGGCGATCTACAAGAAGGTGAAGAATCCCGTCTTTGAACAATTCATGCTATACCTTCGCACTCACGACAGCACCCTTGAGATGATGGAGTCGAACACCGTGTTTCGGCGCCTTACCCAGCTGCGCGATAGCAAAAACGCCGTGCTGATCATGGCTGACCAAACCTCGCCCGGCCTGGCCACGGACTTCTGGACGGAGTTCCTGCATCAGGACACATGCTGGTTTACCGGTATCGAACGCATCGCCAAAAAACTTGACTATTCCATCGTGTTTGTCGATATGGTGAGAAAGGGAAGAGGCCGCTACGAGGTGAGCTTCGAGCTGATCGTCGATAATCCCAAGGATTTGAAGGACGGTGAGATTATGGAACGTTATGTGCGTCGCGTGGAGCAATTTATCGAGAATAACCCCGACAATTGGCTATGGTCGCACCGTCGGTGGAAACACACCAGGCCACAACAGTCATGAAAAAGGTAGCGGTAGTCATATTGAACTATAACGGCAAGAAATTCCTTGAACAGTTTCTGCCCAACGTCATTGGGAACACCGATGCCGCCATGGCCGACATTGTGGTTGCCGACAACGCTTCGACGGATGGCTCGGTGGAGTTCATGAAGGAACGTTTCCCTGATATCCGACTGATTGTCAATGGTTTCAATGGTGGGTTCGCAACGGGCTACAATCTGGCGCTAAGGCAAATTGAAGCTGAGTATTTTGTGCTGCTGAACTCCGATATCGAGGTGACTCCCCAATGGATTGAGCCGATCATCGCCATGATGGATGCCGATCCCGCCATCGCTGCCTGCCAGCCGAAGATAATGTCGTATTTCGAGAAGAACAAGTTCGAGTATGCCGGCGCTTCGGGGGGATTCATCGACAAATACGGCTATCCCTTCTGTCGTGGACGGCTCTTCCAACATCTGGAGGAGGATCACGGCCAGTACGACGATCCCTGTGAGGTGTTTTGGGCCACGGGTGCTTGCTTGTTCGTGCGTGCAGACCTGTACCTCAAACATGGAGGCTTGGACGATTCCTTCTTCGCCCACATGGAAGAGATCGACTTCTGCTGGAGGATGAAGAACTTGGGATATAAGATCTGCTGCTGCCCTCAATCACAGGTGTATCACATCGGTGGCGGCACCTTGCCCAAGAGTTCGTCGCGGAAGACCTATCTCAACTTTAGGAATAATTTGTCGCTGATTTACAAGAATTTACCATCGGGTAAGGCGTTTTGGATCATATCCTACCGCATCTTGCTCGATTGGGTGGCGGCCTTGAAGTTCCTGTTTGGCGGCGGCCTGAAGGACTATTGGGCGGTCATCAGGGCGCATTTCGCCTTCTACAAGCGCATCCCTTCCTTGAAAAAGGTAAGGAAAGGATTGCCCAACCATCAGGTGGGTCAGATGTATATGCGAAACATCGTGTTCGAGAATTTCATCAAGGGCAAGAAACGCTTCTCAGATCTCGATCCCGAGAAGTTTACGAAGGGCTAAGGCATAGCCGCCCAATCCATATCCCGAATAGCATTTAAGGCAAGCCTCGGCAGTAAAGGAATGACGCCGATAAGGCTCCCTTTGGCTGATGTCGGAGATGTGGACCTCCACCACGGGCACGTCGATGCCACGGATGCAGTCGGCCAGGGCGATGGAGGTGTGCGCGTAGGCTCCCGGATTCATGACCACGCCGTCGTATTTGCCATCGGCTTCCTGGAGCTTGTCAATCAAGCAGCCCTCATGGTTCGATTGGTAGTAATCAAGCTGGATTTCAGGGAAATCGGATTTTAAGGTTTTCAGGTAGGTCTCGAATGAAACATGGCCGTAAATATCGGGTTCGCGCTTGCCGATAAGGTTCAAATTCGGGCCGTTGAGGATTAAAATCTTTTTCATGATGCAAAAGTAGTGATATTTTTTCTTATATTTGTGCCAAATTATAAAGATATGAAAAGAATAGCCATCGGAAACACAGGTTTGACGGTCAACAAGAACGGGTTCGGAGCCTTGCCGATCCAGCGTGTCAGCATGGGCGAAGCGGCCTATCTGCTTCATAAGGCTTACGACAACGGCATCGATTTCTATGACACGGCACGGTTTTATACCGATAGCGAGGTGAAGATTGGTGAGGCCCTGTCGGATCGTCGCGACAAGATCATCATTGCCTCCAAGACGGGTGCGACCACGGTTGAGGAATTCTGGCAGCAGCTTCACACCACCTTGACGAACCTCAAGACCGATTATCTCGACATCTATCAGTTCCACAACCCCGACTATTGTCCGAAACCCAACGACAAGGCAGGCCTCTACGATGCCATCAAGGTGGCGCAACGGCAGGGCAAGGTGCGTTACATTGGCATCAGCAACCACCGCCAATGGGTGGCCATGGAAGCCATCGAGTCGGGGCTGTACGATACGCTTCAATATCCTTTCTCCTACCTCTCCTCGGAGCGTGACTTGGCTGTGGTGGAAGCCACGCGCGACAAGGGCATGGGCTTCATCTGCATGAAAGCCTTGGCAGGCGGCTTGATCACCGACTCCGCCTTGGCTTACGCCTTCCTCGACCAGTACGACTGTGCCTTGCCCATCTGGGGTATCCAGCGTGAAAGCGAGCTTGACGAGTTCATCTCCTATCAGGACAATCCCCCGACCATGACGCCTGAACGATGGCAAAAGGTGGAGGAGGAGCGCAAGAGCCTCTCGGGCGACTTCTGCCGTGGCTGCGGCTACTGCATGCCTTGCACCGTGGGCATCCAGATCAACGATTGCAACCGTATGAGTCTCTTCCTGCGACGTGCGCCGTTGAGCGTGTATCTCACCGAGGAATGGGCTGAGAAGATGAAGCTGATCGAGGATTGCGTGCATTGCGACCAATGCAAGGCCCGTTGCCCCTATGAGCTTGATATCCCGACGCTTCTGCAGAGAAATTACGAAGATTTCCAAGAATTTTGGAGCAACAAGAAATAATTTTATTATTTTTGCGGTCGATATGTGGTGTCCGAGAGGACTCAATAGGGAATCGGGTGTGAATCCCGGACAGTTCCCGCTGCTGTGTCGGTTGGACGCTTGCCACTATGCCACTGTCGGACACTCCGTTTGACGGGAAGGCGGCAAGTTGAGACCCAAGTCAGAAGACCTGCCTCATGTCGTTAATATACAAGGCTTTCGGGAGCTAGAGCTGGATCGCATATAATAAAAATAGGTATCCAACCCTATTCCTGAGGTTTTGAGGATCATTGAAACATTAACCTTTAAAACTTATACGTATGCGTAAAAACTTTACTCTTTTGTTCCTTATCGGAATCTTCGGTCTTTTCACGACCAACCTTTTTGCACAACAGGATGCCACTATCGATCCTTCAGAAATCAAGTATTGGATTGGTGAAGGTGATAGTGAAGTGGTGTTCATAGTTAACTGGGCAGAGCCTGACACAGCATTGGCTTGGGGCTATCGTTTTATGGCAGAAGAGGTCACTTTAAAAACCATTATGGATGACATCGCAGCAGTTGATTATCGTTTCAGCTATGAAGGCGGTGCTTTTATTAACGACCTGCATTTCAATGACGGTGTTCTCGATCTGAGTCTTGTGCAAGCGGGATGGCTTACCTATTTGATCAATGGTGAATCAACATGGGATACATACGATGTTGCAACAGTCGCTAATGGTGAATATGTGAAAATCGGCGACACACATTGCGGTACCATGATTGATCCTGACAACTGGATTTATGTCTATGAAAAGGAAGTCGCCCCTGTTTACGCTTTAGGCGAAGATGCAATGATTGACCCATCAGAAATCGTTTATTGGATTGGCGAAGGCGAAAACGAAGTGGTTTTTGCCGTGAACTTCGCTGACCCTGAAGATGTGTGCTATGCCTGGGGTTACCGTTTCGCTTCCGAAAGTGTTACAGTAAAAGAAATGATGCAAGCCATAGCTGATGAAGACCATCGCTTCGCATTTGAAGATGCTCCGTCTTCATGGGGTGGCTATATGCTTACCGACCTCACCTTCGACTATGATGGAAACCATTATGACCTTAATGGTTATAACGCCATGTACAACGTGAACGGTATGCAGTCGTGGTTCACTTTTGACGAGCAAACTGTTGTCAATGGCGATTTTGTGAAATGGGGTGACTATACCGTCGGTACTGAGATTGCGCCTTGGATTTACGTTTGGGAGACTCTGGTGCAACCTGTTTCAGTTTATACCGCTGTGGCTGAGAATGTGAATTTCAACATGTCGCTGTATCCCAATCCCGCTACATCCTACACCATGCTTCAGGTGGAATCGGATGCCATGGTGACCGTCTCCGACATCCAAGGCAGGGTGATCAACACCTTCGCTGTCAATGGCAACGAACTTGTCCGTATCGAGACCGCTGGTTACAATGCCGGTATGTATTTCGTGACCGTTAGCAATGTCAATGGCCGTCAAACGATGAAGCTTTCCGTGAAATGAGAAAAATCTTATCCATACTTTTAGTTGTACTCCCGCTCCTGTCGCAGGCGCAGTTTGCTCCTGCCCAGGACCAGCCGGGAACCACCGCGATGCATGCCGACTCGTCGGCATTCATCGGATGGGCTACGGGGTGCACTGTTGAGGAAGGACCGATGAATATCGCTAATCCAAGTTTGGGGTTGGCAGGTAGCTCACAATTTGTTCCGGAGAATGCCATTGGCGTTCCTGACGGCACCTACGGCGTGGTTTGTTTGGGGGACGGCGGCTATGCTACCTTGACATTCGCTTCGCCTATCTGCAACAGGGAAGGCCCTGATTTCGCCGTGTTTGAAAACGGTTTCAAGAGCGGCACCCAGTGGTTCCTTGAGATCGCCTTTGTGGAGGTGAGTTCCGACGGTGAGCACTTCTTCCGCTTCCCGGCCATTACTAATGTGCCTTACGAGACACAGTTGGGAGGCTTCGCAACCATGGATCCGGAAATGATTCATAACTTTGCAGGGAAATACGGTGCCTTTTATGGCACTCCGTTCGATCTGGATGACGTTCCTGACAATCCATTGCTCGACAAGGAAAACGTTGCCTATGTCCGCGTTGTCGATGTTATAGGTTGTATCGACCCGCAATATGCTACATACGATTCGCAGGGTCATCCTGTCAACGACCCGTGGCCAACGCCATTCGCTTCAAGTGGTTTCGACCTCGATGCTGTCGGCGTGATTCACGATATCGAGCATTTCCCGACACCACCGCCACCAGTTGCTGTAGATGCTACAATCTCTCCGTCCGATGTCCTGTTTTGGATTGGCCAAGGTCGGAATAAGGCAGTCTTCATTGTCAACTGGAACGATCCTGACACCGCTTTGGCATGGGGCTATCGCTTCAGTTCAGATGAAGTCATGCTAAAAGACATGATGATTGATATTCAGGCCGCTGACCCTCGTTTTGGCTTCCAAGGAGATAGCTATGTAACCGACATCACTTTCAACGATGGTACCCTTGATCTCCATTTGGCTGGTATGTATTGGATGACAATTAAGAACGGCGAGATGTGCCAAAACTATTATGACAACGAACCCATTCATCATGGTGACTATGTGAAATGGGGTGATGAGTCGTGCGGTACATTGATTGATCCGGAAAATTTCATTTACGTCTGGGAAAAAGAAGTTGCGCCTGTTTCGGTTTATGAGGGGTTGGAAGAAAACAATGGCACTATCCTATCGCTGTATCCCAATCCGGCCGATTCCTATACCATGCTTCAAGTGGCAACTGATGCAACGGTGACGATCGCCGATATCCAAGGCAGGGTGGTCGATACCTTCACTGTCAATGGCAATGAACCTGTCCGTATCGAGACGGCCGCCTACAAAGCCGGTTTCTATTTCGTGACCGTTAGCAACAACGTATCACGTCAGACGACCAAGCTCTTTGTGAAATGAGAAATAAATCTTATCCATATTTTTAGTTGTCCTCCCGATAATGTCGGTGACGCAAACTGCGTCACCGACAGGGAAGGTGTGAAACCCTTTTATTATGAAAAACGTTGGAATACTATTCGCATGCCTGACCCTGTCTTTGCTATTCGCTTGCAAACCCGAAGAGCCTGAAATTCCTGACCATCCCATTCAGCCTATCGACACCACGACGGTGATTGACACTACCACGGTTATCGATACCACGTTAATCATTGACACTACGTTGGTCATTGACACGACCACGGTTGTCGATACGGTCATTGTCGATCCTGTCATTTACAAGAAATGCGTGTTGATCATCAACGAAGGCAATTTTACCACAGCCAACTCAACATTGACTTACTATAATATTGAGAAGGACTCAGTTGCGAATTATGTATTTGCCAATGCCAATGGTTCTCCCATTGGCGATACTGGAGAGAGTTTGGCCATGCTGGATGGCTATGTTTACATTGTGGTGAACCACAGCAACTACATCTATAAGGCTGATGCTGAGACGTTTGTTTGTGATCTTAGCCAGCCGTATATGATCGGGAATTTCTATTCGCCGCGTTACATGCTGCCGGTGTCGTCAACCAAGGCTTATGTCACTGATCTTGAAGGGTCCGACCTTTGGATCATCAATCCTGAGACTTTGACGCATACAGGCACCGTCCCCATGGGCAAGGCAACGGAATGTATGCTGCTTGTGGGTGATGAACTGTATGTAACCAATTGGTCAAGGTATTATGTGAACACTGTGGCGAACAATACCGTCCAAGTGGTGGACATCAACAGCGATACCAAGGTGGCTGACATTGAGGTCGGCTTTGAGCCTAACTGTATCGTCAAGGATAAAAACGGCGATGTTTGGGTGATGTGCGAAGGCGACGTGAATGATCCAACGGTCCATAGCTCCTTGTGGAAGATCGATCCGAATACCAAGCAAGCTGCCAAGGTCTGGGAATTCGAACTGAAAGCCATGAACCTGGCTGTCGATCCCACGGGCACCTACCTCTATTTCGTGTATGGCGGCAGCTATACCGATTATTCGATAGGAGGCAATGTGCACCGTATCAACGTTGACAATCCGACCGTGATGGACAACAGCTTCGCAATCTCCGGTGCAGGAAAGATGTTCTATAAGCTGTTCGTGGATCCATGGGATGGCGACATCTATGTTTCCGATGCCAAAAACTATGCCCAAGAGGGCGTTGTTTACCGCTATTCATCAAACGGTAGCCTGATCAAAAGCTTTGATGCGGGCATCAGCCCTGGGTATATGTTGTTTTATTGAGAATTCAGAAGACAGAAGACGGAATGAAGAAGATTTGTCCAAAATGCGGGAAAGAATTTGAATGTGTCCATTCGAAAGATTGTTGGTGCGCCAAGGTGAAAGTCACCGATGAGATGCGATTGAAACTGAAAAACTATAACGACTGCCTATGCAAGGAATGTCTCGAAAGCCTTTCAGAATAAGCGCTTTGCTATGGGCATGCCTGATGCTCTTATTGGCATCATGCTACCGTGAGTCGCAAACCAAGTCGGTCGCCGTCGTTCAACAGGACGCTGCGGGTGAAAACATCTTCCGCTATGCGAAGAATGTGGTTGCATTCCCAACCGATTACGGCTATCATATGGAAGTGCTCAATCCCTGGGATTCCACCCTGCGGTTGGGCACTTATGCCTTGGTCGAGGAGGCTAATCATGACAAAACCATCGATGACGAAGGTGCCACGGTGGTCAAGATCCCCGTACAGTCGGTGATCTCTTTTTCCTCCACGCAGTGGTCGGTGTTCATCGAATTGGATGAGATCGACCGGGTGAAGGGCATCCTGGAGGGCAGGAACATCCATAGCCCCAAGATGAAGCAACTGCTGGCTGACGGCGTGGTGCAGGATGTCGGTACTGAGTCGGCCAAGAACATGGAGCTGATGATCAGCATGCACCCTGACATCATCCTCTATTCCCCTTATTTTGACGGCAATCAGGATCCACTGCTGGTGACAGGTGCCGCTTTGTTCCCCTTTGCCGACTATCTCGAATCCACTCCCTTGGGCAGGGCTGAATGGATTCGAGTGGTGGGTCTCCTGACTGGTAGCCGCGAGCGTGCCGATGCTTGGTTCGACGACATTGAACGTCGCTATGATGAACTGAAGGACTGGTGTGCCGATGTCAAAGAGCATCCCACGGTGTTCTCTGACCTGCCTTTCAACGGCCAGTGGTATGTGGCGGGTGGCAAGAGCTACATCGCCCAATTGTTCAAGGATGCCGGTGTCGATTACATCTGGAAGGACAATCCTTCGACGGCCAGCTTCCCATTGGACTCAGAGACCATCCTGGCCAAGGCCAAACACGCCGATTTCTGGCGCGTAGCCAACTCTTCGTCCCTGCCAATGACCTACGAGACCTTGAAACGCGAAAACACGCTCTATACCCTGTTTGACGCTTATAAGAACCATAAGATCATCGTTTGCGACATCCAGGAGACTGGTTATTTTGAAACTTCTCAGATTGAGCCGGAACGCCTGCTCGGCGATTTCATCTACCTCTTCCATCCCGAGGTGATGGCTGCCCGTCAGCCCGACTATCAGCCGAAATATTTTCGGATGATGGAGTAGGCTTAGGAGGATAGTGGCTAATACTGGTCGGTGTCGAACCTCAGTAGCAACGCAACGTACCACGTACACTTCCTCGATTTGAACTTAAGTTCCAAAGCTTCAACAATTTGTTGAATATTAATCCAATGTTTTTCGCGTTCTGCCCTTGACAGAATTAATTTGCTGTTATATCTTTGCAGCAATTATTAATTCAAATTCATAATGCTATGTACACTGACAATGACTTTATCAGACTAGACTGGGCTACGAAGTATGTTTTACGTGATAAGTCCGATTTTGAGGTATTTGAGGGATTGAT